>Ga0164295_10000866_pt1 | contig 25147 bp, 25 predicted proteins | sample GEODES006metaG_FD_111798 | JGI IMG/M metagenome (GOLD analysis project Ga0164295, IMG submission 111798) | Oligotrophic lake water microbial communities from Sparkling Lake, Wisconsin, USA - GEODES006 metaG | ecosystem: Environmental > Aquatic > Freshwater > Lake | place: USA: Sparkling Lake... | reverse complement strand
GTGGTTGTTGCGACTGGTGATGGTGCTTTTGGTTTTAATGCGATGGAGTTAGATACCGCAGCAAGGCATAAGGCACCGGTATTGGTGGTTGTCGCTAATAATGGTTCGTGGGCGATCGAAGTGCGTGATCAACAAGAATCGCATGGCAAAGTGGTTGGCACTCGACTGCAATTTTCAGATCACGCCGCGATGGCGCGCGCATTTGGTTTGTATGCGGAGCGCGTTGAACGCGCAGAAGATCTTGAAGGGGCGATTGCGCGCGCGATGGCAAATCGACCTGCATTACTGGATGTTGTAGTTACACCGGAGGCTGTTTCCTCTGATGCTAAATCGGGTCTTGCATGGGTACCTGACTTGCAGCCTTTGTCAGCATGGGAGGATGCTGAGCAGCGTTGGCGTTCTGCGCAGTGATTCGCGTATCATTGGCGTGTAAATATTTGTATTATGGGTAATTTCAAAATCTAAAAAATAGCGATCTTGATGAAAATTCTTGAATCCCAACCCACATTAGTAGAGCAAGTCCACAAAGCGATTCTTGCTGAGATTGCAGAGGGCAAGCTGCGCACTGGCGAGCGCATTATTCAAGAGCAGATTGCTCAAGAACTCGGCGTTTCACGACAGCCTGTTCAGCAAGCGTTGGTCTTGTTGAAGAATCAGGGCGTGCTAATCGATGCGCCCGGCCGTGGTTTACTGGTAGCCCCCATGGATCCACAGTTCGTGCGTAAGATGTACGAGATGCGCTCAGTGATCGAAGGGCTGGCTTTTCGTAAGGCTGCCGAAAATTTCACAACGAAGGCAAAGGCTCGTGGCGAACAATTACTAACTGTTGGTCGCGATGCGCTTATGAGAGGTTCTGTCAGCGCCATGATTAGTGCTGATATGGCATTTCACATGTTTATATACGAACTTGCGGACAATCCCTTGATCGGTCCCGCTATGGAGATGCAATGGGTAAACGCCCAGCGAGTGATGGGTTCCGTTTTACTTTCTGCCGACAAGCCACGCGATATTTGGGATGAACATGAAGCTTTGTTCAAGCTCGTCGCTAGTGGTGATGGCGTTGGTGCTGAGCTAGCGGCTCGACGGCATCTCGATCAAGCCGCCGACTTCATGATTGAGCGCTTAGGTGACCAGCTGGGTTCGGAGAGTGCTGCTTGATTTGTTTTCACAGAGCGTGTGTGTAAAAACCTAGAAACCAGCGCATTCAGCATTCATAAATTTTTTTCTTTCATCTTCTAAAGTAAACGATAAACGACATGGATTTTTCCCTTTCACCGAGAGCAAAAGAGCTGCGCGATAAAACTAAGCAATTCATCGCTGAGCAAGTGATACCGCTTGAGAACGATCCACGTCAAGATAGTCATGGCCCGCATCCTGAGTTGCGAGCTGAGCTGATTTCGCGTGCGCGTGCAGCGGGTTTGCTCACACCGCATGCGTCGACCGAATTGGGTGGCCTAGGGTTGACTCACGTCGAGAAAGCCGTCGTGTTCGAAGAAGCGGGTTATTCTTGGTTAGGCCCCACTGCGATGAATATTCATGCGCCTGATGAAGGCAATATTCACTTGATGGAAGAGGTCGCGACACCTGCTCAAAAATCGCGTTGGTTGAGTCCGCAAGTACAAGGTCATACACGCTCATGCTTCTGCATGACTGAACCTTCACCCGGTGCAGGCGCCGATCCGAGCATGTTAAACACCACCGCTGTGCGTGATGGTGATCACTATGTCATCAACGGTCGTAAATGGTTAATCACGGGTGCAGAAGGTTCGACTTACGCGATCATCATGGCGCGCATGGAGGACGGAACAGCGACGATGTTCCTCTCCGATATGGATCGTCCTGAGATCAAGCTCGTACGTAACCTCGATGCGATGGATCGCTGTTTTTCTGGTGGGCATGGCGTGGTCGAATTTCATAATCTTCGTGTACCCGCGAGCGATGTGTTGGGTGAGATCGGCAAAGGCTTTCGTTATGCACAAATACGTCTTGCTCCAGCGCGCCTGACCCATTGCATGCGTTGGCTAGGACAGGCACGACGCGCGCACGAAGTTGCGCTGGACTATGTACGTAAGCGTGAAGCGTTCGGCAAGCCATTGGTCGAGCATGAAGGCGTGGGCTTTATGATTGCTGATAACGACATGGATCTCATGACGTCACGACTGCATATCCTGCATACCGCTTGGTTGTTGGACAATGGTGAGAAGGGTGCGTTTGAATCAAGTCGCGCCAAAGTCGTGTGCTCTGAAGCCGAATGGCGCGTGGTGGATCGCTGCGTGCAGATCATGGGCGGCATGGGCGTAACAGGTGAGACACCCGTGATGCGTATCTTCACCGACATGCGTGCATTTCGTATTTATGACGGCCCGAGCGAAGTGCATCGCTGGAGTATGGCTAAGAAAATCGCTAGCGGAAAAGCGTAAAGGCGGCAGAAATATTTTCACGCTTGCTAAAAGACCACCGCAAGGGTGGTCTTTTGCTTTGTCAAATTTCCAATAGTTGTCTGCACCATATTTGAGTGATAAGCGGGCCTAGACCGGCATCTGCTTTTCAAGACACTTTTCTGTCATGTGACGCTATGTTGATTTAGTAATATTTGATTCAGTGCTACGTTGACGTAGTAATTTCCTCGTCCGATTTTTCGTTTGATCAAAAAGCCTGTATCGCTCAGCGCGTCGAGATAGCGTGTTGCCGTCATCCGCGACACCTTCAGATCTCGCTGTAAGAATTCAATTTTGGTGTACGGGTGACTGAACAAATTGTTGATCAAATCCTGACTATAAAATTTGTGCTGATCACGGATGCGATGCTTGTAGTCCATCAAAGCCGTTTTGATCGCTTGCACTGTAAGTAATGTGCGGCCTGCTGTCATTTCCACCGCTTCCAGCATGTAAAGCACCCAATCCTCCCAGACGTCATCAATACGTACGCGTTGCAGCAAGTCGTAATAAGCACGCTTGTTGCGCACGATATGCTGGCTAAGGTAGAGCACCGGGATGTCAAGCAGCCCCTCCTTAACCAAGTAAAGCACATTGATGATTCGCCCTGTTCGGCCATTGCCGTCATAGAATGGATGAATCGACTCGAACTGATGGTGTATCAGTGCCATCTTGATTAGCGGGTCAGCATCAAACAAATCAGGCTCGTTAATAAAGCGTTCAAGATCTCTCATAAGAGATTTGATTTCTTCTGGATCTTGCGGAGGCGTATATACCGTGCGACCCGAACCATCTTTGAGCGCTGTGCCCGGCAATTTTCTAAAGCCAAGCGGTTGCCTTGAGCAAGCATGACCGCACTCAGGGCCTGGTTCATCTCGCGGTAACTCACCTCGTCAAATGTCAGGTCAATGCCCAGCGTGCTGCCATCCAGCACCCAGTCGGGAAGCACTTCTTTGGTGGTGGCCAGCAGCAGCTTGTTGCGCCGCACGCTAGTCACGACGCCGCTTAGCGCAGGTCGGTCGCCTGCCGAGTAGCCTAGCGCGTTGCTGAACAACGAAGCATTTTTGCCTACCTGAAATAAGTGCAGGTCTTGCCGATGCGCAGGGCGCTCTAGCTCCAAGACCACTTTGTCACCAAAACCGATGTCTTCTTGGGTAATGGTGACGGGGTACCAGGTTAAGCCACGCCGTCGGCGCTCCTTGATGCTGGCACTGGCATTTTTGAGTATGAACTGTGCTTGGTCTTCCTTTTGTTCAAGCTGCATGAGTTCACGCACATGGCGTAACTCTTGTTGAATAGCGCAAGGGGCAGTGGGGGTGGGGTCTTGGTCAGCCAAAAGGAAGGGGAAAGGACAAGGTAAGGTTTGGTCCGGGAACGTAACCGCTCTCGGTTTTGATAATGGAAAGAATCTTACCCCAAGCAGCTTAGGCCTGATCAATCAGGGAGACGTCGCTGCTTGCTGTGGCGTGGGGTGGCGATTAGTGCCGCTTGTCGGCCTTCCATGTGCCGCCGTAGCGGTAGCTGGGATGTCGCTCCACTTGGGTCCGGCATTTTTGGCAAATCAGGGTCCAAGCAGCGGTGTCGTCTTGCACCACCTGGTAAAGAGTTGAACTCACGACTTTGCAGGTCTCGCAAGCTTTGATACGGGATCGAACAGGTTTGGGCATGATGATCAAAAATCAGTCTATCGGGTCAAATAGAGGTTGGCCCGCCACCATTTCCGGCGTGATGCCCGTGAGTCTTTGGATACCAACTACACACTCGCGTGGCCGCGGGTTGATATCACCACAAACCCCCAAATAAAAAACCACCGCAAGGGTGGCTTTTTATTTGGTGGAGGCGGCGGGAATCGAACCCGCGTCCAAAAGTCCTCTACAGACAGTTCTACATACTTAGTGTTGTCGTTTGAATTTAATCTTGCTGACGCGGACACACACGCTGCAGCAAAACGAGTCACCTAAATTTAACGTTGTGCCAAGTGACCCGACGCAACGCGATTCGCTGTGAATGACTCTACCGCTGTTGCCAGCCCGCCCCAGCGACAAGACGGTGTAGAGCTAAGAAGTTATTAAGTTCTCAGGGGTTTACGCTGCGAGAGCGTAATTTTCTTCGTTTGCATTTAAGCAATTCCGGTTGGATTTACGAGGTGACCAGCCCTCGGTATGCCCTGCGCTGCTTTGCAACCCCTGTCGAAACCAGGTCGCCCCCAATAACAGGATCGTCATTGTAGACTTCATCTATGGGCGGAGCGAGAAATTTCAAGAGCGTGTGATTAAAGTCACTAAATCAAGTGGGTGAGCGGCAATGATGTCTGCCAACCAATCAGCAGGTTCGGTGTGGCCACAATATCCCCAGGCTGCTGCAATGGTGGGCATGCCTGCGGCTTTGCCTGCTTGAATATCACGCAAGTCATCGCCAACGTACCAACACTCTTGTGGCGCTAATTGCAATTGACGTGCTGCTTCGAACAAAGGTTCAGGATGAGGTTTTGCATGCGGAGTTGTGTCGCCCGAGATAACGCAAGCGGCATGTTGCAGTCCGATTTTTGGAACGAGCGCATCGGTATACAGCGCGGGTTTATTCGTCACTATGCCCCACTGCATTCCACGCTGAGTAATTTCTGCAAGCAATTGATTGATGCCATCAAACAGGACTGTGCTATCAGCAATGGCGGCTGCGTAGTTCGCTAAAAATTCAGTTCGCATGTCATCGTACGAAGCATGGCTAGGTGCTATGTCGAACGCGGCGCCAATCAAACCACGAGCACCGGCAGAAGCGAGTGGACGTAGTATCTCGAAAGGTGTTTCATCGAGCGCACGATCAGTGCGCATTTTATTCACAGCCGCTGCAAGATCGGGGGCGGTGTCAGCTAGAGTGCCATCAAGATCAAATAATAAAGCGCGTGGCAATGATGGCAGCATAGACATAGTTACGGTGATCAGTTGGGTTTACTGCAAGCCATCAAATAATTGACGTCGGTATCGTGATTGAGCGAGTAAATTTTTGTGAGTGGGTTGTAGGTCATACCTTTGAGAGTCTGCACTTCAATATTGGCGTTTCGAGCAAATTGCGATAGCTCGGCAGGCTTAATGAATTTTGCATAATCATGTGTGCCGCGGGGTAGCAGACGCAGCACGTACTCGGCACCAATGATGGCAAACAGGTAGGATTTTGGATTGCGATTTAAGGTCGAAAAAAATAATCGACCACCGGGTTTAACTAATGTCGCGCAGGCTTGAACGATGGCAGATGGATCGGGCACGTGTTCTAGCATTTCCATACACGTGACGACATCGTATTGACCCGCTTCTCGAGCGGCTAATGCTTCAGCAGTAATCAGTTCGTAGTTGACCTGTACTCCTGATTCAAGGCTGTGAAGTTCGGCGACTTTGAGAGCTTTTTCAGAGAGATCAATACCTTTGACGTTCGCCCCTTTTTTTGCAATTGCTTCTGTCAGGATGCCGCCGCCGCAGCCAACATCTAAAACGCGCTTTCCGGCGAGAGGTACAAGCGCATTAATCCATTCCAGTCGGAGTGGGTTGATTTCATGCAGGGGACGAAATTCAGACGTGGGATCCCACCACCGGTGAGCTAATTCGCTGAATTTTTGTAGTTCGAGAGGGTCGGCGTTCATAACCATCATGATAGCTGAAACCAGCCATGTGCCTGCGACGCCCAATAAAAAGCCCCCGCGTGCGGGGGCTTAGTGCAGCGCCTACGTAATAAATGTTAAGTACTTATTTCTTACGTGAGCCGACGACTTCAACTTCGACGCGGCGATTTTTTGCGCGACCGTCACGTGTTTTGTTGCTGGCTACTGGACTACCTTCGCCTTTACCAGCGGTGAAGATGCGATCTGCAGGAATGCCTTTGGATACTAAGAAGGCTTTTACGGCATTAGCACGACGCAGGGAAAGTTTGATGTTGTAGGCATCGGATCCTGTCGCATCGGTATGACCGGTTGCGACAACGACTTCGATATCAATGCCCTGGAGCTTAGAAGCCAAATCATTCAGCTTGGTTTTGCCAGCAGGCTTGAGTACTGATTTATCAAAATCGAAGAAGGTGTCGGCTTCGAACGTAATTTTTTCTGATGATGGAACGGCGACAGCTGCGACTGGAGCTACAGCTACAGCTGGAGCTGCGGCATCCGCTACAGGTCCGGGTGACGTATCGACATACGGCGCTGGTGCAGGTGCTGGTAGCGGTGTTACCAAGGGTATAGCGGCTTTTTTAAGCATGCCATCACAACCTTCAACCGCATCAGCAGGTGTCCAAAACCCAGTGTGCCAGCAAAGGCCAAAGTTGCTTTTGACCACGCCGTTCTGAGAATCGGTCAAATATCCTTTTTTGGGGGCCGCGTCTGCGGCGAGGGCAAGTGCGCTCACTGAGGAGAGCGCTAGAAGGATGGCTAAATTGCGCAAAGTGCGTTTCATTTTGGTTCCCGTGTTAGTTGAGCTGTATTCGTCGGGGGCAGCAAAAGTAGAGAATGCTGGTCCATTTCCCGAACTAGACCATAATTTTACTGCTATTTATTAGCATTAGCCCAAGAAGTCTGCCAATTTAGTGAGTTATTGACACTGACAAAAGAAACAACAAACCCACTCTGAAATGACTTTTGGCTCCAAACAATGCTCCTCTGGACAAGTTTTGCCAGACTACTTAGGTGCCTCGGAAACAACTTTTGCTTGGAGTAGAGGGGATTATTCCCTGGCTCGGTGGGTTACAACTGCTATCTCTACGCGTCGATTCATGGCGCGTCCTGCATCGCTTGAATTGCTCGCTATAGGTTGTGAGCCGCCGCGTCCTTCCGTAAAGATTTTTTCGTTGGGTATGCCTTTGTTGTTGAGATAGTCAGCCACGGCTCTGGCGCGTTTTTCAGAAAGTAGTTGGTTATATGTCTGGGTACCTAGTGAGTCTGTGTGGCCTAAAGCCACCACGACCTGAACAACGCCATCCATTAAGCGTGCAGCGAGAAAATCCAGTCTTTGCTTTCCCTCATTTTTTAGTGCTGTTTTATCAAAATCAAAGAGCGTCTCAGTATCAAAGCTAATTTTTTCAGAGGCCTCTTGTGTTCCGGTGGAAACAATCGCTTGCTCCGGAACTACGTCGGTTTCTGTTGGCGATGTGGCTAATTCTTCGGGTGCTTCAGCGGGTGAGGTAATCGGCAAGGCCTTGGCCATGACTCCATCACAGCCGACTAGATTAGCTAAAGCGGGAGTCCAGATACCTGCGCGCCAACAGTCGCCTGCACCGCCTCGAATTGCGTTTCCAGCCGAGTCGGTCAAATAAGCTCCGCTGTTGCCGTTATCAGGAGGGGAAGTGATTACATCACCTGCAGATGCACTCGCTAGTGTGAATGAAATCAGTATCAGAAAGATATTTGAACGCTGGCCCATGGGTAGGTCTCCTTGCTGTGTGCGTGCTGAGCGAAATTGCAATTCGACTAGTCTGACACTCGCAGACAGGAGGGTTTTGGTGCTAATCAAACGCTGGATAGGGGGTTCGTAATCTGGGTGCGGGATAGGTTAGTTTTAGTTGCGGTCAGCCTTCTTTAAGAGGGGTCCGCGTGGTAAAATTTCGTGTTCTGAAAAGAGCAGTTGCGACTGCTCAATATCGCTATTGAAACCATACGATTTTCCTTGTGTTTTCATGAAATAGTCCGTTCAAATTTCTTAAATTATCAGCCTGCCAATGGATCAGTTCGCCAAAGAGACCATCCCGATTTCCCTCGAAGAAGAGATGCGCAAGAGTTATCTCGATTACGCCATGAGCGTGATCGTCGGTCGCGCGTTACCTGATGTGAGGGATGGACTCAAGCCAGTACATCGCCGCGTATTGTTCGCGATGCATGAAACTAACAATGTTTGGAATCGCCCTCACGTCAAATGTGCGCGTGTGGTGGGCGAGGTCATGGGTAAATATCACCCACATGGCGATCAGGCGATTTACGACACGCTAGTGCGTATGGCGCAGGATTTTTCTTTGCGTTACACGCTGGTCGATGGGCAGGGAAATTTCGGATCGATTGATGGTGATAACGCCGCTGCGATGCGTTACACCGAATGTCGACTGGATAAAATCGCCAGTGAGTTGCTGGCCGATATCGACAAAGATACCGTTGATTTTGTGCCCAATTACGATGGCAAAGAAAAAGAGCCTTCCGTATTACCTACTCGCATACCGAATCTGCTAATCAACGGTTCTTCTGGTATTGCCGTTGGTATGGCAACGAACATCCCGCCTCACAACATTACCGAAGTCATTAACGGTGCTTTGCATGTATTGCAGACGCCTCAGTGCACCGTCGATGAATTGATAGAAATCATTCCTGCACCAGATTTCCCTACAGCCGGAATTATCTACGGCGTGTCAGGAGTGCGTGATGGTTATCGCACCGGTCGTGGTCGCGTTGTGATGCGCGCTCGTACGCATTTCGAAGAATTACGTGATAACCGCTCTTCTATCATCGTTGATGAGTTGCCCTATCAGGTCAATAAAAAATCGTTACTTGAGCGCATAGCTGAGATTGTTCGCGATAAAAAATTAGACGGCATCTCTGATATCCGTGATGAATCCGATAAATCAGGCATGCGCGTTGTTATCGAGCTTAAGCGTGGTGAAGTTGCGGAAGTAGTTCTAAACAATCTGTACAAGCAGACGCAATTACAAGACACCTTTGGCATGAACATGGTGGCGTTGGTTGATGGGCAGCCTAAGCTCTTGAACCTGAAGCAGATGCTGGAATGCTTCTTGTCGCATAGACGCGAAGTTGTCACGCGCCGTACGGTTTTTGAATTACGCAAAGCGCGTGATCGTGGTCATGTGTTGGAAGGTCTGGCTGTAGCGCTAGCGAACATTGATGAATTCATCGCGCTAATCAAAGCTGCTCCGACTCCGCCAGTAGCTAAGGCTGAGCTGATGGCGCGTTCATGGGATTCATCGCTGGTGCGTGAAATGCTCGCGCGTACGGGAGCAGAAAATGCCGGCGGCATTGAATCCTTCCGTCCTGAAAATCTGCCACGTCATTATGGTTTGCAATATGATGGCATGTACAAATTGTCGGATGATCAGGCGCAGGAAATTTTGCAGATGCGTCTGCAACGCTTAACCGGTCTTGAACAAGATAAGATCGTTAACGAATACAAAGAAGTGATGGAGCATATTGCTGATTTACTCGATATTCTCGGTCGCCCAGATCGGGTCACGACGATCATCAGCGATGAGCTGATCGCTGCTCGTAATGAGTACGGTGAGGGCAATAAAGATAAGCGTCGCTCGACCATAGAAATCAACGCGACTGATTTGGGTACGGAAGATTTGATTACACCTCAGGATATGGTGGTTACGCTTTCGCATTCGGGTTACATGAAATCGCAACCCTTGTCGGAGTACCGTGCGCAAAAACGCGGCGGTCGTGGCAAGCAGGCAGCGGGCACTAAAGATGACGACTGGATCGAGCAGCTCTTTATTGCGAATACCCATGACTACATTCTTTGCTTCTCAAATCGTGGCCGTATGTACTGGCTCAAAGTTTGGGAAGTGCCGCAGGGCTCACGTACTTCTCGCGGTAAGCCAATTGTGAATATGTTCCCGCTCCAAGAAGGCGAGAAAGTCACAGTAGTGTTGCCATTATTTGGTGAAGACAGCAAATTCCCTGAAGATCGTTATGTATTTATGGCGACTTCCCACGGTGTGGTTAAAAAGACCTCACTATCTGATTTTAGTAATCCACGTAAGGCGGGAATTATTGCCGTTGATTTGGATGACGGAGATTTCTTGATCGGTGCCTCGTTGACGAATGGTGGCAACGACGTGATGTTGTTCTCTGATGCGGGTAAAGCGGTTCGTTTTGATGAAAGCGATGTGCGCCCTATGGGCCGTACAGCGCGCGGCGTGCGCGGTATGAATCTCGACGAAGGTCAGCTCGTAATCGCAATGTTGGTAGCGCAGACTGAGCAGCAATCTGTGTTGACAGCGACTGAAAATGGATACGGCAAGCGCACGCCTATTACGGAATACACGCGTCATGGTCGTGGTACCAAAGGCATGATTGCGATTCAAACAAGCGAGCGCAACGGCAAAGTCGTGGCGGCTACGTTAGTTGAATCGACCGATGAAATCATGATGATTACGACCGGTGGTGTGTTGATTCGTACGCGTGTATCAGAGATTCGTGAAATGGGTCGTGCCACGCAGGGCGTGACTCTGATTGCGGTTGAAGATGGAACGCGATTATCTGGACTTCAGCGAATAGCCGAAAGCGATGCAGAAGACGTAGTTTCGGATGACGCGGTTTCAGGCGACGCAGTTTCGGGTGAGGATGACGCAGGCTGATCTGCCTATCCTTAGCGCCTGTTGGCGATAGTTGACTGTACCTTATCGGCGATGAAAAAAACAAAGGCAACCAGCCATGAGTGATGACAAACTCAAACCTTTGCGTGAACAGATTGATGCTCTGGATGCGCAATTACTGACCCTGCTGAATGAGCGCGCAAAAGTCGCTCAGCAGGTTGGTCACGTTAAGGCAGAAACCAATGCGCCGGTATTTCGGCCTGAGCGAGAAGCACAGGTCTTGGCGCGCGTGGCGAAAAATAATCCTGGACCGTTGCATTCCACTGACTTGCAATCTATTTTTCGCGAAGTGATGTCGGCGTGCCGTGCACTTGAAAATCGCGTTACGGTTGCTTTTCTTGGCCCAGTCGGCACCTACAGCGAGCAAGCAGTGTGGCAGCAATTCGGTCAGGCAGTCACTGAATTACCGTGCATATCGATTGACGAAGTATTTCGTTCGGTAGAGGCAGGTACGGCAGAATTTGGTGTGGTGCCGGTAGAAAACTCTACCGAAGGCACTATCAATCGCACACTCGATTTATTGTTGCAAACAACCTTGACCATTAGCGGTGAAGTCGCTTTGCCAGTTCATCATAGTTTGATGACACGCACTGGTAGCATGCAAGGCATCAAGCGCATTTGCGCTCATTCACAAGCATTAGCGCAGTGCCAATCGTGGTTGAATGAACATTACCCAACCATAGAACGCCAAGCGGTTGCGTCGAATGGTGAGGCCGCAAAAATTGCGACTGATGATCACAGTGCTGCTGCTATTGCGGGTGAAATGGCGGCGAAGCGATATGGCTTATCAATTGTTCATGCGCACATACAAGATGATCCTCATAATCGCACGCGGTTTGTGGTGATTGGTCGATTGATTCCTTCAGCATGCGGAAAAGATCAAACCTCTATCGTTTTATCAGTACCGAATAAACCTGGTGCTGTGTATGAATTACTCGCGCCACTGGCGAAACATGGCGTATCAATGACGCGCTTTGAATCGCGTCCCGCCAGAACCGGTCGCTGGGATTATTACTTCTATGTCGATATTCAAGGTCATGCTAATGATCCGACGGTATCAAAGGCCTTAGCCGAGTTGCAGACGCAAGCAGCTTTTTTCAAGGTGTTGGGTTCGTACCCGCACGCTTCCTGATTTTTCTTATTACTTATGAATTTCGGTCCTGATTACGTCCGTGCGATCGCTCCTTATCAGGGCGGCAAACCTATTTCGGAAGTCGCACGAGAGTTTGGTCTTGATGAGGCAACCATCGTCAAGCTGGCATCCAATGAAAATCCACTTGGGCTTCCGGAGAGCGCTCGGCAAGCGATGCTTGTCGCGTTGGCTGAATTAGCGCGCTACCCCGATTCAAATGGCTTTGATCTCAAAGGCACTATCAGCAAGAAATTTTCAGTGCCTACTGATTGGGTTACTTTAGGTAATGGTAGTAACGACATTCTTGAATTAGCCGCGCGTGCCTTAGTCGCGCCTGGGCAAGCGGTGGTGTACTCGGAATTTTCTTTTGCTGTGTATCCATTAGCAACGCAGGCAGTAGGGGCAAAGGCAATTGTGGTGCCTGCGGCGAATTACGGTCACGATTTGGATGCCATGCGCGCAGCCATTACGAACGAAACGCGACTTGTATTTGTAGCTAACCCAAATAATCCAACCGGCACATTCATAGCGGCTGAAAAGATTCATTCATTTATTCAATCAGTACCATCGTCAGTGGTGGTGGTGTTAGATGAGGCATACACAGAATATCTCTCTGATGCGCAGCGCTATGATTCCTTGCAATGGGTAGCGCAGTACCCTAATCTGATTGTCTCCCGTAGTTTTTCCAAAGCCTATGGACTAGCTGGTTTACGCGTTGGTTTTGGTATTGCGCAGCCGGCGTTGACGGATTTGCTGAACCGTTTGCGTCAACCCTTTAACGTCAATTCTTTGGCTCAGGCAGCAGCGATTGCAGCATTAAATGATGCGGCGTATTTGAAAAAGAGTGCTGAAGTAAATGCGCAGGGTTATCAACAAATCACCTCGGCATTCGATATTATGAAGATCGAATACCTACCTTCGTCTGGAAATTTTGTGTTGTTTCGTGCTGGTCAAGATGACGGCGCTGGTGCTCGCGTGAATCTCGCTTTACTAAAAAGAGGCATCATCGTTCGCCCTGTAGGTAATTACGGTTTGCCGCAATGGCTGCGTGTATCGATAGGGCTACCGGAAGAAAACACTGCGTTTCTTGCTGCCTTGCAGTCGATACTCGCCTGAGTGTGAATGAGCAAACGGTGAGCCAACACTATTCACTAAAAAAAATCTCCATTTTTGGGGTCGGCCTGATTGGCGGATCATTCGCGCTCGCGCTTAAGAACAAAGGTGTGGTGGCTGAGGTGATGGGTGTTGGTCGCCGACGCGAAACGCTAGAGCGCGCTAAATCACTGGGTTTAATCGATAGCATTGCTGAAACAATTCAAGACGCTGTTGCAGGTGCTGATCTTGTGCTTATCGCAGCTCCTGTTGCGCAGACAGGTTCGCTGCTCGCTGCTATCGCTCCGCATTTATCATTGGATACGGTGGTAACGGATGCGGGTAGCACTAAGTCGGATGTGGTGCTGGCTGCTAGGCATGCATTAGGTTCAAAGATTGCGCAGTTTGTACCAGCGCATCCAATTGCTGGTCGCGAGCAAAATGGTCCTGAAGCGGCACTCAGTAATTTGTATGTCGGTAAAAAAGTGATTCTCACTCCGCTGCAAGAAAACTTACCTTCAACCATAGTGCGAGTTGCCAATGCATGGGAGCAGTGCGGCGCACTGATTCATCAACTCGATGCAGCTGAACACGATGCTGTGTTTGCAGCCGTGAGTCACTTGCCACATTTATTAGCGTATGCATTGGTTGATGACATTGCTGCGCGATCAAACGCTGAGACACTTTTTCAATATGCCGCGAGTGGTTTCCGCGATTTCACACGAATTGCTGGTTCATCACCTGAAATGTGGCGGGACATTGCCTTGGCTAATCGCCCTGCATTACTGAACGAATTAGATTCCTACATTGCTCAGGTAACGCATTTGCGGGAAGTATTAGCCCAACAAGAGGGCGCTGGCTTAGAAGCAATTTTTGCGCGCGCGCGTGATGCGCGGCAGAGCTGGATTGCGGCGATTGAAGCAGCAGAACAGCAGCGACCACATGAGCAAGGTGGAGACTAATTTATGAAACATTATCCGCATCACCTTGATCTTAAAATGGCTGCAGCGGCGCGCGGCACGGTGCGTTTGCCGGGCTCAAAAAGTATTTCAAATCGCACCTTATTGCTTGCGGCAATGGCGCGAGGAACCACTGAGATTAAATCGCTTTTAGCGTCTGACGACACGCATGTCATGTTGATGGCGTTGCAAAAACTCGGCGTGCACTGGCAGCAGCATGGTGAGAGCCAAGATTATTCTGTCGTGGGTGCGGGCGGAGCATTTCCGATTCATTCAGCTGACTTGTTTATGGGGAATGCTGGTACGGCCATTCGTCCATTAACGGCGGCGTTGGCGGCAATGGGCGGCGATTACACTATTCACGGTGTGGCGCGTATGCATGAGCGACCGATTGGTGATTTAGTTGATGCGCTGAATCTCGCTGGTGCTCGTATTAATTACACTGGAAATCCGGGCTTCCCACCATTGCATATACAACGCGGTAATTTGCATCCAGAAAAATTACAAGTACGTGGCAATGTATCGAGCCAGTTTTTAACAGCGCTGCTGATGGCTTCTCCATTGATTGCGCGCGATAAAGCGCTGCGCATTGAAGTCATAGGCGAGTTGATTTCCAAACCCTATATAGAAATCACCTTGAATTTAATGGAGCGGTTTGGTGTAAAGCCAGAACGCGAGGGTTGGTCTGCATTCACTATTCAACCAGGGCAGCAGTACCAAAGCCCCGGAGTCATTCATGTTGAAGGCGATGCATCGTCAGCGTCGTACTTTCTGGCAGCCGGTGCGATTGCTGGTGGTCCTGTGCGAGTTGAAGGCGTGGGTAAATCGAGTATTCAGGGTGATGTGCGCTTTGTCGAAGCGCTTGAGCAAATGGGCGCCACCATCACCATGGGCGAGAATTGGATAGAGGCCAGTTCGAACGGTGTGCTGAAAGCGATTGATGCTGATTTTAATCACATTCCCGATGCCGCGATGACGATTGCAGTTGCTGCACTCTATGCAGACGGTACTAGTACGCTGCGCAATATCGCTAGTTGGCGCGTCAAAGAAACCGATCGTCTAAGTGCGATGGCCACAGAACTCCGCAAGCTGGGTGCGCTGATCGAAGAGGGCGAAGATTATCTTCGTGTTACACCGCCCATCGTACTTGATCGAGCAACCATCGATACCTATGACGACCATCGTATGGCGATGTGTTTTTCGCTGGCGACCTTAACCGGTGCCGCACGCGAGGGAACGCAGGTGCGCATTAACGATCCGAAGTGCGTGGCAAAGACATTCCCCGATTATTTCGATGCGCTGGCCAGTATTGTTCAGCGGAGCTAAAACATCGTGTCCACTATTCCCGTCATCACTATTGATGGTCCTACGGCTTCTGGCAAAGGCACCGTCGCCAGCCGAGTTGCAAGTCATTTAGGTTTTGGTCTGCTTGATTCAGGTGCGCTATATCGACTTACCGCCCTCTCAGCACTTGATGCAAGCATCGAATTAACGGATGAGTCTGCATTGGCCGGGCTAGCTGCCAAACTCGATATTCATTTTGAAGGTGAGCGCATACTGCTCTCAGGTCGCGAAGTTTCCAATGACATCCGTGCCGAAGCGGTCGGTGTGGCTGCTTCAAAAATTGCTACTTTGGCTAAAGTGCGCAGTGCTTTGGTGACGCTGCAGCACGATTTTCGTCGTATGCCGGGTTTGGTAGCTGATGGTCGCGACATGGGGACCGTGATTTTTCCTGATGCCCTCCTCAAGGTCTTCCTTACAGCGAGCGTCGAGGCGCGCGCCGAAAGGCGCTATAAGCAATTGATTGACAAAGGTTTTTCTGCTAGTATGGTCAACCTTTTGCAGGATTTGCGAGAGCGTGACGAGCGAGATACTCAGCGCGTCATTGCACCGCTAAAACCAGCTGAAGGCGCAAAGCTGCTCGATACATCTCATATGAGTATTGATCAGGCAGTTGAGCAGGTGCTGGGTTGGTATCACTCCGCACCCTGAAGTAAGAAGTCGTCGTTGATGTTCTGGCGCCTCGCTGTGCGCAATGCTCGGCAAGGTATCTGACAACCTAACCCATACGCGGCAATTCCGCTGTGTTTGGATAACCTTTCTAAATTATGTCTATAGCTACCCAATCCCCCGCATCCTCCGGCATGGAAAGTTTTGCCGCTCTATTTGAAGAATCTTTGTCGCGCCAGGATATGCGTTCGGGCGAGGTCATTTCGGCGGAAGTTGTTCGCCTTGACCACAACTTTGTGATCGTTAACGCCGGACTGAAGTCCGAAGCGTTTATACCGATCGAAGAATTCAAAAACGATAATGGCGAGCTCGAAGTCAACATTGGTGATTTCGTCAGCGTTGCTATCGAGTCTCTCGAAAATGGTTTCGGTGACACCATACTGTCGCGTGACAAAGCTAAACGTCTCGCATCCTGGCTCTCGCTCGAAAAAGCGATGGAGTCTGGCGAGTTGGTTACTGGTACTGTCAGCGGTAAAGTTAAAGGTGGTCTGACTGTTCTTACGAACGGTATTCGTGCATTCCTTCCTGGTTCGCTGGTTGATACGCGCCCAGTGAAAGACACTACGCCTTTCGAAGGCAAGACCATGGAGTTCCGTGTCATCAAGCTGGACCGTAAACGTAATAACGTTGTGTTGTCACGTCGTGCAGTGATCGAAGCCTCTATGGGTGAAGAGCGCGCGAAACTGATGGAGACGTTGAAAGAAGGCACCATCGTTACCGGCGTTGTTAAGAACATCACTGATTACGGCGCATTCGTTGATCTGGGTGGTATCGATGGTCTGTTGCACATCACGGATTTGGCATGGCGTCGTGTGCGTCATCCTTCTGAAGTGCTCGCAGTCGGTCAAGAGATCACCGCTAAAGTGCTCAAGTACGATCAAGAAAAAAATCGCGTTTCGCTGGGTGTTAAACAGTTGGGTGATGATCCTTGGACAGGCTTGGCACGTCGCTACCCACAAAGCACGCGTTTATTCGGCAAGGTAACTAACCTGACCGACTACGGCGCATTCGTGGAAGTCGAACAAGGTATCGAAGGTCTGGTGCACGTTTCTGAGATGGATTGGACGAACAAAAACGTCGCTCCTTCAAAAGTTGTGCAGCTGGGCGATGAAGTTGAAGTTATGGTTCTGGAGATTGACGAAGAGCGTCGTCGTATCAGCCTCGGCATGAAACAGTGCAAGGCGAATCCTTGGGATGATTTCGCTATCTCCCACAAGAAGGGTGACAAAGTATCTGGCGCGATCAAATCGATCACAGATTTCGGTGTCTTCATTGGTTTGGCAGGCAACATCGATGGTCTGGTTCATTTGTCCGATTTGTCATGGACTGAAACTGGCGAAGAAGCTGTGCGTCGTTTCAAAAAGGGCGATGATCTGGAAGCCGTTGTGTTGGCTATCGACGTTGAGCGCGAGCGCGTTTCGCTCGGCGTAAAACAACTCGAAGGTGATCCGTTCAATAACTACTGCGCTATGAATGACAAAGGCGCATTGGTGACCGGTGTCGTTAAGTCGGTTGAGCCTAAGGGCGCTGTAATTCAGTTGTCCGAAGAAGTCGAAGGCTATCTGCGTGCTTCCGAGATTTCTCGTGACCGCGTGGAAGATGCCGGTACTCACTTAAAAGTGGGTGACGAGATCGAGACCATGATTCTGAACGTCGATCGCAAGGCACGCGGTATTCAACTGTCGATCAAAGCGAAAGACAGTGCTGATACTCAAGAAGCCATGCAAAAAATTACGACAGATACGTCAGCTTCGTCGGGTACAACCAGTCTCGGCGCACTGCTGAAAGCCAAGCTAGACAATAAATCCTGATAGGAATCACTCTGATGACAAAATCGGAGCTGATTGCCCGTTTGGCCGAGCGTTATCCGCAACTGGTTGCCAAAGATGCGGATTTCGCTGTCAAGACCTTGCTTGATGCGATGACCGATGCGCTCTCTGCTGGGCAGCGCATCGAGATTCGTGGCTTTGGCAGTTTTGCATTGAATAGTCGTCCGCCAAGGATAGGCCGTAATCCCAAGTCGGGTGATACGGTGATGGTTCCTGAAAAACGGGTTCCTCACTTTAAGCCGGGCAAGGAATTACGGGAGCGGGTTGATGCTATGGTCGGTCAACCCATCAAGGACGACTGAATTTCTAGTTTTTCCCTAAAAGCGGCACCTGCGGGTGCCGCTTTTTTATGCTGACTTGTCGGGCTTGGGGAGACTCTGATTTCTTTTCGCGTACAATTCAGCAACATCAAGAAAGCATGGTCTGAGATTGTTTTCCCAATGAAGCTACTATTCCGTTTAATCGCCCTTGTCCTCTTCGTGGTGTTTTTCGACTTTGCGTTGAAAAATACGGACGAGGTCGTGCTGCATTTTTTCTGGGGTAATCAGACCCGCTCCCCGATTATCATTCTCTTGTTGATGTTTTTTATCGGTGGTGTTGTGATGGGCGTGCTGGCGATGGTGACCACCGTACTCGGCTATCGTCGTGAACTGGCTCGTTACAAAAAAGAAGCGGAAGAGCAGAAAAAAGAAGCCGTTGCAGTGGCGCAGGTGCGTGATCGACCGCCACCTCCAGAAAGTATCATTGAACAGGTGGGTCTGTGACCTACCTAGCCGGCTAAATCATCCCTATGGAATTTGAAACCTGGTGGCTTCTGGGTGTTCCCTTATTCTTCGCGCTCGGTTGGATTGCAGCGCGTATCGATATACGGCACGTGATTAATGAATCACGTAGTTTGCCCAACAACTACTACAAAGGTCTGAATGCGCTTCTGGATGAAGATCCTGATAAAGCGATTGAAATCTTTGTTGATATTGCGCGGTTAGACCCAGAAACTGCAGAACTTCATTTCGCATTAGGTAGCTTGTTTCGCCAGCGCGGTGACATCGAACGTGCCGTGCGAGTACATCAGAATTTGCTTGCACGAGCAGATTTGTCTGCTGAAGCTGCAGGTAAGGCTCGCTATGAGTTGGGGCAGGATTTTTTAAAAGCCGGTTTACTCGATCGTGCAGAAGAAACGTTTCATCAGCTCGCCGGTACGCAATATGCTAATAAAGCCAGCCGTGCCTTACTAGAAATTTATCAGCGTGAAAAAGAATGGAAGCGCGCTATCGATGCGGCATTAGCGTTGCAAATGTCTGGTGCTGGCGCCTATCAAAAAGAGATTGCTCAGTTTCATTGCGAAATAGCGCAGGATGAGTTAGTTCATGTGAGCGCGGATGCCGCACTACAAACGCTGGAAAAAGCCCTGGTGCATGACCGTAACAATGTTAGAGCCATGATGCTGATAGGCGATGCGCTGATGGCCAAAGGCGATATCGAGGCTGCGCTGCAGGCATGGCGCCGTGTTGAACAACAGAGTGTTCCGCATGTCGCACTGGTGGCGCAACGTCTGATGGATGGTTACCGTGCTGTCGGTCGTTCACGTGAAGGCGCGAATCTTTTAAAAACCTATCTCTCTGAAGCGCCCTCGATTGATTTGCTTGAGGTGGTATTCAAAGCAGTGTTGGAACTCGATGGCAGTAGCAGTGCCAATCAGTTGGTGAGTGATGAATTGCGTCGCACTCCGACCTTGTTAGGGCTGGATAAATTAATTGAAGCTCGCTTGATGGATGCGCCGCCAGAAGGTCGTGCAGAGCTGTCACTCATTAAGAGTTTGGTGGGTGGCTATGCGCAGAAGCTGGCGCGATATCGCTGCAATCATTGTGGTTTCAAAGCCAAGCAATTTTATTGGCAGTGCCCAGGCTGCAGCCAGTGGGAGAGCTATGCCCCACGACGTAGCGAAGAGCTTTCCGCGATGAACCAAGCGTAAGAAATTCTACGTTTACTATTTCGAGCATTTCATCTGCGATCTTATCGATTCGGTCTATTTATCGCCCTGTACTTTCGATTGGCGTAGTAGATTATTTCGCCTATCGAACTTTCTACATTTAATTCGCACCATGCGAATTAATCATAATTTCTTTGATCGTTACTTCACCTTAATTGCAGTCTAATTAGGTTGGCGTTGCTATTTTTGGCACCGTCATTCATTAAACCGAAATGGAGAAATTTCATGTTGAAGAAGATTTTGATACTCGCTACAACGATCTTCGCATTGTTTGCGTTTCAGCCAGCGTTTGCCGCCGTCGAAATTAATACAGCCGATCAGGCCGCTCTTGATGGTATTGCAGGGATAGGGCCAGCCACATCAAAAGCCATACTGGATGAGCGCAAGAAAAATGGCAATTTCAAAGACTGGTCAGATCTGGAGCAGCGTGTAAGAGGTATAGGTGATCGCAATTCAGTCAAACTGTCCGCCGCTGGTCTAGTGGTGAATGGTCAGCCAAAAAATCCTTCTATGACTGCGGATAAGCCAGCTAAGCCCGCCAAAATCTCTGCAGAATCGACTAAGCCGCCCCAGCAAAAAAACTGATCAGGTCTCGCTCAGTCAAAGGCAAAACCCGAGCATGCTATTACTCGGTGTGACGCTGGCAGATTTTTGTGCTCTGCCTGTCAGCGTCACAAGGATTAAAATGGGGGTTTTCATCCTTGTCATTACGGATAAACCTCAACATGCCATTCCCAACTATCGAGGACCTGGTCGGTAATACCCCTCTGGTGCAGTTAAAGCGACTACCCGGCGAGGATGCTGCTCGTCGCAACAACATCATTCTTGGAAAGATGGAGGGTAATAACCCTGCAGGATCGGTAAAAGATAGGCCCGCCTTGTCCATGATCAAGCACGCAGAAGAGCGCGGTGAAATCAAACCGGGCGATACGCTGATCGAAGCTACCAGCGGTAATACAGGTATTGCATTAGCTATGGCAGCAGCTATGCGCGGCTACAAAATGATTTTGCTCATGCCAGAAAATCTCAGCCTTGAACGCCGGCAGAGCATGGCGGCTTATGGCGCTGAGATTGTGTTAACGCCCAAAACGGGTGGCATGGAATACGCTCGTGATTTGGCCGATCAGATGCAGAAGGAGGGCAAGGGGCTGATACTTGATCAGTTCGCTAATCCCGACAATCCACGCGCACATTACGAAGGAACAGGCCCTGAAATCTGGCGTGATACCGAAGGCAAGGTGACGCACTTTGTGAGCGCTATGGGTACCACTGGCACCATTATGGGCGTGTCGAAATATCTGAAAGAACAGAATCCTGCTATCACCATCGTGGGCGCTCAACCCGAGGATGGATCGCAGATTCCTGGAATCCGTAAATGGCCTGAAGCCTATCTACCTAAAATATTTGATCGCAGCCGAGTTGATCAGGTGGAGAGTGTTAGCCAGTCGGTAGCCGAGCAGATGGCGCGCCGCATGGCAGTTGAAGAGGGAATATTCGCGGGTATATCAGCAGCAGGCGCATGCGAGGTTGCGTTACGCGTCTCACAAACCGTTGAAAATGCCCTGATCGTTTTCATTGTTTGTGATCGTGGCGACCGCTACTTGTCGACAGGCGTTTTTCCAGCATGATGTTTTGATCGATATGTCGCTTGTACATCGCCTGCTACGGTGCATGATGCCGTGCTTCATGTAGTGCTCAATACAGCGTTTGACACATCCTCAGGCAGTACGGCTAGTATTGTTAACCGGACTGCCTGAATCCGCGTTGACTGCTTCAATGACTCGCTTGCTTAGGCTTGAATTGCTTGTCACTGATACGGAATTTTTCCCTTCTGTCTCCCATCAAAGTCCTCAGCTCTCGAATACTCAGATCACTGACTTCGTGCATGCGTATTAGCAGCGAAGCGCCCACCGGAAGACGACGATGACGAATTTTACTAATCACCGGCGGGGCTACTTCTAAGGCTCTCGAGAGCGCGGCATCATTTTTGAGGTGCAGCTTATCGATGAGCGTGTCCAGCAAATTATTGGGGTCGTAGGCCAATTGGTCTGAGAGCCGGCTGCTGTCCTGGTTATCGAATTGGGTTGTCATTTGAATGCGGATTCCCTATAGCGTTTGGTGAGTGAATTGCACTGATCGGATCATGAAGTCTGGGCTTTAAGGCAATGCAACGTGATCTATCAGCACCCCTGAAAAATAAAAATTATCAGACTATTAATTTAACTTGGTAGTTGTTTTTAAAAAAATAAGTATAAAAATTCACAAGCTCACTCTGGATTAGGTTCAAGCCTTAGTAAGCGGTAAATTAAATAAAAATTTACTAACTATTTCTGATTATTCAACTGCCAAAGTACCCAAAATACTTACCACATCGGAAAGTTTCCTTACCTTAACTTGAGTTTAATTAATGAATTGATAATTCTGTTTGACTTCGCGCAAGATCACAAAGAATTAGTGAATCTGGCAACATTGTTGGCCTAGAAATTAGACTTTTCATACAGAGTTGCGTTTTGTTGGTGCAGGAGAGTCCTTCGCAGATGCAAGTTGATACTCGAATGCTGGCAAAGTGATTAAAAACGTAGGAGAAACAACGGCTCTGAATACCCATCGATGGGCGAGCCTAGCGCTGCAATTCGAAGCGATTACTTACGAAGTGGATTTTATTGATTGTTTTAATTGTGACTGCAAATGATTCCAGCCTTCATGACCGAGTGAGATCATGGTGTCTACATTGCGATCCACAATCACGTTTGCGTCCGGAAGTGCGGCCGTTGCTTTATCCAGACTTTTTTCTCTCAGTAGGTGCAGCATAGGAAATGGGGATCGATTAGTGCAGTTGGTGACATCATCTTCAGTGGTTCCAGCGAACTGATAGTGAGGATGAAAGCTGGCGATCTGCAGTACGCCAATCAACTCTAATTCATCCAAAATTCCGTCAGCGATATCGAGAAAATTATTGTAATCAAAGAAGTCAGAGAGTACCCATGGATGAATTAGTAAACACGTATCCATTTTTTCTGGTGTACTTGCAATTAAGCGCTGCATGGCAAGCCTGAGGTTGGCGGCTAGTGTGGTCTCATCGCGCGCATGACTTAAAAAATAATCTATTTGGCCTTTGGTATGTACAGGTTTCGCAAATGGGCATAGATTTAAACCAATCACAACTTGCTCTACCCATGCACTAGTGTAAGCAATGATCTGTTTTTCTGTCAGGGTATCGGCCTCAAGAAACGAATTCATGATTAGTGCCGTTGTTTGATAGCTTTACTTAGTTCAATGACTGCCATTGCATAATAATAGCTACGGTTATATTTAGTGATAGCAAAAAAATTCGCGCTGCCTAGCCAATACTGTGTGGGGTGAATGCCGTCTTCTAAATCGATTAGCCCAACCATCAACGTCGGTGAAATATCTACGGGTAATGTAACTCCTGCACGACCGATTTCATCGGTGGTGTTGGTGGCAGCGAGAACCACACCTATCAACGGCTTCCACTCCGATTCTGCGCTCTTATCAACACTGACGGGGTAAGCTAAAGGCAGGTTCGCAGTCCATCCATGCTGTGACAGAAAACTGGCTACGCTACCAATAGCATCGACTGGAGAATTTCTGAGATCAATACGACCATCGCCATCAAAATCAACAGCAAAGCGGCGTATGCTGCTAGGCATGAATTGGGGGTAGCCAATTGCTCCGGCAAATGAGCCAGAGACACTGAGTGGGTCAATATTGTTTTCGCGTGAATACAAAAGAATTTGTTCAAGCTCATCTCGAAAGTAGCGCATACGTTCTTCGCGATTAGCCGTTTCTGGATAAGCAAATGCCAGTGTCGTTAGCGCATCCATAACGCGAATGTTGCCCGGGCTGCGTCCATAGATAGTCTCTACACCGAGAATACCGACTATGATTTCAGGCGGGACGCCGAATTCAGTCTGGGCACGACGTAGTTCAGTTTCATATTTTTCCCAAAAAAGTAGTCCGGTTCGTATGCGTAATGGTTCAACAAAACGGCTTTTGTAAGCCGTCCAGTTTTTACTTTTACCCGAAGGAGCAGGGTTGATGAGTTTCACGACCTTTTCTAGGTAATGTACTTGTGAAAACAAAGTATTCAGTTCATCTTGATTAAAGCCATGCTGCTCTCCTATTTGATTAACAAATTCAGCGACAGCTTTCCATTGCATGAAATTAGTAAACTCCGACTCTTCAGTAGCGAGTGTTTTTTTGACCGCCTTGTGTTTGGCAGTAACCGAAACGCTACTGGATTTTTTTGAGTGGTGGTGACTTTTTGCGCAGGAAATCTCAGGAAGCAGTAAGCTAGTAAAGGCCAGAAAAACGATAAAAAAGCGAATTGAAATAATGTTATTCATCGATGTCGGTTCACGCAAAGGATAGAGACAAATCATTGCCAAAGGGCGAGTATAGTCCATGAGAACCTGGCAGCCCTCTGGTACGGAGTTGTGTCAGTCAACCAGCTTTAGATCGTGTTGGTTTGTGGTGCGTTGAGGTTATCGATGTCCATGCTTATCACGTTCAAGTATCGAGGCTGCTTTCAGGAGACCAGGGCGTGTAGCATGACCTTGCCTTGAGAGTGTTGGCTATCCTCGCTTGTCCTCGGTTGAATTCGAGAGGGCAGGTAGAATACCGCATCACAACTCGTTTTTATCCGCTTCTCTATTTTTTCATCGGCTCTTTTCATGCCCATCCAATGGTTTCCCGGTCATATGAACTCTGCGCGCAAAAAAGCCGCCGAGTCCATGGAGAAAACAGATCTCGTTATTGAGGTGCTGGACGCCCGTCTGCCGGAAGCGAGCAGTAATCCCATGATTACTGAGTTACGCAAAGCGCGTCAGCGCCCCTGTCTAAAAATACTGAATAAAAGTGACTTAGCAGATCCCGCTGCGACGCAAGCATGGCTGAAGTATTACGAGGCCCAACCACAGGTACATGCGATTGCGCTCTCCTGTAAAAAAGTAGCCGAAGTAGCAAAGATTCCAGCCGTTTGTATGAAACTAACTCCCCATCGCGGCACAACGCTTAAGCCTTTGCGTGTGATGATTATGGGTATTCCGAATGTCGGCAAATCTACCTTGATGAATGCCTTGCTGAAAAAGCGGGTAGCGAAGGTGGGTGATGAGCCTGCAGTTACTAAGACGCAGCAACGACTATTTTTAGGTAATAACATCGTGCTGATTGATACGCCCGGCATGATGTGGCCCAAAATAGCCCATCCCACTGATGGCTTGATGCTGGCAGCGAGTCATGCGATTGGTGTGAATGCGATTATTGAAGAAGAAGTCGCTGCCTTTCTTGCGAGCCAATTACTCGAACAGTATCGCGCTATGCTC
>Ga0164295_10000865_pt1 | contig 25169 bp, 23 predicted proteins | sample GEODES006metaG_FD_111798 | JGI IMG/M metagenome (GOLD analysis project Ga0164295, IMG submission 111798) | Oligotrophic lake water microbial communities from Sparkling Lake, Wisconsin, USA - GEODES006 metaG | ecosystem: Environmental > Aquatic > Freshwater > Lake | place: USA: Sparkling Lake... | reverse complement strand
CCCGGCGCTGCTCTTCATCGAAGACATCGGCTTGTTTCAAAACGTCCTGGTGGACCATGGCCTAGCCGTCGTGGACCACCCGGCGGGCAAGGAACGCAACGCGCTGGAATCCGCCCTGCTCGCTGGCCTGCAAGAGCGCGAGGCCAAGGCCCGCCAACAAAACCCAGCCCCTGGCGGCTGGGGACTCCGCCCCCCGCCCTGACCCATGTTGATTCGCCGTTTCATCGTCCTCGCTTTGGTCGCGGCTGCCGCGTCAGGGTCCAGCGCACAAACGCCTGCCCCCGCCGCGTCTCAGACCCGTTTGCAAAAGCTGGAGCTGACTTACCAGGACAACCTGCGCAAGGTCCAGGCGCCCCTACTTCAGCAGTATTTGACCGAGTTGAAAGCCCTCCAGGCCAAGGCCGCTCCGTCCGAGGCCGCCGCCATCGAAGCCGAGATCGCCCAGGTGCAAAAGCTGGTCGCCAGCGGCGGTCTGGTGGACCTGCTGCCTGCCCGCCCCGACGCCACCGACACCAAGGGCAAGTCCCCCGGCATCGTCTTCACGCTCGACCCCCACGAAGCCCGGCCGCCCCAGGTGGGCGACGCACCGGTGCCTGTGGGCGAGGCTTCCTGGAGCCTGTCCCGGCTGCCCGCTGGCAACTACGACCTGATTGCCCACTACGCCTGCCCTGCCCTGCCGCCCGGTGCCACGATCGAGATCAGCTTCGGCGATCAAAAGGTCACGCGAGAGATCAAGCCCAGCCACATCACGCTCACTGGCGACACCTTCCGCGTCATGCGCCTGGGCCGCCTCAAGGTGAGCGCCGACACCCTCGGCCAGGCCATCGTCATCAAGTCCTCCACGCCCGGCGAACCCTGGCTCTTCATCCGCCAGGCCCTCATTGTCAAAGCCGGGTCCTGAGGCTCCGCGATCTTCACCCTTCATTCACCACGCTCATCATGACCCCTTCCACCCTCCGTCTCGTCCTGCTCGCCACTCTGACCGCCAGCACGCTGCTCGTGGCCCAGGATGAAGGCCAGCCCAAGCCCATCACCGCCGCACAGGCCCTGAAGCTGGGACCCGAGAAGCTCACCGACTTGACCAATCCCAGCGAGGCTGGCCAGGACCAGGCCACCATTCTTTACGCCACCGCCAAGCGCCTGCAGACCGAGAACGCCCTCGCCAAACGCGACCTGCAAGCCGTGCTCACCCTGGAAGAATGGCGCACCGCCATCCAGCCGTGCCGCGAGTCCGCCTTCAGCCTCGCTTACATCATCAATGGCGGCGGCACCATGTATTCACACGGCTCGGCCCGCGACACCGCGGAGGTCGAGGACTTCCTGGCCGGACTCGCCAGCAGCCTGCCACTCGCGGAAGGCGAAGGCGATGCGAAGGCCACCCAGCAGATCGACAACGCCATGGCCTTCCTCAAGAAGCTGAACGTCGGCGACCTCGGCGATGCCGACGCCACCAAGGAAGCGCAGAAGAACCTGAAGGAAGAAATCGAACGCATCATGCCGCACTGGGAAGGCCTGAAGTCTATGATCAGCGCGGTGCCAGCCGCTGAAGCTAAAAAGATCGCCACCTTCACCGTGAGTTGTCTGAGCTGGCTCAAGGACGAGTAGACCCGCTTTTTGGTTTCCAACCCCGTCCAGAAATGGCATGGGCGAGCATGACCAGCCTGCCGCTCTCCACCCCGTCGTTGCTCTTCCCGGCGATCTCCCTGCTGATGCTGGCCTACACCAACCGCTTCCTCGGCCTGGCCAGCGTGGTGCGCAAGCTGCACGAAACCTGGCGCGCCACGCAGGAGCCCCTGCTGCTGGCCCAGATTCAGAGCCTGCGCCGCCGCATTCAGATCATCAAGCACATGCAGACCATGGGCGTGCTCAGCCTCATGACCTGCATCCTCAGCATGTCCGTGCTCTGCTTTGACTGGCAGCCCGCCGGCCAGATCACCTTCGGCCTCAGCCTCGCCTTCATGTTCGCCTCCCTTGCCCTCGCCTTGCAGGAAATCCAGATGTCCGGCGGTGCACTCGACCTGCTGTTGAAAGACGTGAAGTGCCGCGAGCACTGAGCCGCAGGCACGTCCCTGCCTACCAACGAACGGCCAAGCACCCCAGCGGCAAGGAGCGACAGCACCTTGCCGTCGCACCCGCAGCGGAACACCAAGCCCTCCTCAGCCAGTCCTGCGCCTCGTTCCTCGCTTATTCACGACTCACCATGGAACCTCCAGACGCGGCTTCGCACGGCAAAGACATCGCTCTTTGTCATATTCTAACAGTGGATTGACCCTCCTATGCCGGGCAAAACCCACCTTTTCGCGTGTCTGATGACGGGATAGGAGGGTCATTCGATAGGCGTGAGGAAGAAGCCTTATCATCAGACAATAAAAACGATGGTTATAAGGTTGCTGACCAACCGACAAATTTGTCAATGATCACGTCGTTCGCCGATACCACCCCACCTAAGTTTCCTCCGTGCGATAGGAGTATTGTTTGAGTCGAATGGCTCCACGCAATGGATCTTCGAGTTTCATGGTCATATTCAACACACTTATATGACGCGTATAAGCGTCATATCCTGCAAAAAGGTTGCCGATCATGCTATTTGGAGGCAAAAGCAACAGCGATGCATCCGCAGTCACGTTCCTATTTAACAAAATTGTTGGCCATAATGATCGGGACAAACACGACAAAATTGTTCATGATCCAATAGTTGGGCCGACGTGCTTCATGGATGTGATCGTCGCAATAGACACGACCAGCGCGAACGGCTTCCACGCAACCCTCTGGACCGCATTTCGTGGCGAGTCCGTAGTAGCCATTACATCCACAGACTGCGCATTCGGAGGTGTAGAGGTCTCCGAGATTGACCGTCAAAAACGGCCCAACAAGCGGATGCAGCGAACCCACAGGGGCGGCTGGCAGTATGCCGGATTCTTGCGCTTCGGCGTGCGCTTCTTGGTTTGCAGTGCTCATTGTGGTTATGCCCCTGGGGTTCGCTGATCCTTGACGTTCGCCTAACCAACTGAGCGTCATACACAATGAAGTTGCCTAAACACACATGGAAGGTCGTCGAATGGTTTGTGGTCTGCGTTGTCGCGATAGTGCTGTCCAGAGTTGGTTACTTTCTCCTGGATTCTTTCACTGATCAGAACTGGTCGGATTGGCGCGACCACGGTTGGGTATTATGGTCGTGTGGCGTCTCCGTTGCGACATGGACGGTTATTTGGCGTGACACCCGAGGACACTCGCCGGGTGTGTGGATGTTCATGGGTGCCTTGAGCCCTCTCTTTGGCTGTCTCTTCTTCTTCCCAGCCACACCTTTCGCGTTCTCCGCTCTCATGAGTTATTGGCATATTATTTTTCCCATCGGCATTCTTAGCGGTCTGATCTTCCACACCGTCTTGTCGATTGTTGACCGCTTTAGATGCCGATCCATCGAAGATCGTCCAGTCTCATGATCATCTACCACACAAGGACCAAGGCGAACAAAACGGATGCAGGCAACGGCTCGTATGGCATCTGTCGTGTCTTCCACGCCTCCCGCTCGCCGTCGCCTGATCCGAGTCGTTCGGCAAAGAAACAAATCGCCAGCAGGAAACCGAAAACCACCTTGCCACGTTCATGAGCAACTCACTCCCGCACCTGAAACGGTCCTTCATCCGCTTCTCCATCGCCTTCGTCATGGTCAGTTTGGCTCTGGCCAAGCCACCCGTGGTGAATCATGAGATTGGCAAAACGCTCAATGTAGCCAGGAAAAAAGACAAAATGGGCATCTTCATCTTGGGAACAAGCACCTGCTCGCGCTGCAGGGGATTGAGAAAATACATTGATGAAGGCGAGGTCTCGATCTCTGCGGATTCGTTTGTGATGGCCGATCTCAATTCCAATGATTCGAAGATTGTCACCGCATTCTTTGAGCAGTTTCACCTCGATAGGAGTGCCGAGTGGAAAATTCCGTATGTTGTAATAACCGACGCCAACGGAAAAGTGCTCGTAACTTGGAATGGTGGGAGAAAGGCACCAATAGTCGATGAGATGGTGCAAGAGGCAAAGGATAGGGCGGGCAAGAAATGATGATCCACGGCCGAGCAAAACGGATGCAGGCAACGGCTCGAATGGCATCTGTCGTGTTATCGACGGTTGCCGCTCGCCGTCGCCTGTTCCGGGACGTTCATGACAAGCCCCCATTCGTTGAACGCAGCCCGAAAAGCCTAGGCGACCAGCACCCTCAAGCTCGAATGGGCAAAAGCTTGGCGCAGGGTCTCGAGTTCCTGGGCTGACAGCTGACGCAGCACGGCGGGGACTTTGGCAGAGCCGCTCATGAAGTGCTGCAAGGCACTGAGGAAGATCTCTGGCTGGGCTTCGACCGCCACGGGCATTGATTCGGGGAAGGCGGCATCGAGCAGGGTGATGCCATAGTCTGTTTCCTCGCCCAGCTCTTGCAGCCAGCGCAGGATAGTGTGCGTGGCGGGTGCCTGGGGGAAGCGCTTGGCCACCATTTTTAGCAAGTCGGTGCGTGTCGGCACGTTCATCAGCAGGGCGAGGAAGAAGCGATGCTCGGGCTCGGCGATGGCGCTGCGCAGGTTCTTGATCCCGTCGCGGCGGACACCTTCTTCCAAGGTCGCCACCACGGCGCTGGTGGTTTTGCTGCCGTGCTTCTTGCGGAAGACGGACAGGGCGACCTTCCAGCGGCCTAGCTCATGCAGGCGGGCCATGCTGTTTTGCAGGATGAAGAAGCCGCGCTCCAGATCGAGGTCGGCTAGCATGTCACACACCAGCCCGGCATAGTCGGGCGAGTCCACCTGCTCCAGCACGTCCAGCAACTGCTTGCGCCGCATGGTCAGCGTGTCGCTGTGCATCGGGTCAATCGCCAGGTGCGGCGGCAGCAGATTGAACTGCGGACCGGTGCCGGGATCATGCTGGGTGCGCACCACCACGGTGACGGACGGGGTATCGAGATGGAACAGCGAATGGATGCAGGCCGGGCCGGAGATGATGGGCACGGTGCGCCCGGTCTCCAGCAGCTCGATGTGTCTCATGCGCACGTCTCCCACCTTCAAATGCGGGGTGATGGAGCGGCCGTTGTCGAAGTCGTAGAGCGCATGAATGCTGGATCCATGCATCACATGAAACGCGCCGGAGAACTCGTGCTGATGGATGTCGGTGGTGCCATCCATCCAGAACAGCAGCTGAATGTAGAAGCGCGGATGTTCATACGCGATGATCTCTGGCTGGCCGAAACCGGACTGCGATTGCAGCGGCTGCTCGTCGTTGAGCAAGAACTCGCGCATCAACGTCGGCAGCTCCACGTGCTCTGACGGAGGCCGCTCCTCCAGCGCGGTCCTGGCAATGGCAGGGAACTTCTCCAGCGAGAAGTTCACGCGCTTCCACCGCTCCAGCACCGTGCCGCCGAGGTCTTTGAAAAAGGAATCCATGGGCATCCATTCCCCACGCTCCGGCTCGGGACAAGAAGCAATCCTTGCATCGCTGCCGTGACACGCTCCTTTCGACCATGAAACCATTCCTCACCATCGCCGAAGCCCGCACTGCCGACGGTGCTCTGCTCTCCCTGCACGAGCGCGATGGGCACTACTTTCTGCGGCATAACAACCAGCCGCTGATGGGCACCAGCGAAACGGAGTCCGAGACAGTGCTGGCCGAGCGCGCCTGTGCGAAGCTGAAGGGCGGGCAGCCTGCCCGTGTGCTGATCGGCGGCCTGGGCTTTGGCTTCAGCCTGAAGCGCGTGCTCTCCCGGCTCGGCGCTCAAGTGAGTGTCGAAGTCGCCGAACTGCTGCCCGAAGTCGTCGCCTGGAATCGCGACTACCTGGGCGCGCTCAATGGTGCGCTGCTCGACGACCCCCGGGTGCAGATCCGTATCACCGATGTGTTTCAGATGATCTACCGCGCGCCCGCAGGTCACTACGACGCCATCCTGCTGGACGTGGACAACGGCCCCATCGCCATGGTGCAAGGCGGCAACTCCCGCTTGTATCAAAGCCGGGGCCTGGAAGCCATCATGCGCGCTCTGAAACCCGGCGGTCGTGTCGCCTTCTGGTCCGCGAGCCAGGACACCGTCTTCGCCAAGCGCCTGACGCAAGCCGGGTTCAATGTCAGCATCGTCGGAGCCAAAGCCCATGCTCATGCCCGACGCGAGGCGCACACGATCTTCGTGGCGGACCGCAAGAAAGCATGAGGCCGCGCATCAAAGCCATTGATCCGTGCTCCAGCCAGCCCTAGGACGCAGGCAACACCACCTTCACCCACGAACACACGCCCATGAAATCCAACGACGCCCGCAAAGAAAAGAAGAAGGCTCCGCTGAAGACCGCCAAGGAAAAGAAGCAGGCCAAGGCCGAGAAGAAGAAGAAGCGCTAAGCCAGGCTCATCCCTCCTCCCCCTGTTATGAGCCAGCCCGCCTGCCCCATGTGCGAGATGAACGACGTGGCCGCCCACGCCGACAAGTATGAATGCATGACCTGCGGCCATGAGTGGCCGCTCGAAGCCGCCGCCGAAGCGCCTGATGGGGAGCGGGTCGTCAAGGACGCGTATGGCAACGTGCTGGTCGACGGCGACATCGTGGCCATGATCAAGGACTTGAAGCTCGGCGGCACCTCGCAGGTGCTCAAGGTCGGCACCAAGTCCAAGCCCATCCGTCTCGTGGACGGCGACCATGAGATCTCCTGCAAGATGGACGGTCTCTCGATTGCGCTGAAAGCCTGCTACGTGAAGAAGGTGCAAGGTTAGCCAGCCAAGTCGCACGAGCCTTTGTTAAGGCGGGATGAGTTTTGTGAAGGAACGGTAAAGCCGCTTGGGAGCCGGGCAAAAGCCCTCAAGCTTGGGACTGCCAGCCACAGTCCTCTCCCTCCTTCCATGAAGCTCTCCCCTTGCCTTGCCGCCCTCTTGCTCACCGCTCAGCCGCTTGCCTGGCTTCACGCGGGTGACGGCGTTCTCGACCTCACCTCGCTGCACAACTACGCCGGGCAAACCGTGCCCGCTTACATCACGCGCAACAACACGCCCGGCAACAACACCATCACGAACGCGGGCGCGACGCTGGGGCGGGTGCTGTTCTACGACAAGCGGCTGTCGCGCTACGACACCATCTCCTGCGCCTCCTGTCACAAGCAGGAGTTTGCCTTCAGCGACACCGACACCGCAAGCACGGGGGTCGCTGGAACGACCGGACGCCATGCCATGCGGTTGATCAACGCCCGATTCTCCCAGGAAGCCAAGTTCTTCTGGGATGAACGCGCGGCCAGTCTGGAAGCCCAGACCACACGCCCGATTCAGGACCACGTGGAGATGGGCTTCAGCGGCACCAATGGCGATCCGGCCTTCGCTGATCTGGTGACGAAGCTCTCGGCCATCTCCGAGTATCGGGTGCTGTTTGCGCAAGCCTTTGGCAGCGCCACCATCACGGAGGCTCTGGTGCAGCGCGCGCTCGCGCAGTTCGTGCGCAGCATCCAGTCCTTCGACTCGAAGTTCGACACCGGCCGTGCCGCCACTGGAGCCAACAATGCCAACTTTGCCAACTTCACGGCCAACGAGAACAACGGCAAAACCCTGTTCTTGAATCCACCCAACCAAGGGGGTGCCGGCTGCGCAGGCTGTCACCGGCCACCGGAGTTCGACATTGATCCCAACAGCTTGAACAATGGCGTCATCACCTCGCTCACTGTGACTACGGATACAAGCAACACGCGCTCCCCCACCCTGCGCGACTTGCTCGGGCCGACGGGCCAGACGAATGGCCCGTTCATGCACGACGGCAGCTTGGCCACGCTGGCGGATGTGATCAATCACTATGCCGCAATTCCTGGGAACAACGCCAACTTGGACAACCGGCTTCGCCGTCCTGGTGGTCAGGTGCAGACATTAAACCTCAGCCCGCAGCAGCGCAGTGATTTGGTGGCCTTCCTGGCCACGCTAACCGGCAGCGCGGTCTACACCGATGAGAAGTGGTCTGATCCCTTCACCGCGAGCGGCGAGCTTGAGGTTATCATCATGCCAGCTGCCACTAGCGGGATTCAGAATCTCGGCAACGGCACCGCCACCATCACCACCCAGGCGGCGGCAGGACTGACCTACACCTTCGAGCAGTCCACCAACCTGAGCACCTGGACGCCGGTGGCCACGTTGACGGCGGATGCCAATGGCATGCTGAGCCGCACGGTGAGCGTGGTGCCTTCCACCTTTTACCGCTTCACTTACACACCATGAGGCGGCGCGACCCAGCAGCGGCCAAAGCTACTCCTTCTTCTTGACCGGGTAGCGTGAAGGGGACCGCTCAAAGGTGGCCATGCAGTCCGAGCAGCAGAAGGCGATGAAGCCCTGCGGCGATTTGACGCGATAGATCGGACGGGCCGTCTTGCCATCCACAGGGCAGATGTCATTGATCGGCCAGGCGGCAAGCACGGTGGTGGCGGTCAGCAAGCTGAGAAGCAGGGGAACGAGCGTGGCTTTCATGGGATGTGTGAATTCAGGATTCACCGCATCCAACGTGGGCCAGGAGCGCCATCATAGGCCTTCGCAAGACGCGCCCAGTGAATGGCAACCCAGGCGCACCGGGGTTGCCAAGCTTATGCCGCTTACTTGTCCTTGCTGCTCAGCTCGGTCAGCATCTGCGCGTTGTTCGGGTAGCGCTCCAGCAATGAGAGCACACGCTGAACGGCCTCGATCGGCTTGTGCCCGGCGAGGCCGCGACGCAGGAAGTGAATCTTCTCGATCTGGAAGGGCTGCAGCAGCAGCTCCTCGCGGCGGGTGCCGGATTTGAAGATGTTCACCGCCGGGTAGATGTATTGCTCGGCGATCTTGCGGTCGAGCACGAGTTCCATGTTCCCCGTGCCCTTGAACTCCAGGAAGATCAGGTCGTCCATGCGGCTGCCGGTTTCGATCAGCGCGGTGGCCAGGATGGTGAGGGAGCCTGCAGTGCGTGTGTTGCGCGCGGCGGCGAAGAGGCGGCGTGGAATCTCCATGCTGCCCACGCCCATGCCGCCAGACATGGTCGCGCCGTTCTTGTTCATGTTGTTGAAGGCACGGGCCAGACGCGTGATCGAATCCATCAGCATGAAGACATGATCGCCCTGCTCGACGAGACGCTTGGCGCGCTCGATGGCGAGCTGGGCGATGCGGGTGTGGCTCTTCACATCCTGGTCATTGTTGCTGGCGAAGATCTCCGCCTGCGGCAGCGAGCGCTTGAACTCGGTCACTTCCTCCGGGCGCTCATCGACCAGCAAGATCATGAGATGCACCTGCGGATAGTTTTGAATCATCGCCTCGGCGATGTGCTGAAGCATGGTGGTCTTGCCCGCGCGAGGAGGTGCCACGATCAAGCCACGCTGGCCACGGCCCACGGGCGTCATCATGTCCACCACGCGAGTGGTCATGCGGTCGGCACGGGTTTCGAGCTGGAAGCGCTTCGAGGGATTCACCGCCTTGAGTTCTTCAAACAAAGGCAGGTCACGCAGCTCCTCCGGCTTGCGGCCGTTGGCTTCGGTGACCTCGGTCAATTGCAGGCCGCGATGCCCGCGCTGGGCCTGGCCTTTGACATACATGCCATCGCGCAGGCCGTTCTTGCGAATGACCTCGCCGTGCACAAACACGTCGGTCGGCAGCTGCGCCCAGTTCTTGTCTTTCAAACGCAGGAAGGCATGGCCCTTCTGCGACAGCTCCAGCAAACCTTCCGCAGGCTCGGGCGGCCCTAGGGTCATGGACGATGAGCGTTCGACATCGTCTTGATCGCCATGGGCAACAGGAGCATGGGCAGGGGACGCGCTCTGCGATGGCGCAGAACCGCTGCCGCCTCCACCCGCAGGTGCGCCACGAGCGGCGGCACGGGCTTGACGCTCCAGCTTGCGCTTCTCCCACCAGCGCAGACGACGCTGCGGGCGGTCACCGACAGCGCCGCCTTCGCCATCCGTCGTTGCAGCGGAAGGTTCTGCTCCCGCTTCTGCCGGAGCCGCATCGGGGGCTTCGGCCGATGGCGCGGGAACAACAGGCTCAGGAACCGCAGCCTCAATCGGCGTCTCCACGGGGGCCGACTCTACTGGCGCAGGCGCTTCTTCAGGCTCGGCCTTGGCCTTGCTTTTGGTCGATGCACGCTTGGCTTTCTTCACGGGTGCTGCAGGTTCGACAGCGATGGGTTCTGGCGAGGCCGCCACGGGAGCAACTTCAACAGCCGGTGCAGCTTCGACGACAGGCGTGGCTTCTACCTCCGGCTCAGTCTGGCTCATGGCCACGACTTCGGCCAGGGTTCGCGGGGCTTTCTTTTTCGCCGCCTTCTTGGTGGCGGCTTTTTTGGTGGCGCGTTTTTTGGCAGGCGCGGGATCGCGTTCAGGTGCCGGGGGAAATTCGGGAAGGGAATCCTCGCTCATAAATCAGGACAAAAAGGGGTCAGGAAAGCGCGGCAGCGGCCGCATCGGTCAGTTCAAAATTGGCGAACACGTTCTGCGTGTCGTCGTAGTCATCTAGGATGTCGTAAAGCTTCACCAGCTGCGCGGCGATGGTGGGATCATCAATCGTGATGGTCGTGGAGGGCAGGTAAATCAATTGCTGGGACTTGGCCGTGGCCTGCCGCTCCTTCAGCGCCGCCGCCACAGGGAAGAGCTGGTCCATGGCGGTGTAAAGCACCCAATCCTCGTCTTCAGCCACCACATCATCCGCCCCGCACTCCAGCGCCAGCTCGGTGGCTTGGTCTTCGGTCAGGCTGCCCTTGTCCAGACGGATTTCGCCACGGCGCTGGAACAGGTAAGCCACGCTTCCGGCATCCGCGAAGGTGCCGTTGTTCTTGGAAAACAAAGTGCGCATGTCCTGGGAGCTGCGGTTGCGATTGTCCGTCGCCACCTCCACCAGCATGGCCACGCCGCCGGGGGCATAGCCTTCATAGACGATCTCCTCCATGGCCGCGCCGCCGAGTTCGCCCGTTCCTTTCTTGAGCGCGCGCTCAATCGTGTCGTTGGGCATGTTCTGCGCCTTGGCCGCCAGGATGGCGGAGCGCAGACGGGCGTTCATGTCGGGGTTGCCGCCGCTCCTGGCCGCCAGCGTGATCTCCTTCGAGAGCTTGCTGAAGATGCGGCCGCGCTTTGCATCGGCGGGGCCTTTGGTGTGTTTGACCTTGGACCACTTGTTATGTCCTGCCATGTCGCTGAAATGAGGTTGGGGAGAGAAAGCGGGAGCCCGGCGTTGCTGGGCAGGAACGGCACTTGCCCGCCCGCCACGGGCCGCAGGGATCGAAGAAACGATGAGCAGGGCCTGGGAGCCATGAGAGGGTTGCACCAGAAGGCTTCAAACGGCATGGCAGGCTCGCTCTGGAGCACTGCAAGAAACCTTGGCTGGACAAGCCGGTCGCTGCATCAGCGGGTAGAACGGCGAACCGGCTACCGAAGAAACACTGAGGGAGAAAGCCTCTGCGCGCAAGGTTTTTTTCGCTTTGATGTCGACGCGGTCTTCCACCCGGGCTGAGACCAGCCACGCGGGGATTGAAGCCCGTGTTGCGCAATGTGTTATCTTTCCGGTGACGAAATTGTCCACTCGCGAACGTTTTGCCCGGGCCCGTTCTGTGCCATTGATTGATTCCCCGCATGCCGATCGCCCACAGTTCCAATGACTCGCACTGGAAACGCGTCACACGCAGCTTCCTGATCGACGCGGCGCTTCTGCCGCTGGCGTTCAAGGTGGCGGCCGTGATCCGGTTCGAGGATCTTTACAGCAGCAGGGAAATTGGCTACCTGCCGGCGATCATCTGCGGTGCGATCACGCTGCCTTCGTTGCTCTACATCCGGGGTTTTTATGTCTCGAGCAAGATGCGCCGGGACCGGTCGGAGGAGGTGCTTCAGCTGCTCGGAGTTCTGGCTTTGACGACGCTGGTGGTCATGGCCATGGGCACGCTTGTTTACTCCGCCCGCGTGGGCCGTGGCGTGCTCGGCATCGGCATGGCGCTAACCGCCGTGCTGGTGATGGCGCGCCATCTGATCGGCTCCAGAACCCGCAGGTTCCCCAAAACCGTGTTCGTGGTGGGCAACGCCCGTGACGACCAGCTGGCGCGCACCTTTAACCAGACGCTCGGCAAAGGGCAGAGCCTGCTGGGCGTGTTCACCGTTCCAGGCTTCACCTCCACCTGTGCTATCCCCCGGCTGGGTTGTTCCAAAGACATCGACTTGATGGCCGAGAGCCTGGGCATCGAGTGCGTCATGTGTGATGAGCGGCTGGTGGATGCTCCGGCCCTGGGCCCCAAGCTGCGCAAACTGCGCTTCCAGGGGGTTAACGTGTCGACCCTGATCCAGGCGTTCGAAGAGCAGTATCAAATCGTCCCCCTTGAACTGGTCACCGAGCGCTGGCTGCTCAACGCCTGCACGCAGCCCCAGCTGCTCTACATCCGCAAGCTCAAGCGCGCGTTTGATCTTGCCGCCGCCTCGCTGCTGTTGCTGCTGCTTGCGCCGCTTTGCGCCGTCATCGCCGTCATCGTGAAACTGAGTTCGCCCGGCCCGGTGATCTACCGCCAGACCCGCTGCGGCAAGTTCGGCCGGCCCTTCCAGGTTTTCAAATTCCGCAGCATGAGGGCCGATGCCGAGCACGACGGCAAGGCCCGCTGGTGGTCGAAGAATGATCCCAGGGAGACCTTCTTCGGCCGTTGGATGCGCAAATACCGGATCGACGAGATTCCCCAGCTGGTGAACATCCTGCGCGGCGAAATGTCCTTCGTGGGCCCTCGTCCCGAAAGGCCGGAGTTCATGGACGTGCTGTCCAAGGAAGTTCCCTTTTTCATGGAGCGGACCATGTTGCTGCCCGGACTTACCGGCTGGGCGCAGGTGAATTACCCGTATGGATCGAATGTCGAGGACGCCGCCCGCAAAATGGAGTTCGACCTCTACTACATGAAGCACATGAGCCTGGTTCTGGATGTCTTCATCATGCTGGACACTCTTCGCACTGTCCTCGGCGGTGGAGCCCAGGCAAGGCAGACCGGCCGGGAGGCGCTGGCAGGACTGGGCCAAAGCACATCGGCACCCGCCACCCCGCTGGTCAATGCCGCCTGAAGGGGCAATCCTCAATCCGAGTTTTTTCTCACATGACCGCTCACACACGCCCGTCTTGGACAAGGGTTTTCTTCGTCTTGCCCGCCGCCCTGATCAGCCTCAGCCCCTTGAATTTGCCAGCCGAGGACCTGTTCAAGACCGGTCCGGCCGGGGGGGGGGCTGGCCTTACAACACCGTCGCCAACCGCAAGGCCCGGGGCACCTCCATCGGGCGTGTCGACATAGACTCGGACTTGGATTACGACGGCGTTGTTTCCAATGACGGCAAACAGAGCGGCGATCAAGAATCTACCCCGCCGGGCTTGGTCATCGGGCACAAGCAGATGGCCAAGATCGTCTTCCGCGTCACGCCCTACGGGGCGACGGGCCTGGCGGAGACGGATGCCTCCATGCTGGTTTGCAGCCTGGAAGTGCGGGCACTCAACCAGTCCCGCAGCAACGGCCAGTTCGCCTCTGAAGAAGCCGCCACCAAAGCCTCGGGTCATCTGCGGATATGGGCCGATGACAAGCGTTCCCGGCTGCTGCTCGACAGCCGCGACAAGAGCAAGTGCCGCGTTGAATGGAAAATCAACGCACCGGACGCCCCTGCTTTCGTCTACGCCGAATGCGCCGAACCCGCCTCCGTCGAGGCAGTCTTTTCGCTCATGCTGAGCATCGATGACACGCGCGGCAAAACCTACGCCGCCAGCAAGATCAACCCTTACGCCAGCCGTGATTGGATGCTCATCACCGCCAGATCCCAGCCCCAGGAAATCAAACAGGCCAGCGACGCGGCCAACGCCCGACGGTTGCCCGGCCATGTCAATTACTACAGCTTCTCCAAACAGGACAAGGACGGCCTCAACGTGTGGGTAAAGGATTGAGTCCGGCTTCGCCGCCCTGCCTCACCCCATCGGCGGTGGCGCATACCGGCGGGTATACATGGATTCGTCAAACTCGACGGCTCCGTCTTCGAGCGCGTGCAGCACATTGACCATCTCTCGGGCCGTCACGAAATGGACCGGCACCGGCTGGTCCTGGACAAACTCGCGGAAGGCTTTCATTAGCGGCCCCAGCAGCATGTCACAGTTGGGCGGAGGCGCGCCGTGTGTGTGCAGCTTGACGAAGGCCCAGTCCGGCCTGCCCGCGACGCGTGGCGCGTGACGAAGCCAGAGCCGCCAGCGATCCGGCGTGGGTGGATTGGCCATGGTCAGGTCGCTGTTTTCCAGACGCGGCAGCAGGCCCCACTTGCGCCGGGTCCAGTTCAGCGCGGTCACGCCGTGCACCAGCAGCAGGTGATCCCGCGCCTCCCGGCAGGGCGGCACTTTCGCCGACTGCAGACCGACCCCACCCGCCAGTGTCCGAGGATCGCCTGTAGCCGGTGTGTAGTAGATCGCATTCACACGGCGTGGCTGGGTCGGACTGGGAGCCGAGGGAAAGGTGAAGTCCGCAATGCAGCCCGCGTTTCTCAGCACCTCAATCTCCTCCGGCACCCCGCAGTGCTTGCCCGCCGGGTGGCAGTTGGCCAGCGCCCAGTCGCCGTGGATGAAACAGAACCGGGGGGATCCGTCCGCCGCGCGGCTGAGCAATCCATGGCTCATCAGAGCCTCCCGACCGCGCTGCAATCCCGCCCGCAGTGTCGCAGCGGTGTCATCGCGGTGGTGCAGATGCACCTCGACCTCAGAGCCCGTCTCACGGCACACATCCGCCAGCCGCCCGACCACCTCTGCGTCATGCTGCTCGACCGGGTAGAAAAACGTGTGACGCGGCTGGCGACCCGTCGCGTCCGCAAAATCTTGAATACTGGCCGGGAACTCGCGCTGCCAGCGCTGCATGCGCTCGACAGCCGTGCTTTGATCGGCGTGATGGAACGGCTCAAAGTGATCCGTGACAGCAAGAAACACACGGCTCACACTCTCCGGTGGCCAGGCCCGGGCGGTCATGCATGGCCAAAGCCAGCGGTCAGCTCCACGCATCATGACAAGTCAACGCCACCCCCGGTTATGAGTTCCACGCAGCCACGATGCCAAGCCCTTCATCACGCACCATTGTAGAAACACAAAGCCAGCGGGCCAGGAAAAACACTTTGCCTTCCACCCTGGCCGGGCCAGGCCGATTCCCGCGAGCAAGGCAGCCGGCCCGTGAGCCGCTGCCGCTACCTGGAAGAAAGGCCGATCCAGCAGCGCAAGAGAAGCGGCCAGCGTCAGCATCAGCAAAAAAGGTCCCGCGAGCCGCAGATACTTGTGCAAGACCAGCTGCCACCACAGGCGGTGGCCTCCCGGCAACATCCAGGCAGGGTAGCGCGCCAGCATTTGGAAATTGCCCGCCAGTGTGCGCACTTTCCGGCGCTGCTCCAGGGCTCCGTCCAGTGTCTGCGGGTCATAGGCGAGCGCCGTGGCGTCAAAGCGCACCCTCTTTCCCTGCGCCGCGATCAGCATGGGCTCCACCACGTCATCGAGCAGCGTGTCTTCTGGCAGCGGCTGGAAGCAGGCGCGACGAAGCGCGTAAACCGCGCCGGTGCAGCCAACGGCGGAATCGAGATCGGACTCCATCTGGCGGATCAGCTTCTCCAGCCGCCAGTAAGCATCCACCCCACGGCCGCTGGAGCTCTGCGAGGATTCAATCTCCAAAGCACCACTCACCGCCCCGGTGTCAGGGTCGGCAAACCATCGCAGCAAGCGCGGGATGGTCGACGACTCGAACCTCTGCCGCGCGTCGCAGAGAACGACCACATCCGCCGTCGCGGCCTGAACGCCGATGTTCAAACCGGCCGGCTTTCCCCGGGGTTCTGGAACTTCAATGACTTGAATGGCGGGATGCCCCGCTGCCTTCGCCACAGCAGCGGTGCTGTCCGAGCAGCCATCGCACACCACGATGATCTCCCGGGTCTCCACAGTGCTGTCGAGCAGGTTGCGCAGCCTAGCGTCCATGCGTGCCGCCTCGTTGCGAACCACCAGCACCACTGCCACGCTGCAAGCGGGGGGATCCGCGCTATCGGCGAACGGCGCGGCGCGTCTTCCCGAGATCCCCCTGAGCAGCAGCGGATAGCCGGGATACGCGAGGAACAGAAGCCCCGCCGCCGCCCAGAAAACCAGCATCCAAATAGAGTCCGGCATAAGGAGTCATCTCTTGGCCTTGCGCAGCACATGCACGCCCAGCAAGCCCAGCGACGCCATCGCGGGCACGCATAAAAAATGCAGGAAAACAATCAATGCGTTCGCATGGTTCAGGCCTGCAAACCGGTTGGCCGCCCACTGCACCACCAGCCACAGCACCACACCACTCAGAGCCATGAGCAAGGCCAGCAGCAGGAAGAACAAGTTGGCCTCGTGCATGTGGATAAGCCTGCGGGTAAAAGCCAGGGGCCTATCCTGGCTGCGCAAAAACAGCATGCAGCCCAGCAAATACATTTGCACCCCGATCAAGGCCGTGAGGAGCAGCAGAAGCTGGCTGTGCAGGTCGAAAATGTTCATACCGCCCAGGTTCACAGGCCCGGTGAATGCGCCCACGCCCTGCAACAGCGAGGCTGCAACCACCATCGTCAGCCCAGCCACCTCCGGCAGCGCAGGCCGCTCCGACAAAATGAACAACAGATGCCTCATGCCATCACGCCACGTTTTCAGATGCGGCTGGCGGTCCACCGGCGCGGGACGCAGACCGCTCGCGATCTCCACCGTGCGCGCGCGGTTCTTCAATGCGTTGATCAGCAGCTCGCTGGCAAACTCCATGCCCGTTGCGCGCACGCCCCAGCTCTCAAACGAAGCCTTCTTCAGGCAGCGGAAACCAGAGTTGCAGTCTGTCAGGCGACCACGGAAAAGCAGGTTGATCAAGCCTGTCAGCACCGGCGTTCCCAGATGCCGGTGCAAGGCAGGCATCGCCCCAGGCTCGATCTTTCCTGTCATGCGGGATGCGATGCCCATGTCCGCCTCGCCTTCCACGGTCGCATCATAGAGACGCAGGGCATCCTCGTAAAAGTAGGTGCCATCGGCGTCCGCAAACATGACATGCTGGCCCTGCGCCGCCGTGATGCCGCCGATCAGCGCCGAGCCGTAGCCTGGCACCGGCACGCTGACCACGCGCGCGCCCAAGGCACTGGCGACCTCCGCCGACCGGTCCTGGCTGCCATTGTCCGCCACCACGATCTCCCAGCGCAAACCCGCGCGGGATCCCAGCACCGCCTGCACGCGCTCGATGCACGAGCCGATAGACTTTTCTTCATTCAAGCAGGGAAAGACAAAGGACAGATCCATGAGCAGCAATTCGATTCAAGATACAAGGGTTTGATGGTAGTCAGCCGCAGCTGCGGCCCAGCTGCGCGCAGACAGACTGGCAATCTGCTCGCGATCCGCAGAGCAAGCAACCGCCAGAACGGCGGCGGCGATGTCGGACGGGCTGCGTGTCTCACACAAGCGACCTTTCCACGGCGCATCCACAGCCTCCGCAATGCCACCCACATGGGTGGCCACCACCGGCAGGCCACTGGCCAGCGCTTCCAGCACCACGTTGGGCAGGCCTTCATTGCGGCTGGTCAGGCACAGCACGTCCGCCGCGTTCATCCAGAGGGCCACCTGATCGGCGGGCTGCGGGCCAAGAATCCTAACCGAGGAGGCAATGCCCAGCCCGGCGGCCTCCTGCACCAGCCAGTCCTTCAGCGGCCCCTTGCCAATCATCACCAGCCTCCAGCGGCCATCTGGCTCAGCGGCAGTGAGTTTGGAAAACATCTGAAGCAGAAGCCCGGGATCTTTGACAGGAAGCAGGTTGCCCACGAACAGCACCACCTTGTCCTGCGGCTCCACGCCCAGCTGCTGCCGGGTCTCGGCCTGGCTGCGATAACGGAAGCGGCTTACATCCACGCCATTGGTGATCGCCCTGATTCTTTCACTCGGGCCGCAGACTTGAAGAAGGCTGTCGGAAAGGGACTGGCTGCGCGTGATCACCGACGCCGCTCCTTGCACGGCCTTTTGAATCGCGTTCCTGCGCGCAGGCATCGCCAGATAACGGTGCACATCCGTCCCCTGGGCGATCAGATGCACAGGCCTGCCCTCCACCGACTTCACTAAGGCGCAACCGTCTGGATACAGCCAGGCTCCCAGAGCCGTCTGCCAGTCGAACGTCCGGCCCACCTGCTTGATCGCCGTCTTGAGCTTGCCCGCCATCAGACAGTGGTTCCAGAACGAACCGGCCCGCGGCACGTAGGGCACGGAAAGAAAGCGTGGCGAAAAGACCTCGTCCTCTGGGCGGGGCTGCCATTCGCCCGCCCTGCCCCACCACGCGCTCAAAGCCGGACGCAGCGCGATCACCTGGATGTCCCAGCGGTCACGCAGGTGATGCAGTATCGTCGCATTGTCCAGGCCGCGATAAGGCTCGGCTTGGTCAGGAAAAAGGTTCGAGACAAACAGCAGGCGCGGCTTCATGCAGGGCGGCGGCAAAGAATCTGGTATTGGCCGCCCAGCGGCAGCTTGCACAGCCACGGCTCCATGAACCGCAGACCTGAAAGCAGTCCTGGAAAAATGAACAAGTAGTCCGTGCGCACGATCTCGAAGCCCGCGCGCCTCAGCAAACGCCGCGCCTCATGTGGCCAGAGCATGACGGCGTCCGCGTCGAACGGCACGCGTGACATGATCACATGCACCATCGGATTCCAGGGGTTGTTCTCCCAGAAAGCAAAGTGGCCGCCGGGCTTCAAGGCCTGAAATACGGAAGCAGCGCTCGCCGCGCGCTGCGCGAGCGGAATGTGATGAAACACACCATTGCAAAAGGCCAGGTCAAACGAGGCCGGCACCTGCGACAGGTGATCCAGATGCTCGAAATGAACGCGCTCGCTTTGAAATTGCTGTCGAGCAAGCTCCAGGGACTTCTCGGACACGTCCACCCCGGTGAGGCTGTCGAGCTGCAGCCTTCCCGTCAGACTCGGGGTCGCAGCCCCGACTCCGCACCCAAAATCCAGCAGCCTGCCGCCCGGGCCCTGCGCCCCCAGGCACTGCCGCAGCCAGCGCGCGCGACCATCCGCGAAATACTCCTTGGTCTCGCCTGACAGCGCCAGGCCACGGTTCAGGGACGCGTCGTAATTCGCCGCGTAATCGTCAAACTCAGATTGGGAAACTTCAGCCATGCAATGAATGCTCGAGCATTACGTTTGAACATGATCAAGAGGTTGAACATGGTGCCAATGATCATTTCTGGCGTTAATGTTTCATCTGCCACCTCGGGCGTTTGAGGCCGTTTCCAAGAACCGTCTACTGAGCCTAGTCGCACCATCATCCATGCTTATGAGAGAACACCGGGATTGATCAACCGCTGACAGACTAGGCTGATTGACAACCCTTCGCCAGGTCCTCGATAGACACGCATCCGTTAGTTAAAAAGTGCCCTCCTGCTTTGCCATTTTACTTTTCACGATCAGCGTGTGCCAAGAAGCAGGGAAAAGCGTCATCCTACAGCCAAAGACTTTGAGTGAACTCCTTCGCAATCGAAGCTGGCAGCTCAGGTTGCCCATCAGCATCGTGGATGATGCAATCATCACCGAAGGACTCATCGCGCTTCCATCACCACACGACCTGATTGGCCGCCAGCGCGATAAAAGCCCACCACGAGGCTTTGATTCTGCAGCAGCGCGCCACCCAGGTTTTGGCTGATGCCATTCGCGCTGTCGGTGATGCTGCCAGAGATCAGGCCCGTGGAGGCATTAAAAGTCAGCACGATTTTCTCAGGACCGTAGTAAGTTAGCTTGTTCGCGGTGGTCCAGGTGATGGTGCGATCAAACTGACGCACGGTCAGCACGGCGAGCTTGGAGATGTCTGGCCCATCCAGACGAAGCCAGACATTCGAGGTGTCGTATGCAAGCTCGGCCCAGGCGCGCACGCCGGTGATCGGTGGTGTGTAGCGGGCACCGACGACGACGCGCACGGTGTCAAAGCCTGCGGGATAAACCGTGGTCGGTGCCGCACCAGGGTTCTTGACCCAATGCCATTCGCCATCGCAATCGCTAATACCGGCCTGGCTGCGGAAGGTGAGCTTGCCGACGAGATAGCCGTTCGGCGTCGTGCCATACAAGCCGCGATACATCGACCACTCGCCTGCTTTGGACAAATGACCAGAGTTGGTGAAGGCGGTGCCATCCGCGAGCGTGACAGCGCCGGAGCATACGCCAGTGTAGCTGACCACGAGTGAGCCATAGCCTTCGCCACCAGGCTCCAACGTAATGTCCCCGCCATTGGGCGTGATAGCCATCGTGTATTTGCCCTCCTGCGCGGCGCGGTTGGAGGTGGTGTAAACGGGAAGCTGCTGGGCATCAACGCCAAAGGTCTCGCCATCCTTGGTCACGAGGCCAGTGAGTTGATAAACACCCGTGAAGCCGGTGGCGCTCGCGAGATGCAGCGTGACGTCGATAGGCGTGGTGCCAGTGCGCAGCACTTGAGTGGTGCACAAGCCATCCAGAGCAAAAGTGCCTTTCAAAGCGTAGCGCCGTCCATCGACCCAGAGCGAGGCCGTGAACGTGCGGTTCGCGGCAACGATGAGCGATTGGATACCGCCGCGCGTGGAGCCATCCTTGGTGAGCACTCCATTGTAGGTGCCGACCAACGCCGGGAGCCAAGCCTGAGATACAGTGGCAGGCGGCGTGGCGGAGGAACCGGGCAGTTTTGTCAGAGCTGCGACACCTGCGTTCTCACTTCCCGGATACAAGAGATTCGTGCCCGGCTGGATGCGCACGGCACCAACGGTGGTGGTGAACAAAGCCGAGCCTGCGGCGATGCCTTGCTTCTGGAAGGCGATGCCCGTGAACTTCACATTGAGCGCCAGCAGGGCATCAAGGTAGCTGCCCGTAAGCGCACCGCTCGCGGCAGTGAACGTGGTGCTCAGTGTCTGGGTGCCGTAGTATTTGATAACGTTGGTGGTGAGCCAGCTGACGGCCTTCGAGAACTGGCCGTTGTCGTTCAACAGCGATTCATCCATCAAATTCAGCGTGGCGTTGTATTCTTGATCGGCGAGTTGCGAGAGAACGCGAACGCCAGTGGCTGGTGCGTAGTAGCGGCTGCCGATGGCCCATACCTCTTTTGCGAAGCCTGCCTTGTAATACGCCTCACGGGCATCGGCGAACTTCTTCCACTGCATGAGCCCGTCGAAGTCGCTGATGCCGTCGTTGTTACGGAAGACGATCTTGCCGCCGAAGCGTCCACGTATTGGCGTCGATGCATAAAGGTCGGTGTAGATGCAGGCTTCGTTCTCCAAAGAAACGTAGCAGGTTTCGGTGAGGGCAACGCCATCGCCAAGCTTACCACTGATGGTCACCACGCCTGCGGTGCTCACCTTCACGGTGGCCCAGCCATCGCCACCGGGTTCAGCGACGCTCCAGCCAGGCTGGCTTGGCAGTAACATGGTGTAAGTGCCCACCACGGTGGGCGGCGCTGGATTGACGGTGGAATAAGGCGCACGCGGCGCATCGACGTTCGCTGTCGCGCTGTTCCAGGTGATGGTGCCGCGCAGCACATCGCCACCGTGGGCTATAGTGCGCATAAGTTGAAGATTCAGGACAACGGTGCTGCCATCAGTCTGCGGCAGCGATGCGGCGAGCACTCCGGCCAGGGTAAACTTGCCGGTGATGGTCGCGGTCTTGCCGTTCATGATCACCTTGCCCGTGACGGAACCTCCCATGCCGCTCCCAACCACAGCACGTGTGACGACAAGGCTGCTCAGCGAACCCACAAGCGTGGTGCCATCACCAGCATAACGCAGCAGGCCATCGAAGGTGCCCGCTGCGGCATCCGACCACACTTGCGATGCAGACCCAGGCAGCGCAGCCTCGGTGACTGGCACCCAGATCGGGTGATCATTGCGATAATCCCAGAAGCGCAGACGAAACAACTCACCGAGGCCCGCAGGTTTGCCGTTCGCATCGACGCCGCCATCGGCCGTAACGCCATAGATGCTGCCGTCTGGTCCACTGACCAGTTCGGCGGTCGGACGATTGCCCGGTGCCTCACCCGAAGTGCCTGTGAAGTTCACCAGCGTGGACCACGCGCCGGACATAGTGGTGCGGAAGAGAATGCCCATGCCGCTCTCGCCGCCATCAGACATAGTGCCATATAACATGCCGTCACTGCCTTCGATTAAGCGGCCACCGGGGTAACGTCCCGCTGTTGTTGGATCGCCGTAGAAGGTGGCGATCGTCATAAATGCGCCTGCAGAAGTCAGCTTGAAAATGTCACCTGCGAACTTTCCGCCTGGATAGCCGGGATAAGGAAAGCCCGTGCCGCGCGTGACGCCGTAGAAGTTGCCATCGCTTGCTTGCATCAAGCCCTGCGGGTGTGCCGCGAAGCTGTCAAAGCTATAGAGGCTGGTGAAGGTTCCACCCATAGTGAGCGAGAACGCCGTTCCTGTCCAATCACCCGAAGTTCCACCGTTCAAAGTGGTGCCGTAGAGTTTGCCGTCGGTGGCTTTCACCAGCTTGCCCAGAGGATTCGCACCCAGGTAGCCGCCACTGCTGCCGGTGAACTGCACCATCGAAGTAAAGGCTCCTGCCGTGGTGACTTTGAAGATGGTGCCATAGCTGGAGGCTCCGCCGTATTGCGTGATGCCATAGAGGAAACCATCGCCGCCATCGAGCAGACCCGACTGCGGATTCTCGCCAGGGAAGCCGCCCGCTGTGCCCGTGAATTCCACCAGGGTCGTTATCACTCCTGCAGGCGTCATGCGGAAGATGGTGCCTTTGTCGCTTGCGCCGCCTTGATAGGTGACACCATAAAAGTTGCCACCTGACTCGACCAGGGAGCCTGTGGGTTCGGAGCCTTTGTTGCTGGCCAGATTGCCCGTGAAGCTCACCAGCACTGTGCTGCTGCCATCGGCGGCACAGCGGGTGATGGTGCCCTTGTTGTAGGTGCCTCCTCCGTTCGTGGCGACATAGAAATAGCCGTCGCTACCCGGCGTGACACCGCTCGGTGTCGCGGGTCCGCCTTGGTTGTTCCTGCCTCGACCGGATAAATCAACGAGCGTCGTAAGCGTGCCGGTGGGAGTCATGCGGAACACCGTGCCTTGCATGCCTGTGCCACCTGCGCTCGTGGTGCCCAAGAAATCGCCGCCCGCTAGCTTGATCAATCTGCATGAGGGAGCGGTGCCCAACGGGATGAGATCATGATTGAAATCGACCAGCGTGGTGAGCCCGCCACTCTTGCTAATGCGAAACACCGTGCCGTAATCACTCCAGCCGCCGCGGTAGGTGGTGCCATAGAGATTGCCGTCATCACCTTCCACCAGAGCACCTTGCGGCCACATACCGCGATGCTCGCCGACGGCCGGGAAGATGAAAGCTGCCAGTAAGGTAAAGGTGCCGCTGGGGGTCATTTTGAATATGGTGCCCTGGTCGTCATAGCCTCCGTAGGTCGAGCCAAATTTCGTTGTGCCGTAATAGTTGCCATCGCTGGCTCGCGTGAGCGGGGCGGCAGGCCCATCGCCCATCACCGGCCCCGTCTCGCCGGTGAACTCCACGAGCGTCACCATGTCGCCGCCGGGCGTGTATTTGAAAACCGTGCCGTGTCCCGTTGCACCACCGCCGGAGGTGTTGCCGTAAAAGCTGCCGAGCGACAGGCTTTCGATGAGACCTGCGGACGGAAAAGCACCGCTGCTCGCCGCATTGGCCGAGTCGAAGTGAAACAGCGTCATCAACGCACCCGCTGGCGTCATGCGAAAGATCGTGCCTTGATCATGATCACCGCCCAGATGCGTGGTCCCATAAATGCCACCGTCTGCTGCCAGAATCAGCGTGCCCTGCGGATTGCTGCCGCGATTGGCTCCGCTAATCCCAGTGAAGTGAATCAGCGTCTCCAGCGCTCCGTCCGGGGTCATACGAAACACCGTTCCCAAACCATAAGCCCCACCTTGGTTTGTGGTGCCATAGAAGTAACGATGCGTGCCATCCGACCACTCCAGTAACTCGGCCACCGGAGCCTTGCCCGCGTTGGTCGTGCCATCCTTGGTAAACTGCACCAGCGTCGTGAAGGCCAAGCCGTCTGGCAACATGCGGAACACCGTGCCATGGCCGTTGCCACCGCCTTGCTCGGTGACGCCGTAGATCATGCCATCGCTGGCCTGAATGACAGCCGCAGAGGGTGCGATCGGCCCTTCCGAAAAGCCGTGCAGTGTTTCATAACGCACCGCTGCGGCCTGGCTGGGAATGCCCAGAAGGGCCAGTGACACCAACCAAGCAAGACCAATGGAGAGAACCCAGCATTGGAATGCAGTTCGACAAGCGTGATTGCATTTCATACAAAGCCAGAACGTGCTCACGCGACTTTTGTCGGAGTAATGACAATCGGCACACACTACACGGCAAGTCACGCCCCGTGACGCCCCCCCAAGAAGAGTCCACCCCTCACACGCCGCAGTTCCCGCTGTTCCGTGACTGCAACCACTCACAGAACTTGCCACCGCAGAACTTCGGCAGTTTGCGTGCGCCGAGTCGGCGCTGCAAGACAGGCAGTGGCGTGAGATAGATTGGCAGCGCCTTCGGCACGTGGCTCACTTTGATGCTCGGAAACCACGTTGGGGGATGCGAGACGATCCACACATGAGGTGCCAAGCGGGTCGTCGTCGAGCACGTCATCCGAAGACTCAAAATCCTCCACATCCTCGGCAAACGCTACCGCTACCGCCGCAAATACTTCACCCTACGCCACAAACTCATCGCCGCTCTCACCAACCTCGAATGACGAAGAAGGTTTAACGGCAAAATACGTATCATCGTGCGAATAAGGCGGAGCACAGCAGCAAAGGAACCTCAGCGTCTGCGCGGCCGTGATCTGATGCCAGGCACCGGGCGGAATGAGGACCGCGTCGCCGGGTCCGACCTGACGCTCCTTCCCGTCGATCTCCATGGTCCCCTGCCCTTCGAGGATAAAGTAAAACTCCTCGCTCAGCTGGTGGTAATGCCGCTCGGTGGGCTGGCCGACAGGGACGACGGCCTCGGCCAGGCTTTGGTTTTGCACCGGGGCGTTGGTCTTGTCCAGGATGCTGCGGATGGTGCTGCCGTCCTTGGTGGTGAACGGCGCTTGCTCGGAAAGCTGGTTGATCGTCATGCCGCGACTCGCTACAGCTTGGCCTCACACATGGCCACTGGATTTCGTCTGGATCACTGCACCGCTGTCATCACCGGGGCATCGTCGGGTTTGGGGGCGGAGTT
>Ga0164295_10000864_pt1 | contig 25173 bp, 34 predicted proteins | sample GEODES006metaG_FD_111798 | JGI IMG/M metagenome (GOLD analysis project Ga0164295, IMG submission 111798) | Oligotrophic lake water microbial communities from Sparkling Lake, Wisconsin, USA - GEODES006 metaG | ecosystem: Environmental > Aquatic > Freshwater > Lake | place: USA: Sparkling Lake... | reverse complement strand
TGGTCAGCTATACAATATCCTTCGAACTCAAAAAATCCATTATTGTTTAAAAATTGTGTTATAGACATAATAATAATAGTAATTGTATATTTATATAGAAAAAATTGATATTCTTATTTCTTGGTAAAATATACTTATATTTTATTAATAAATGGACGAACAATACTTCTTTCTTGACGAAAAAATGACTTCTCACACTGAAACAGTACAAAATATTAAAACAATGGATGATTTAAATATGCATGAAACGAAAGATTTAATTACAACAATTTTTGAAAATAAAGATGTTATCATTGGTTTTTGTACTACATTTGTATGTGGTATGATGATGCTTATGCTAATGTTTAAGACAAATACAATTGATGAACTAACATCTGAGGTTAAAGAATATAGTGAAATTGTAAATCATATTACAACTGAAGCAGATGATTTAAAAGATGAAGTAGAGTCTCTTTCTAAGTATAAGCAACAATTAGAATTTGAAGTTAGTAAGCTTCAAAAACAGGTAAGAAGTTTAGAAATGAAGAATATGACATTATTGGAATCATTTGATGAATATTGTAAGACAAAGGCTAGTTCAAATTACTTTCTAAGAACGACTAAGAAAGTGGATTATTCAAATCAGGATGTAACAGATGAAAAAATGGATGAGAAATATATTAGTCCTGAGGAACAACGTGAAGAATACAGATCTAAATAAATAAAACTTACATTTTTTTATTAAAACGATTGATTTAAAGAATAAATCATATTTAATCTATGGAAAAAATATTTTCATTTTCTTTATACGGTAATGAAAGCATATATAATTTGGGTGCAATCAACAATGCAATAAAAATTCGTGAGATATTTGGCGAAGATTGGATAATTAGATTTTATGTAAGAAATGTAAATAGTATGATATTAGATAAATTAAATGAACTTGGATGTCAGGTAATTGATATGAATAATAGTGATATTAAAGATGGAAAATTTTTTAGATTTTTAGCAATCAAAAAAGATAATATCGTATTTTTACGGGATTGTGATAGTGTTGTATCGTATCGTGAAAAAATGATGATGATTGAATTTTTAAATTCAAATAAAAAATTACATATCATTCGTGATCATCCAAATCATAAAGAACATATTATGGCTGGATTATTTGGATTTAATTGTAGTGGAATATCAAATATAGAAGAAATAATTAATAATTCTAATTTGAAAGATTTAAATAAGTATAATGTTGATCAATTTTTTCTATCAAAATTTATTTATCCAAAGTATAAAAATAATATGTTAATTCATGATAGTTTCAATCATTATTATAGAGAATTAGATGAAATAGTTTTAAGATATCCAAAACAAATAACTCATTTAGGTCAAAGAATGTATGATGATGAAACAGAAGATGTTAAAAGATTAAAAGAATTTGAAGGATATATTATATTTAATAAAAATCAATTTGATTCAGTATATGAATTAATTGAAAATTTTTTGAATTATTTATCAATCTCACGAGTAATGAAACGTAAATTAGTATTTAAAGAATATTTTGTTAAAGATAAATTATTTTTATTGGATGATTTTTTCGATATGAAAGAATTATTTAGGTATACATTTATTCAACGTGAAAAAGATCCAACAATAAAAGAAGAATACTATATTCCAAATATTGAAGGTGTAATAAAATTATCAGAATTAAAAGATGTTGATGAATTAAAAGATAAACAGGTTCTTGGTGTTGGTACAGAAACATTAATATATAATGATTGTCCATATGATGATTTTACATTATATAATGTAATGCAATTAAACAATGATATAATGTATAGAATGGATGAATATATATTACGTAAAAATTTAGATAAATATGATACTGTTGTAGCACATTCAGATATAAATATAACAGATAAATCTATATCAAAAAATATAATTTTATATAATGATTTATTCAATGATTTTAGTGATGATACAAACATAAACGAATTAATAAGACTATTTTCTGGTATCTTTAGAATTCATATTAAGCCAAATAAAATAGTTCAACATTTTAGTAAGAGATATTGGCATCCATGGGATGAGGAGTTTACTGTTTTATAAATGAAATCAAATAAAAATTGTTTTCTCGCATTGCTCACACTAATAAAAATTGAAAAATAATCGACTTAAAGATATACTCATATAAATTAATACGACAAAAATGGCAGCAACAGCTCTTATCTCACAATGGACTGCGATGGTCGCACCGAAGATTGTACCTAATGTAGTTACTGAAAATAGAATGCCAGCATATGATTCGACTGGCTCAAATTGTCTTGATTTCTTCGCAAGTGTTGTCCGAGACACTCCTGCTGCTAAGGTTAAGGAGATGTTCGAGGCGGCCTATAAGGAGAATCCTCAATTGGCACTCCAAATTTTAATGAATTTGCGTGATTGTATTGGTAATGGCAAGCAAGAGAAGCTTGTCTCACTAACTGTATTTGATCATCTTAAGATGAACAAGCCTCGTACTTATCTTATGAATCTGCCCAGATTTGTGAGTGTAGGATGTTATAAGGATTTATTAAAGTTAGCAGGTATGAATTCGCATTCAATTGTTCCTGATGCGGAGTATCAGTTATTTGCGTCTACATTAATTGATGACGATAAGAAGTTATCAGATGCTCCTCCCGATACTAAGGTGTCTATAAGTTTAGCACCGAAGTGGGCGCCGACGGAGGGATGTGAGTATGATAAGAAGTTTAAGGCGGCACATAAGATCGCCAAATTTTGTAAATGGAATATGAAGACTTATCGTAAGACTCTGACGAAGCTCCGTGCTAAGTTGGAGATTCTCGAGACTTATGAGAGTTCTCGTCAATGGGATAAGATTAATTTTGAGCACGTCCCTGCAACTGCAATGAAGAAGCAGAAGAAGGCATTTGAGAAGCATTGCTCAGAAGCGTTCCATGCGTATTTGTCAAAAGTTATGCAGGGCAAGGCTAAAATGAATACTAAGGGTATCCAGCCGCATGAACTTGTGCGTACTTATATGCACTATGTGGCAGAAGATGCTACAGTAGATGCTCAATGGCAGGCGTTAATTTCTCGTCTACGTACTGCTGGCACATTTAGTAATACTATGGCAGTTTGTGATGTGAGTGGTTCCATGTCTGGAGTTCCGATGGAAGTTTGTATTGCTCTTGGACTTGTAGTATCAGAACTGACTGCTCCTCCATTTAAGAATAAGGTAATTACTTTCAGTGCTGTTCCTCAGTGGCATGTTATTGTTGGCGAGACACTTTCTGAGAAGGTTAGATCTCTTCAGCATGCACATTGGGAGATGAATACTGATTTCCTTGCTGTATTTAAGATGTTATTGGCAGAGGCACAGACTTATAGTTTGAAGCCCGAGCAAATGATTAAGAAGATTTTTGTATTTACTGATATGCAATTTGATTCTGCCAAGACAGGTCCCGACTATGGAACTGGTTATGATCATGTTAAGGAAATGTATACTAAAGCAGGATATAAAATTCCGCAAATTGTATTCTGGAATCTTCGTGATACTCGCACGTCATTTCCTGTACGTAAGGACACACCTGGTGTTGCTCTAATGAGTGGTTTCAGTTCGGAGATGCTAAAGTTCTTCTTGGATGACAAGGAAATGACTCCGTACTCAATGATGATTGAGGCTGTTAAAAACTACGAGGTAATTGTAGTTGATGAGTAAATTAATTTATAAAAATTTAATTGTTAAATTTTTATATATTTTTATTTGTTGAGTGAATTGAGTATATCATTATTCATTTTACTATTTATTTTTGATTCAAAATTTAATTCATCTGGTAATTTAGGTTTTGGTGTATTATTATCAAAAACAATTACAGATTCAACAGATGTATCTGTTTTATTATCCGGTTTATTATCTGGTTTATTATTGGATTTATTTTCTGATGTAATTTCTATTTTTTTTTGTTTTTTAAATCCACTAAATATTTTATTAGTAAGAGATGCTGATTTATCAGAAGTTTTGGGTGTATTTGGTGGGGATAATCCGGTTGATGGTTTATAAATTTTAGTAGTTTCTAGACTATTACATATTTCGGGTTTGCTAATTTGTACATCTTTAAATCTAGCTTCAAATCTTGCAATAATATCATCTGGCATAGATGGTGATTGTTCAACAAGTCTATCTAATTCTGCACGACAAACAGTTAAAAATTCTACGGGATCTTGACGTTGATCTGGGTGTAATGCAACTTCAACTGAAATATTTCTATGAAATTTAGACCAATGAACAGATGCTACACGATGACCTTCCATATTTTGAGCATATCTTAAGAAGTTACCGACAGTTGTAATAATTCCAGTTGCAATAGAAACAACACCTATACCGATGTTAGCATATTGTTTCATACTTACTGGAAAAATAGAATCAATACCGACGTTAGTTGCACCAGTTAAGGTTGATAAAATAATAACAGGGATTTGGATAGAGTTATTTAGACGGGTAAATTTTTTTTCTGCTAAATCATGGAGCCATCTATAGCATAATGCTTTATCTGCCCATACAGCTAATAATTCTTCTTGTTCTCTAGACCATTCAATCTTTGGTTTTTCTTCTTCTTCATTAACATTATCTATTTGTTTTGCGATTAAACTCATTTATTTTATAATATAATATATATATAAAATATGACTGATAAATTTATATTTAAAATATTAGAAAGACAAAATGATATTTTATTAATAATTGAAAATGATAATTTAAAATTTATGACAGAACTTGATGAAAATACTTTTAAACTTCCATATTTAAAAAACAAAGATTTAGCTAAATTTTTAGGTAAAGTACTTGATAGATTTAATGATAATATATTAAAGTTAAATTATAATGTTAGAATAATTGATAATACACAAATGATATTAAAAATAATAATATTTGATGGAACAAATCGTGAATATGAAATTCCATTAAAATCAAAAGAAATAAGAGATGTAGAAGTAACAGATAAGAAAATAAAAGATGCTATAAATGAATTAAATAATAATATTCAAGCAAAGATTATGGGAATCAATAAGATCCATGCAGATACAAATATAGCAACAAATGCAGATTTCAGTAGAAATCTACAATTCTTAAAAAATGAAATTACAACTAAAAATATTACAGATAAATATAAAAATTTAAAATTCAAATCATTAAAAATAATTAAATCAAATAATAAAATAAATAAACATACTGAAGTATATGAAGAAATTGATAGGGATAAGATGGAATTAGTTTCAGATGATACTTATATAAAAATATATGAACAATTAAAAGAAAACCTAAATTTTATAAATTTTATTCGTGTAAGATTTAATATTTCTGAAATATTAGAAAAAGAAAAGATGATATATTATATCAAAAAATATTTTATTGATATAAGCATGAATCACCTATTAGAATTATTATTAAATATTCATGGATCTATTGATATTTTATATATTAATTTAGAATATAGTAGACATCTTGATAAAAATATATTAGATATAAAATTTTTATATGATGAAAGTGATATGAAAACATATAAATGTCATTCATCACTTTTTGGTATAAATTTAAAAGATAGTAGATTAGTAAATTGTGTAATGAATACAAGTATAAATAATAAAAAAGATGCTATGGATATATTTGTCTTTGAATCTTTGAAATAAATTTATAATTTAATATATGGGAAGATTCTTTTATAGAATGCCGATTGCGGCTTTAACGCATAAATCGCCAGTAACACCAATTAAATCACAATCATATTCACGATCACCGTCCAGATCATATTCACGCGCACATTCGACATTAAATATAGATCCTTCAGTTAGACAAATTTTAATAGAAACATTTTATGGTATCTTATTTTCGCATCATTTACCTGTATTAATGAAAAGTGGTGGATTAATTGATGATACAAAATTTGTTGATTTTGATTCAGTACCAGATTTTTTTTTATCATATATTGGAAAAATAGTATTTTTTTTAATAACATATATTTTATTATATTATGTTGTAGTTCCTAATTTAAAATAAAGAATATATAATAATCAATGGATAATTATATATTTACTCTTACAAAATATAAAAATTTATCATATAAACAGGTGTTACAAACAAATGATGATAGATATTTTAAATATTTGATAACAAATTTTAAATTTTTATATAATATTATTTATGATTTTTATGTCTATTTAAGATTAAATAACAAATATGTTGATGAAATTAATAAATTATTAAATATAAGAATACTGTTAGATACTGAAACAACTGGTTTATTTAATTATGATTCAGTACTTCAATTATCATATGTAATATTTAATGATTTTGATTTATTAAAAACATTTAATAAGATTATTAAGATTAATCCTAAAATAAAGATAAAGAATTCTTTTATACATGGAATTACAAATGAACATTGTAAATTGGGTGAACCATGTCATATTGTAATGGCTGAATTACATGAAGACTTAAAAATATGTAAAACAATTGTAGGTCATAAAGTTGACTTTGATTTAAGAATGTTATCAAATGAATTTAAAAGATTAAATATTGAATGTAGTTTTTTAACTCATAAAGTTGAAGATACTATGAAAATTGCTCAAATTAAATATAAGAAAAAAACAAAACTAACAGAATTATATAAATTAGAATTTAATACTGATATGGAAAATGCACATAATGCATTCTATGATGTAATGGCTACTTATAAAATTTATAAAAATCTTGTAAAATAAAAATAATAAATTTATTTTTATTCTATTTAAATTAATTTAATGGATCCAATTTCAATTATTTCAATTAATGTACATTGTCAATTATATTCATGAATAAACGTCATCACAGATCTGCTCTCAAATTTCCGGAAATGATTATGGGATATCCCTTGCGCATAATAAATAATAAAATCAACCCGTCGATCAATTCTATTATCTATTATAAAGTAGATTTATAAATATTGCTGTATGAATACTTGTCAGCATTCAATAGTTAAAATAAATTATACGATAATTAATTTACAGATTAACCTCATATAATTTATTTACGAAACGTATATATGTATTGCTGTTTGGATATTTATCAACATCCGACTGAACTCATTAAGTTTATGCGAAAAAACATGTATGTTGCTGTTAGAGTTCAAACCTATGCATAAAAACATTCCTCGAATGTTTTTCAAGAGAATATACAACTAGACTCATCTGTGATTTTGGCAAAAATTGCAAAAGAGATGTTGCTGTAAGAGCCTAATATATTCTAGTATAGATAATAATTAAACCTTTATATTATAATATATAAACAAAAAAAAATAAATACATTATGAAGTATTTTAATCTTGATTTACATATTTCTGTAATTGCAGATATTAAGAATATGATATATAGTATAAATCCACTTATTGAAATAATTAATTGGTCATTATCTGGGCATACATGGGTATTTAATAAACAAAAAGATTCAATAAGATATATAAATGAACATACTTGGAAATATATGAATTTAGAGATGATTAAAGATTTTCAAAATCATTATGATAGTTTTTTGAGTCAATTTGATGGATTCATTGTTGCTCATCCAAATTCATTTATATTATTATATGAAAAATATAATAAGCCTATTATAATGGTAAACAGTTGTCGTTATGATATTCCATTTTGTTTTAATAATAATATATCAATGATTAATGAACTACATGATTGTATTAGAAGATTGTCAGAAAAGAAATTATTAACTGTTATTTCTAATAATAAAGCAGATAATGATTATTTTTTAATGGGAAATCCAAACATACCGACACAAATAATAAATTCATTATGTGTGTATACTAATATGAAATGGAATCAGTCAAAATTATTTGATAAATTTTTATTATATTCTGGTGAACTACCTAAATATCCAGAATATATAATTAATAAAGCTGATATAGGAAAATATGAATGGAATGATTTAATGATTTTTAAAGGAATTATCCATATACCTTATGAAGCATCTACAATGTCAATGTTTGAACAAGTATCATCTGAAATTCCATTATTTTTTCCAACAAAAGAATTTTTAAAAGAATTATGGGCAAATAAGAATATTAGATTTGATTGTAATTATTGGAAGAAATTTGGAAATAGAGATCCACCAGATTATTTAAAAGAAACAAATTCAATTAATTATTGGATAGATAGAGCATATTTTTATGAAATTAAAGGATATTATTATTTTGAATCATTTGATCATTTATATGAAATGTTAGAAAATTTTAAAGATTCTAAATATTCTAAAAGAATAGAATATGTTAGAAATAGAAATGTTTTAGATAATTGGAAAAAAATTATATATACATAGTATATGAAAGATTTTGTAGAAATTGTTGACGGTAAGTGTCCTCACGGATATCACAAAATGTCCGGTATGTGTATGAACAATGAATGTCATTATGGAAAAAAATGTGTTCCGCCAAAAGAAGGCGGTGGAACATCTCCATCGACATTAGTTCAATTAGCAACATCCTCATTGCCTCCAATTGATCCTAGTTTTTATAATATTATGAATGAACAAATTGTTACAGGAATGCCAGTACCTGCAAATCAACATGGAGGTAATCAAAACTACTATAAAAAAAATATTTAAAGTATAAAGCAAAATATTTAAATTTAAAGAATTATTAAAAATCTTAGAAATTTTCATGAAAATCAAATGTACGTTGATCTTCATTAATCTTCTTGTATGCAGTGATTGTATTTGGTGTTGCTATTTTTTTATAATGTGTGTAATTGGTATCTAAATATTTTGTTACTTTGTTCATACCTCTTTGAATAGTATCTGATAAAACAATAATTCCATATATTTCTAATATTTGATCACACATTAAAAAATCAACAAGTGCATGATCAAATGTATGTCTACCATCAATTAATATAAAATTAAATTTCTTTTTTTCTTTAATTAAAGTTGGAATATATAAAAATCCTTCATCTTCAATAAGCTTATGATATTTTTCACGTTTTAAGTTAGAAATTAAATCCATTCCCATATTATTAAATTGTTTACGTTGGTATGGATCAATGCTTGTTAAACATCCTTTACCAATACTTTCTAATGCAGAAGTAATATATAATGCTCCAATACCATATCCCATACCAATTTGTAAACATTTTTCAAATTTATTTTCTTTAATTATATTGTAAATAAATTTGCCTTCTTGAGGTTTAACAGCATTTTTAATTTCTTCATTTGATGATGTTGTTACATTTAAATTTTCATATAATAATTCATCAATTGATGAATAATCACTTAGATTAATGTAACTGTTAAGATGTAAATAATTCATATAACGGAAATAATTATCGTAGTTGTTATCAGATAAATATTTATACATATTGTAATTGAATTCAATTTTGTTATAAAAATATTTTGTGAAGTCATCTAAATGTTCAACTTTAGAGAAAGATACTTTTGATATATTATCTAAGAGTGAACTGAGTTGTTCAAAACTAATTTTAGGATTAAATTCAATAAGAGCTATATATTGGTCATAAACTGTAATTCTATTAAATAATAATAATGATATATACATTAATTTTATAGTATTTTTATTGAATCCAAAATTATGAATAACAATTGATCCATTTGTGCTTAAGCAATTAAAGAAAGATAAGAATCTTGTATAATTTATTTTTTCTTGATATTTAATTCTTTCAGGAATTGTTAAATCTTTAATTTCATCATATTTGTGCCATAAACTTGCTAAATATTTATATTTCTTTTTACAATTATATAATCCGTTGTTGATATGAATATCAAATGGTCTATTTTCATCTGGATTAACTTGTAAGTAGTGATAGTTATCATAATCAGTTGTATTAAAGTTGAAGAATTTTAAGAGATAATCTAAAATTTTTCTATCTCCGTCCATCATTGCTAATTCTTTTATTTTTTCTTTTTTTATATCTCTTCTTAATAATCTGATAGTTTCTTGTAATTTAAGAATCTTCTCAAGTGTATCATTCCAATAATAGGTATCTTTGTCTTCTATTTTAAATGTAAATTCGTATCTATCTAAATTAAAAAATATATCAGTCTTCATAATATAATTAAATATATTAAAAAAATTGATATTTTAATATTATATTGATTTATAAAATAATATAATAATAAATATTAAAATGCGTATTAGAATATTCATATTGTACGAATATATTCCATCTTTTTGGTGTGATAATATTAATATCACACAAATACAAAGAGTTGAGAAATGGTTAAGTAGAGAGCCACATTTTCAAAATGTTATATACGATATTTTAACAAATTATAAAATGTCAAGAGAAGTCATAATTCAATGGTATACTCGAATAGGAGATACTTTATGGAATGCTGATGGAACACCAAAACCAAATGGAATTGAAAGATTAGCGATATATTTAGAATTTGAAATAGATAGAATAATAAATTCATTATTTACAGCTGGAACTCGTTTTCAAAGAGCTGATTTAGCAAATTGAAATGCTGATGGATTATCCTTAGAATATTTGGGATAAAAATGACATTGATTGATATATTGTTTTATAATTGGTACATCTATATCTAGATGTTGTATAAAATAATATAAGTCTAATGCTGGATCATAAATATTATTATCTAATACTTCCCATCTATATTCGTTTGGTTTGTATGTTCTTTTATTTGCGAGAGATTCAGTATCATAAATTGAAAACATATTTCCATTCATTTTATGAATACCAGATGTTGCGAAATCAATTAATATAGGAATATAACCAAAAGTTTTTAATGTATATTTTTTATTATCTAACGTATATTCAATTAATTCTTTTGAGGTTGGTCTAAGGAGAATATTTCTTGGTAATAAGTCATTATGCATAAAATTAAATTTTTCTTGTAAGATTGCAAGTATCATAAATAATTGTCGACATATACCGTCTATAATATTTATATCTTTTTGTTTTATTAATTGTTTTATTAATTGTTCTAAAGTTAAGATCGTGTTTTCCATTATAATAATTTGGGTCTTATTGTTGAAATAATAATTAATAATTTTAACTATATTATCTGGTAGTTCTTTGCGTAAGATATTATTGATGAGAATTTCTTTTGGGAATTTACCTAATAATAAACTATCATTGTTGATAATATATTTTTCTTGATCAGTTGTTCTGGTGTCTATTTTAATAAATATATCATTGTTATAATATAATTTAATTTTACGTCCGGAATAGTTGAGTGTTTTCAAACCTTTGGTAAGTTTTGATTGTATTGTTTGTAATTCATTATCAGAAATATAATGAGAAAATATTTTATTTAATATAGCATTTTCTATCATTTACTATATACTTATAAAAAAAATATAATACATATATATATAAAATGGGATGTGCGGATATATGGTGTTTCATATGTGGTAATAATTGTAGTGGTTCATATGATGACTATTTAAATGAATATGATGAAAAAAAAAAGAGTATACTTGGAAATAAATTATCACCAAAAGATTTAAAATTATATATAAAATATGTTGAAGAAATGGATAAATTAATAAAATATAATCCAAATTTTAGAGATGATTTAATGCAAATGTATAAAAATACTCAATGGATGCTTAATTGTACAATGCTTTTGAAGGATGATCAAGTAATTCATGGTTTTCGAGAAGTAAGTTGTTATGCTACATTTAAAAAAGATAAAATAATAATTTCACATATAATTGATGCTAATAATTATTATCCTGTAGGATTATTTATTCATACTGATTGTTGGAATTATATAAAAGATAATTATCAAATAGAATTAAAATTTAGTAATTTACCACCGTATGGTTGCTATGGAATTGAAAAAATATTTAATATAAATTATGGAGATATAGAAGAATATTGGGAACAAGCTTTTAATTTTGAGAATGTAGTAATAGATAAAAAAAAATATTTATGTTCAAGTCCATTAAAAAATGATAAAAATATATCACAGATAAAAAAAAATATAAATGCATTGAAATTAAAAAATGATCCAAATAGAAAGGGACCCGCTGTTAGCGCGACATTTTATAAAAATGGAAATATTAGAATTGGTAATAATAATAATTTTTGGATTATTAAAAATGGTAAATGGGTCGAAATTAAGGAGAAAATAATAAAAATTAAAATTGATATTGATTTATCAAATTTAAATAAAAAACAAAATACTTTTATAACTAATGTACCATACATTGGAGAATATAACATTAATCCAATATTTTTAATTTCTCCAAATTCTTTAATTTTTAACATTCAGACTCGTATTCTTGAGTTTATTATGACAGAATCGTATAAAGATATTTTTACGAGTATTATGAGTTAAAAATATTAATTTATTCTTTATAGGTGTAAAATTTAGTATTAGGATTATAGATGGAATGTTTTTCCATAAATTCCAAAAGTGTTTTTTTATCACGTTTTAATGTTAAAATATGTTTATAATTAAATTCTTGATTTTTCATCCATTCATCTGGATTGTCAATAATAACATCTTCTATTTCACGTTTTACAGTTGGATAAAGAGCTAATTCAGGAGGGCCAGAAACTCCGCGATTATCGGGAACTAAATGAATATATTTCTTTTTTTCATTATCATTTAATAGTCCATATTTTAATTCCTTTCTAAATTTTTTGGAATCATTTTTTGTGATTGCGACCCATCCCATAACATCTGGATATTCTTTTAAAAATGCATCAGTAAAACAAGGATCATATGGTCTACCTTTAAGACATTTTGATTTAATAGTATCACATGTTGTTAAAATAGAACCGGTTGTTTTTGATCCTCTATTATAAATAGAATTATTTATCATTGATAAAATTTTAATGTCTTTTGTGGTTGTATAAATATGTAAATCTTTAAAGTCTTTAAACCATTTTGGAATTCCGTCAACTATAAATGGGCTAAAATAAAAGAATACATTTAATGAAGGAGCAATACAATGTTTTCCATCAAACGGAACACCAATAAAATCTGTTTGAGTATCTTTAACGACTCTAAATAATAGAGTTCCTTTTGGTAAAACGATAATAGATTTTTCGTCAAAGGGTTCATTTATATTAGAATTAATTTTACCGCCAATCATGGAATTATTTTTGAGAGCTAGATATTTATTTTTATACTTGAGATATTTGTGATAATAATTCTCCATATATATAGATTATAAAAATGATTTATAGAATTATTTATAATAATAATATATGCCAATATCGGAACTTGATTTAGTGAAAGCAGGGTTAAAAGATTTTAAAATGGATGATTTAAATATCAGTCGTCATGCTAAAAAAAGATGTCGTGAAAGAGGGATACCGTTAGAAGATTTAAGGAAAAAGAGAGGTGAATATGGAACTGCTATAATTCGTGGACACACAGTTGTAACTGCAATTCCAAATACATTTGAACAATTTTCGGAATTTGTTCCAATTAAAGATAACGGAGAAATAGTTAATTTATCACCTATTGTTAAAAAACATAAGGATACATTATTTAAGGCAACTATTATTTGTATAAAAGAAATGATTCCACGTATGATTGGAAAACATCATAGTTATGTAAATAAATTACAATCATATATTGAAGGTAATATATATTCGCCAAGCAAGAGAGAAAATGTTTTTAAAATCATTACAAAGAATTTAGATGATGCTATTTTTATGTGGAAATTGATGGATGCTATAATGAAACATTCACAACAAATGAAAGAAGCAAATGTACCACAAGTAATAGATATTTATAATCTTCCAGCAGAACTTTCTAATTCAAGAAAAGTAAAAATGGAGATTGAATATAATGTTTCTATGGTTGAAAAAGGAAATTCTTTATTTATAATATCATCAAAGAGAAAAAATGTAACCAAAGTAATAGATAAACTTGATTTAATGTATCAGGATTATAGGTCTAAAATTGAATAATAATTATCTCATTTAAAGATATAATAATATTTTTATATTATTATGTCTCAAAAAATATTAAATGGAAATGATATTAAGTATTCACTTATATTTGTTACAAATGATGATATTGAATGTTTAAAAGTATTAGAAAAAAAGTATAAAGATATTATTGGATATGGGATAATTAATAATAATGGGTATTCTTTTTACTCTGTTAAAGACAATTATTCTCATTCTATTTTAAATCATTGGACTGTAGATATTATAAATAATTATGATAATCATAAATGCTGGCTTCTTGTCAAGAAACATCCTTGTAATTTATATAGTATTATGACTAATATTTGTAAGCCTTCTAATTATGTATTCAATGTAGATAATTTTGATATTTGGAAGAACTATGGTGAGGATTATCTGATAGCAGTTATAACGGATATGGAGATTGATTAAAAAATTGAAAAATAAAATGTAAATAGGATCTAATAAATTTAATTATTCTACTCTCCATTTCGCCACAACTGATGAAATGGCGTCTCTTGAAGAGTTCCTCGCTAGGGTTCCCTCGCATATCAGCGATGTGGTTCCTCAGTCCACGTTGACAGATATCTGCAACAAGTACATCCGCGTCACCAAGGTTATTCTCGGATGCCTTCTGATGTCCACTCTTCCAATGGACAGTCCACGCTTCCTCATGCTGGAGAAGGACATGAATATCCTCCAGTTTGAGACTGGTGAGGCTATCAATCCGCAGACGGAGGTGTTAGTCGAGGAGTACAAACAGCAGATGTTGGTCATCCAAGACAGGATTACACTCGCAATACTTGCGAAATACTCCATGATGATGTCGGAGGAGATCTTCGAAGAGAAGGAGAAAATCATCAAGTTGCTCCAAGACATGCCTCATCTGGACTGATGATCTGTAGAGATTCAGTGAAAAGTAACTTTTTATATTTATAAAAAGTATATTCAAATTATAAGAATTTAATATTAATTATAATATGAGGCGCCCGCCATCTTATAGTGATTCGTATGTTATTTTATCAAAAGATTCACATCACAAATTATCACCATTAATTATTAATAATTCAGAAAATGATGAAGATATTGGAATAATAATAGATAATTCAATAGTAGAGGAACCGAGATATTATAAAGCGATTAGATTTATAATAAAGTGTAGTTTACATATATTTTTCATATCTATATTCGAGACAATTTTTTATTTTATATATGTTAGTAAGAGTGAAGATGTTGGAATACTTGGAACAGTGAATACGTATTTTTTACCATTAATAAATTCGTGTGGGAATTGGACAAATACAACTCGATCATTAGTGTTAGATATTTTGGAGTTGGAAGTAAACAAAACAACTCTTGATACTATTGGAAATAATGCTCAAAAAAATCGTCTAAATCATAATAATGATTTATTAGTATTATCTGTAATATATTCAGTAATATGTTTTATAATATTTTGTTTGATGAGTTTAGTAGTTTATTTAAAAAAAATAAAAATAGAATGGAAGAAAATGTTATTGGAGAATATATTATTTGTATTTATGCTTGGATTATATGAATATTTCTTTTTTAAGACTATTATATATAAATATTCTACTATATCAACCGATGAGATAAATCAATATTTAATAGATGATGCAACTCAATGTTTGAAAAATTGAAATTATAATAATATAAATATATTATTATAATAATATGAAAATGCGACTGGCTCCAATAACTGAGCTAATTGAAGAAGATGATCCATTTCTAGAAAATTCTATTGCTGTTTTTGGAAATGATTTTGCTAAATATGAAAAACAATTTTCAAAATGGTTATCTATTTCTGAAAAAAGTATAAAATCAGAGGTTGTTAAAGTATCTTCCTTCAAATGTCAATTATTGATATTGGCATATCCAATTAGTAAAGCAAAATTTAATGGTGAAATTTATATTAATGATAAAATTTATGATATAAAATTTAGTAGAAATATTACTTTTGAAAGGGTATTAAATCCAAATATAATATATAATTGTAGATTAGAATTGTCTCAACAAATATTTATTAGTAACTTAGATGAAATTGGAAGACAAACAAGATTTATATTATGTAATCATGGTAGAGTTGTTGCGGTTGGTAAAATTAAACTATTAGTCTCATTAAGTTATAATTTTTTTCTTTATAATTCATTTTTTTGACATAATAAAAGCCATTAGATTCATAGCATTTAATAGCTGGAATATTATCATTATCAACTTCTAATTCATATGTATGAATATATTTTTTAGTAATTTTAATAATGTATGCTAGCATATTTTGACAAATCTTTTTATTTCTATGTTTTTCTGATGTATATACCATATTAAAATATCCGTATTTCTCATTTAAATAATAATAGAATCTACATAAACTGATTATTTCTTTATTATTATATATAATAAAATATACAAGTTGAGAATCAGGTCTGTATGTAATATATTCTTTAACTAAATCAAATATTTTAAATTGTTGATTTCTGTATATTCTGATATTATTTTCTAACATTTCTGCGAGCTTTTTGTCATGTCTTATAATATCAATTAGAATATCTGTATCAAAAATTTTGAATTTATATATAATATTATTTATAGTAATATTACCGTCTTTTATAATTTTCATTATATATTATGTTTATATAATATATATATGCAAACTCTTTCTGAGCAACGTAAAGAAAAAAGTAATTTGATAACTTCTGGTTCTGTATTAGTAGGAATACCCGTAGCATATTTTGGATTAATAATGTTATTAAATTATTTAAATATGCGCCCAACAATTACTGATAAAATACATCCATATTTTCCAATTCTTCTATTCATAATTGGATTAATAATATTAATTATTGGTGTATCTAAAAAAATTAGAGAAGCATAAGTTTATTTTAATTAATAAAAATATTAATTAAAGTATATATATGGAAGTTTTAAAATGTCCTAAATCAAGAGAATTAATAAATATTAATTCATCAATCAATCTAATTGTTCATGGACAAGGAGTATTTATATTTGATAACTCAGATAATATAAAAGAATGTTCATTTACATTTTACAACAAAGATAAAACAGATGGTTTGATTGTTAATTTTAAGACTCAATCAATTACTGTTAATAGAGTAGGAGTTCTTGAACCATTATTAGATAAAAATAATAAAGATGGATTATCAACATTACATGGAGCATTTTATTGGTTTAGTTTAGATTCTCAAAATCAACAATTATATGCTGGAGTTGGTGAAGCAAGAATGGAAACAGTTGCATATCAATATAAATATATTAAGGATGCAGGGTGGGAACAAAATAAAAAATTTTTAGAAAGTTTAGTAACGATAGACGTATCAAAAAATAGTAAATCATTAAATCAAATTAGATTATTAAGAGATCCAATAACATTAAATATTCCTTTAGTTGTTAGAAATACACATGAGTTGACAATTGATGATATTGCAAAAGGAACATATTTACCTAAAGCAAATTTATCATTAACATCTCAAAAGTTATATGATTGTATTGCTGGAAAGAACTTTGTATTAAATACTCCTGATTTTCCAGATTTTATTGATGCAATTGAATATAGTATAGCTACACCTAATATGTGGTGTAATAAAAAGTTATTAGAAAAAGCAACTGAATTTAATAAAGATAAGCCGAATGTGTTGGAGACATATTTGAGAATAACATTGGGACAAAACAATGGAGAGTCGCCGGGAATTCCATATGTAGTTGAAATATGGCCAGTTGGACATTTTTCTCCAATTCACAGTCATTCAAAGGCGGATGCGATAATTCGTGTATTAAATGGTGATATTAATGTTAAATTATTTCCATTTTTATGCGCAGAGAAGGATGGAATTATGCCATTTGCAGAAAAAGATTTTTCAACTGGTGACATAACATGGATAAGTCGTACATTAAATCAAATTCATCAACTTAAAAATTTAGAGACAAATAAAGACACATGTATAACTATTCAATGTTATATGTATGAGAAGGATGATACAACACACTATGATTATTTTGATTACTTAGATGATAATGGTAATATACAACAATATGAACCTGATTCTGATATGGATTTTGTAGAATTTAAGAAAACAATGAAACAAGAATGGGATAATAGAACTAAAAGAAGAAACTTATGTTGCTTTTGGAGAAAATAAATTAAATAGTTATAATGATTTCTTTCTTTATACAAATCTGATAAAATTCTGAATTATATTCAGCAGTAAAATCAGGACAACCAACTTGTAGAATATTTGTAAATATTGGCATATTTGTTTCTTTATTTCTTTCTTTAAAATTTGCGATAATTGGATTAATATCTTTTACTATTTCCATACCTATAAATTTATTAAATATATAGTATCGTTTACCATCTATTAGATCATGTAATTCAACGGTTGTATATGACATTTTTATATAAATATAGTATTTATATATAAAGTTTATAAATCAATTTTTCACATAAAAAAATTGAAAAATATTTAACATATGGTATTCATTAATATATGTTAAAACTGGTCTTGCAAGAACTGCTTGTCGCCATCATGGGAACCGATAACACGATGATTGTCTACATGATGTTTGACTACATGGTCATGCAGGATATCATCTGGAAACGGATGAAGCAGCTCCAGAAGCTTCAGCAGCTTCCGCAGCTTCAGTTCTTCCTACCACTATTGGAACACGTCACTATCACGCTGTCGTAGGACGTAACACAAAAAAGAGATTAATTTATTAATATCTTTTTTATATAAAAATTGAATATAGAAAATTTTAATTTACTAAATAGAAATATATTATAATGTCAACAACTTTATCAACTAAAGTAGAATGTAAATTATGTGATATAACAAAAGATTTTTATTCAGAACAAGAAAAAATAGAAATAGAAAGACAAACTATGCTTGAAAAAATTACTCAAGAAGCACATGAAAAAGCTGTAATTGAATCAAAGAAATGTATAATGTCTCTAACATGGATAGAAAAGTATAATTTATTTTTTAATCGTATATATAATGAATTATATTCAAAGGTTCCTGTAGTTCAAAATTTATATCAAATTGATTATGATAAGTATCTGGATCAAAAATTATGTTATCCATGTGATTGGAAAGTTAATGGATCCTGGTAGTATTATTTTTTTTATTTTTTAGATATCTATCTTTTTCTATATCATATTGAGGAGTATTTGTTTCATAACTTATAACTGTAATTTGAACAGGATTATCTTTAATACCATATATTTCTTCTCTATAATTTCGATAATGACGTGTACTTTCTAGTTTTTTCATTCGTTTTTCATATAATATTTTTTCTTTATATTTCAAGCATAAATAAATAATTAAAACTGATACTGAAATAGGACAAACAGTTGATATAATAATAATTTCTAATGTAGATAATTCAAAAGACATTACTTATAATATTAAAATATGTTTATGTTAATTATAAAAATAATTATATAGTAATGTCAAATAATAATTCAAATATAATTGTAAATACCTTCAATGAGAATAATACATATCTTACTTCCGTAAATTTTGAAAGTATTGTTACTAGTTTTAATACATCTAATACATCTAATGTAGTTAGTTTTAATATAAATACTTTTAATCAAAATAATAGATATTTTACATCAACAAATTTTGAAAGATTTGTCGAAGGTTTGTTAAAATTAGATCTTATAATACATAAAAAACTATTAAATAATAATTCTAATAAAAAAAAAATTATAATTAATATTTAATACTTTATTTTAGGATGTTTACCATTTAATAAAAGTATTCGTTTAATATCAATCAGCAAAAGATTACTGACACTACTTAAATTTCTTGCAATATTAATACAATTCACTAAGCTATCTTTACTAAATAAATTATACTTTTTTGTTAATAAACTAAATATTGATTGATCGTGTCTATGTTCTATAAAACAATCTAAATTTTTATTAATTGATTGACTATCATCTATATTATGATAATCACATCCAATATTATACCATTCATTTATTAATGATCGTGTTTTATCACAAACAAACATTAATAATAAACCAGCTTGATGTTGTAAAGTATTTAAATATTTATCACCTAACATATCTAAATGTAAAATTAGATCCATTTTATTATATTTTTTTTCGACAAAATCACTATATGTTCCAATAATATAATCAGTTTTTACTAATTCTAAATAATACAATATTTTATCTTTATTTCTTGTATCAATTTCGCATCCAGCATCAATATATAATAGTATATCCCCATCTTTTAATTGATCCATTGTTTTTTTAATAATATATGGTTTCCATAACCAGTAACCATATCCTCTATTATTTGTAAAAGTACTATGTTTATCCCAAAAAGTTTTATCATTTTTTAAGTCCTCATCTGTATAAAAAGTTATTTTGTCAAATATGTTTAAATCTATTGCTTGATTGGTTAATCTTTTTCCAGCGTCAATATATTTTTTATTACCTCCACCGAATGTAATAAAATTTATAGACATATATATATTAAAAATTGAAATTTATTTATATAAACATTTATGATTAAATATAATATACACGATGGAGGATCCAATGAAGAATTGTTTAGTTCCAGGATCTACTGTAATGACACCGATGATATGTTTTTATTGTGGACAAGATGAATCAAAAATAGGTAGAGGAATGTTATATCATTTATTTGGAATTAAGCATTGTGACATTCATATAACAAATGCTATACGTGATTGTAAAGCATACCAGCATAGAGAAAATTTATTGGTAATGAATAGAATAAAAGATCCGGAAATTCTTAAATTTATAGATTTATTAGATGGATTGCCAAATGGATTTTCAGTTGAAAGATCAAATGGGGAAATTCAAACGGGATGGAAAATAAATAAAGGATATTTTTATGAACCTGCATTTATAACAAAGATTAATGGACATTGGACTATCCCATGTACAAATGATAAAACATATAAAAATATTAAATTAATTGATTTTATTTGTTTTGTTCCAATAGAAAATATTTCAAAAATAGTCGAAGATATTATTGATATACTTAATGAAGGAATATATAAGAAAGATCAAGAAGAGTATGAAAAAGTACTTAATAAAGATACATCAGTTCATTATGAAGATGGAGAAATTATAAAATATGTATTATATGAAGGTCAAATTTGTCGAGCTATTTTACCAAAATGATAGATAAAAAATTGAATTTTATAATTATTTTTAAATAATTATAAAATTATAAAAAATGTCAAATACAGTTTATTATTATGTTACAATAATAGAAAGAAATTTGTCTGGAGATGCAACTCATACAATAAATAAATTTAAAACAATTGAAGAACTTAGTATGTATTTAATGAAATTTAGAAATACATGGTATGAAAATTGTTATGAAACATGGGATGAATTGGAGATGGGGTGTTCATTCCCGTCAGAATATTTATTTAGTTCAACATCTTTAGAAGTTCGATTTAATATGCAAGAGGAAAGATTTAAAAAGAATTTACCAATAACAATTTGGAATCCTGAAAATGAAATGTTTAAATTCATACCTTTAGAGATAAATATTCGTAAAGGTAAATAATCATATTAATTTATAAAAATAAATCATATGATTATTCCATGTAGTTTCAATAATTACACTCTCTAATAAAATTGCATATTTTAAAAATTTATAATATGTTGGTTTTCTGTAAGTTATATAAATTCCTTTGAATTCTAATAAAATTTTTTGTTCTAATTGTTCAGCAATATTATCTTCTAAACATAAATTATCTGCGTGTATGATATTATAATTTCTAAAATTTTCATCGAGCATATCACCTTGCCAAATACAAACATCTCTTATTTGTGAGTCAATTCTAGATTGACAAATTTCTACACCTTCCCATAATGAATTATTAATTTCTTTTTGTAAATGATATATTAATTCTCCATCGCCACACCCGAGATCAATACCATAAATATTAGAAGAGTATTTATTAATTATATGAATAATTTTTTTCAATCCTTTGTTGGTTAAAGATCCATAAGTTAAATTTTGTATACCAAATGTTTTAATTTCTGAAGGTGATAATATGAATAATTTTGAATTTAGTAACATAATAAAAATTGATTTTATAACTTTAAATGTCAATTATTTAAAGTTATATAAATATTAAAATAAATGGAGATACATAGTTATAAAGAGGAGGATGATAACTATTCGGTATTTGTGTTGATCCCGAATTTTTTAACGGCAGAAGAACAGGAATTATATTTTCATCATCTAAAGAATATAGATGATTGGAAAAGTGGTGAAATTGCTGGAATTGAAATTCAAAGATTACAAAAATGGTATCAAGATAATGGAGAATATTTTTCGAAACATTGGACAAATCAAACTCATCAAAGATGGACATCTCATGAATCTGAAGAATGGGTATTAAACTTACGTAAAAAAGTTCAAGAAAAGGTGAATGAATTATATAAAAATGTTAGCTATAATGGATGTAATCTTCCAAATATAAATAGTACTCTTATAAATTATTATCGTAATGGAAATGATTTTATAAAATATCATACAGATGATGAAAAAATATTTGGAGATAATCCGACAATAGCAATGTTAACTTTTGGATGTGAAAGAAGTTTAAAATTTAAGAGAACGAATAAGAATAAAGAAATGAATAAAGCATTTAAAATAAAATCAGGAACATTATTTATGATGATGGGTGCGGTTCAAAAAAATTATACTCATGGAATAGATAAAGAAAATGGAATAGATGAATCCAGATTTAGTATAACGTTTCGGGAACATAAAAATTAATATAAAGATAATTTAATATATAGATTATCTTCTGATAGCTCAGTTGGTAGAGCGAGGGACTGTAAATCCCTAAGTCGTCGGTTCGATCCCGACTCAGGAGAATTATATTTATTTTATTTAGTATTTCAAATTCTAAATAATATATTTGTTTATTTTTTTAAATAAGATTATAATTTATAATATAAATGTTTTATTCCCAAGATAAACAAGATGAATATTTAGAAAATAATATTTTTAAAGGATATAAAAATGGTTTTTATATGGATATTGGTGCACATGATGGAATTACTATAAATAATACATTATATTTTGAAAAATATAATAATTGGACTGGGGTAAATGTAGAGCCAATCGAAGAAATTTATAATAAATTAGTTATTAATAGACCAAATGATATTAATATTAATTGTGCAATTTGTAATAATGATGGTAAGGAAGATTTTATTTTAAATAGTGGTTATACTGAAATGATTTCTGGTTTAAAAAATAATTATGATCCAAGACATTTTAAAAGATTAGAAAAAGAGAATGCAGAAATGGTTGGAAAAACAGAAATTATAATTGTGAATACAAAAAGAATTGAAACAATATGTGATAAATATAATATAAAAAATATTAATTATTTATCAATTGACGTAGAAGGTGCAGAATTTGATGTAATTAAATCAATTAATTTTGATAAAGTTTTTATCGATGTTATTGGATTTGAAAATAATTATAATGATACAAGTGTTGAAATAATAAAATATTTAGAAAAATTAAATTATATTGAAATACATCGAACAATTGATATTTTTATGATAAATAAAAATTCTTCTTTTTATAAATAATTTTTTCTAAATAAAATAATCCAATTACCGACTTCATTATATATGCGAATGATTTGTATTTCTTTTATACTTTGAAAAAAATCTTTAAACATCTTTTCACTATAAACATAATAATATCTTATTTTTTTTATATTTTTTTTACCTACCCAAGGTACAATATTAACACCTTCTGTAAATACAAAATCATTATTTGGTTGTTCAGTTGCCCAACAGGTTATAATTCCGAGACTATTTTTTTTCATTACTCTTAGAATTTCTTTAATAGCAATTTGTCGATCTTGATCTGTTAGAACATGATGAAAAACTGCAATACATAACATGTAATCAAATGCTTCATCTTTAAAGTCTAATTTAGTAATAGGGTTGTTGATAACATTTAATTTTCTATCACAACACAAATTAACAAAATTTTGACAATTATCGACTCCGATTATATTAACTTTTTTATTAGAATTAATATATTGAATATTCTTTCCATTTCCGCAGCCAATTTCGATGATATTTTTTTCTGAAGAATCATCTATTAAATTACAGAAATCTTTAACACATTTCCAGACATATGCTCGAGTAGTAGAAAATTCAAGGGAAATTTCACTATATGTATCTTTATTTATGGTATCTAGATCCATGATATTTTTTATCTATAACAATTATAAATAAAATAAGTAAATATTTCAGTTTTTTATTATAAAATAATATATGCCATCTACTGAACAAATTAAAAAAGTGTTGTTAAGTCAATCAATAAATATAACTGGGGTATTTCATATTGGTGCCCATGAATGTGAGGAATTAAGTATTTATAAGGAATTCGGATTATCTGATGAAAATATAATATGGGTAGATGCAATGAATAATAAAGTTATTGAAGCAAAGAATAAAGGAATAAAACATATATATAATGCTGTAATCACTGATAAAGATGATGAAGATATTATTTTTAATGTAGCAAATAATGTTCAATCATCTAGTATATTAGAATTTGGAACTCATTTGGATGAACATCCTGGTGTTTTTTATATAGATCATATAAAATTAAAAACTATTACAGTTGATTCATTTTTTGAGAGAAATAATATAGATGTGAGTAAATATAATTATTGGAATTTTGATATTCAGGGTGCTGAATTACATGCCTTGAAAGGTGCAATTAAAAGTATTAAATATGCTAAAGCAATTTATCTTGAAGTGAATGAAAGTGAATTATATAAAGGTTGTGGATTAGTTGATGAAATTGATTTATTTTTAGCAGAATATGGATTTAAAAGAGTAATTACAAATATTACAAAATATGGATGGGGTGATGCATTATACGTATTAATAAATAATACACTTAGTAATGAATATCCAATTTATTTTAAAGAAAATAAACCAAAAATAGAACCTATAAAGAATATAAATTTTAATCATTTTTTAAGATTAGCAAGAGAAGGTAAAACTTCTAGAAAATAAAAAGCACTTCGCGGTACCCTACAAATGTAAATATCTTACCGATCATTCCATGAATACATCTATAATAATATATTTGTTTATTAAACGGATTCCATTTTTGTGTAATATCTGGCGGATCATACTATGAATACATCTAGCACGTC
>Ga0164295_10000863_pt1 | contig 25184 bp, 14 predicted proteins | sample GEODES006metaG_FD_111798 | JGI IMG/M metagenome (GOLD analysis project Ga0164295, IMG submission 111798) | Oligotrophic lake water microbial communities from Sparkling Lake, Wisconsin, USA - GEODES006 metaG | ecosystem: Environmental > Aquatic > Freshwater > Lake | place: USA: Sparkling Lake... | reverse complement strand
GTGCAGGATGCGGCGTGGTCACGCGAGCCGGTGGACCGTTTCATCCATGCGGCACTGGATGCGGCGAAACTGAAGCCAGCGGTGCCCGCCGAGCCGGAGGTGCTGCTGCGCAGACTCACGCTGGTGCTCACGGGGCTGCCGCCGACGCCGGTGCAGCGGGAGCATTTCCTCAGGCAATGGCAGCGCGACGCGGGCGCGGCGTGTGAGGTGCTGGCGGATGAGCTTCTGGCTTCGCCGCACTTTGGCGAGCACTTCGCGCGGCATTGGATGGATGTGGTGCGCTACACGGACACTTACGGCTACGAGTGGGACATTCCGGCGAAGGGCTCGTGGGAGTATCGCGACTACCTCATCCGCGCTTTCAATGAGGACATCGGCTTTGACCGGCTGCTGCGCGAGCAGCTCGCGGGCGATCTGCTGCCCGAGCCACGCGTGAACCGCGAACTCGGTCTCAATGAGAGCCTCATCGCTCCGATGTTTTACCACCTCGGCGAGCATCGGCACGGCGACAGCCTGTCTTTCAATGGCATCCACCAAGACATGGTGAACAACAAGATTGATGCGTTCTCGAAGGCCTTCCTCGCCACGACCGTGGCCTGCGCACGCTGCCACAATCACAAGCTGGAAGCGGTGTCGCAGCGGGATTACTACGCGCTCGCCGCCGTCTTCATGACGCCGCGCTGGACGGCACGCGAGGTGAGTGAACCGGGGAAAAACGACGCAGCCATCGCCAAGCTCAAGGATCTGCGGGGGAAGCTCTGGCGGGAGCTGGCGGGTGAATGGCAAAAGCCAGGCACCACCTTGCAACCGGCGGCGTTGCGCGATTGGGCGGTGAAGAACCGCACGGCCCTTGAAATTACCAAGCCCGGTGATGTGGCCTTTCCGCTCGCGCAACTGCTCGGTGAGACGGTGTGGTCGGAGACAAAAAACATCACCGCCACTGCGGCCTCGGAAAGCACGAAGCTCACCCTGGAAAAAGACGGCTCCATCCTCGCCAGCGGCACCGCGCCAGAGAAGGACACTTACACCGTGCGCTTCACCACTGCGCCTGGCCGCTCCAGCGAGCTGCGTCTGGAGGCACTGGCGCATGACAGCCTGCCGATGCGTGGTCCGGGACGCACCTCGCAGGGAAATTTCGTGCTGAACCAGATGCGCGTGGAAGTGAAGCCATTCGGACCCGATGGCAGTGCGGGGCAGTCGCGGTCGCTCACCTTCGCCTCAGCCGAGGCCAGCTATTCGCAGCCCGGCTATGGCGTGGAGAATCTGCTCAATTCTGCCTCACGCCGGGGCTGGGCGGTGGGGCTTTCGCCGCAAGGCAATGACCATACGGCGCGCTTCGTTTTCACCGAGCCCGTCGTGCTGCCGCACGGTGGCGAGTGGACCATCACGCTCGACCATCAGTATGGCACTCAGCATGTGCTGGGGCGTTTCCGGCTCACGCCCGGTGGCAGGTCCGACACCGCTGCATCCGCCCGCGATGCGGTCATCACCGCTCGCTGGCAGTCACTCACCGCCGAATGGAAAAAGACCTGCGAGCAACGCCGCCAGGCAAACGCCGCCTTCACGGTGCTGACCGATTTTCAGGAGCCGAAACTCCCGGATGGCTGGGTCAGTGAGGGCGATGGGATGAAGCATGGCTTTGTCGAGGAAGGCACGCCGCTCATCGCGCTGGAGGGAGATGCAGTGGTCGCTGGCCTGCTGCAGCGTGGTTTTCACACTCATGCGCTGTCGTCGAAATTGCCCGGCTCAGTTTTCCTGCCGCCGCAGGATGCCGCGTCGGCTTCGCTGCTCAGCGTGCGGCTGGGCGGTGATGCGTTCAGCGCGATCCAGGGGCTCGTGGGGAATGCCTTTCTCGGCGAGGATTTCGGCGGCGGCTCACCGGGCTATCGCTTCCTCACCAGCACGGCGCCGGAGTGGAAATCCTTTTCCCCGACGAAGCTGAAGAACGGCGTGCCGCAGTTGCTCATGAAGCTGACGACCGCGCCGCTGAACTCCTATTTTCCAGCGCGGACCGGGCTGGTGAAAGGATTGGCGAACACAGACTTCGGTTACGACAAACGAAGCTGGCTCAGCATCACCGGTGTGGTCCGCCGCGACACGGCGGGCACACCGCAGGACACGCTCGATGCCTTCACCGCCCTGTATGAACACGCGCCGCCGAAGTCCGCAGAGGAAGCCTGGAGCCGCATCTGCGGCTGGTTTGCGGGTGCAGTGCAGCGCTGGAGCAGCGGCAAGCCGCAGGCTGGTGATGTGCGTGTGGTGGACTGGCTGCTGTCAAAAAATCTGCTGCCCAATCGCGCCACCAAAGGTAGCAAGCTCGAAGCGCTGCTCGCGGAATACCGGCTCATCGAGCTGGGCATCGCCTTCCCCCGCACCGTGATGAGCATGGATGAACGCCACGCCGCCAGGCTGAGCTATCCGCTGAACGTGCGCGGTGATGCCGATGCTCCGGGCGAGGTGGTGCCGCCGGATTTCCTGCAAATGTTTGCCGGCAAAAACGACGTGGCGAAAAGCCGGGGCAGCGGGCGGCTGGAACTCGCTGAGTCGCTCTTGCATCCCGAGCATCCGCTCACCTCGCGTGTGTATGTGAACCGTGTTTGGCAGTGGGTCTTCGGCACTGGCCTCGTTACCACGCCGGATGATTTTGGCCGGCTCGGCGACCAGCCTTCACATCCTGAGCTGCTCGACTGGATGGCACGCGAGTTCATGCGCGAAGGCTGGTCCACCAAGACCCTCGTGCGCCGCCTCGTGCTGAGCCAGACCTTCCGCCAGTCCGGCGCGATGAGCGTGGACGCAAGCGAACGAGACCCTGGTAATCGTCTGCGTCATCACTACCCTACCCGGCGGCTGGAGGCGGAGGGGATTCGCGATGCGCTGCTGGCCGTGTCCGGCCGGCTCGACCCGCAGCTCTACGGGCACCCCATCGCGCCCTTTCGCAGCGCCGTGGATGAGAAAAAGCGCCTCTTCAGCGGCCCGCTCGATGGTCATGGCCGACGCTCACTCTACCTGCAAATGTCCATCATGGCCCCGCCGGTCTTTCTCGTCGGTTTCAACCTGCCGGAACTGAAGCTGCCCACCGGAAAACGCGATGTCACCAATGTGCCCGGCCAGGCGCTCCTGATGCTGAATGACCCCATGGTCAGCGCGATGGCCAAGCACTGGGCCGCACAGCTCCTCCAGGCATCTCACACCACGCCGGAAGATCGCGTGCGGGTGATGTTCGTGCAGGCCTTTGGCCGTGAGCCGCTGGAGGATGAACGACAGCGCTGGACTGCCGCCGTGCATGACTTCGCCACTCCAAATGGCGGAAAGCTGATGCAAGATGAAGCCGCCTGGGCCCAGCTCGCCCACGCCTTGTTCAACACGACCGAGTTCCTCTTTTACCGCTGAATCCCCAGTCTCCAATCGTCCATTTTCAACCCATGAACCCGCGCCATTCTTCCGACCTCGCCACGCTCAATGACCGCCAGCGCATTGAAAATTGAACAATGAAGAATGGAGATTGAAAAATGAGCGCGAAGAAGGCCGAAGAAATGGAAGAACGTTTGCTGGACTTTGCGGTCCGAGTGGGAGCTGTGGTCGATGCTCTGCCGGACACTCGCTTGGGGCGGCATATTGCTGGTCAGCTCGTGCGCTGCGGCACATCACCCGCGCCGAACTATGGCGAGGCAGACGCCGCAGAGAGCAAGAACGACTTCATCCACAAGCTCGGGATCGTCTTCAAGGAACTGCGTGAAAGCCGCATCTGGATCAAACTCATCATCAAAGCCAAGCTCTTGCCCGATCAGCGCATGGCAGCGCTCCTCAATGAGTGCGAGCAACTCTGCAAGATCATCGGCAGCTCACTCATCACCGCCAAAAAGAACCGCCCCTCACGCTGACCAATCTCCAATCTCCATTTTCCAATCTCCAATCATCAATTTTCAATCCATGAACCCGCGCCATTCTTCCTGCCTCTGTCCCGGCCGCATCGTCCCCGCGCTCTCGCGGCGTGGTTTTCTCCAGCAGGCCTCCGCTGGCTTTGGCTGGCTCGCTTTAAACGGACTCACCGCACAGTCCGCTAGCGCCTTGCCACGCACCCACTTTGCGCCCCGGGCGAAAAACATCATCTTCTGCTTCATGGACGGCGGGCCGAGCCATGTGGACACCTTTGACCCCAAGCCCATGCTGAAAAAGCACGAGGGCAAGGCCATCGGTGAAGGTGCCGTGTCGAAACGATCGCAGTCGAATGCGAACCGCGTGTGGCTCGGCAGTCCGTGGGAATTCAAGCAGCGCGGAGAGAGCGGCTTGTGGGTGAGCGACCTCTTCCCACACCTCGCCAAAGTGGCCGACCACCTCTGCGTCGTGCGCTCCATGGTCGGCGAGCTGCCGCTGCACGGAGCACAAAATCTCCTCACCCACACCGGCCGCATCCTGGGTCAGGCACCCAGCTTTGGTGCCTGGATGTCGTATGGGCTGGGCACGGAAAATCAGAACCTGCCCGGCTACGTCGTGCTCAACAACGACTGGGTGCCCAACGGCGGCCTGGAGAACTTCGGCAGCTCCTTTCTGCCTGCCACTCACCAAGCCACGATGATGCGTGCCAAAGGGGTGCCCGTGGACAACATCACGCCTGCCGACACTGCCGCCGTGCAGCGCCGAAAGCTCGACCTGCTCGCCGGACAAAACAGCACCTTCGCCGTGCAAAGCTCCGCCTCACAGACCATCGAGAGTGTCATCGCCAACTACGAGACCGCCTTCCGCATGCAAAGCACCGTGCCGGACATCGCCGACATCAGCCGCGAACCCGAGCACATCCGCAAACTCTACGGCCTCGACTCCACGGACGAGCACCAGCGCTTCTACGCCACCCAAGCCCTGCGGGCGCGGCGGCTGGTGGAAGCTGGAGTGCGCTTCGTCGAAATCACCTGCCCGTCCTTCGACGGCAACAACTCCCCGTGGGACCAGCACGGCCAGTTGAAAACGAACCACGAAAAAAACGCTCGCATCACCGACCAGTCCGTCGCCGCGCTCATCACCGACCTCCACGCACGCGGCCTTCTGGAGGACACCATCGTCCTCTGGGCCGGCGAAATGGGCCGCACACCGCACACGCCGAAAGTCACCGAAGGCTGCGGTCGCGATCATCATGTGAATGGCTACTCCATCTTCATGGCTGGAGGCGGATTCAAAGGCGGCATGGCCTTCGGAGAGACCGATGAGTTTGGCAACGCCGCCGTGGTCAATCCCGTCAACATCCACGACATCCACGCCACCATCCTGCATCAGATGGGCCTCGACCACACCCGCCTCACCTACCGCCACGGCGGCCGCGACTGGCGCCTCACCGATGTGCATGGGCATGTCATTAAGGAGCTGCTGGGGTGACTTCCCATGCCCCCGTGCGGGATAAGGTCGCCCTCCCATTCGCCGAGCGCGCCCTCAAACGGCTGAAGAGCGTCTTTTTACGTGATCAAGTGTGGCACGGCTGCCCAAGGAAAGGTGATCTCGGAGGCGTCCGTGAAGTCACCGTGCACCCGGAAGTTCAGAACCGACCCGGGAGTTTGCTCGCTGGCTCTATTGTTTGAAACATCACTTATTCCAATCATTCCCATGACCCCCATCACCCGCCGCACCGCTTTCACCTCCGCCGGACTCGCCATGCTCGGGACCTCGCTCGCGGCTGAATCAAAGCCGCCATCCAGCAACGATCATCGACTCAATGTTCGGTCGTTTGGCGCGAAGGCGGATCACGTCACGGATGACACAGCGGCATTTCAGGCGGCGATTGATGCGGCGGCGGCGAGTGGCGGCGGCAGTGTTTTTGTGCCAGAGGGAACGTATCGGATTTATGGGCAGCTCATCCTTAAGCGGAACGTCACGCTGGAGGGCATCTTCACGGCACCGCCGACGATTCCGTGGACAGCGGAGTCACTGGGGAAGAATGCGCCAAATGGATCGGTGCTGCTGGCATTCAGCGGCAAGGGCGAGGCGGGCGGTGTGCCGTTCATCCAGCTCGATTACAACGCGACACTGAAAGGCATCGCGGTGTTTCATCCTGAGCAAACGGACACGAATCCGCCCATCGCCTATCCGTGGACGATCAGCTCCCTGCTCACAGGCGCGGACAACTGCTCCATCATCGACGTGTTGCTCGTGAATCCGTATCAGGCGGTGGACTTCGGCGGCAGGCACACCGGACGGCACTTCATCCGCAATCTCAATGCCGCGCCGCTGCATCGCGGGCTGTTCATTGATCACTGCATCGACGTGGGTCGTGTGGAAAACGTCCACTTTTGGCCTTTCTGGGCCGCGACAGGTGCCGCAGCGGAGTATCGCCGGAAGCATGGCAAAGCCTTCATCATCGGTCGCTCGGACTGGCAGCATCTGACGAACTGCTTCTGCATTGATTACGAGACCGGTTTCCAGTTCATCGCCTGCACCAGCGCTGCGGCGGCGTATCAGGGCGGCGGCAATGCCCACATCACCGGCGGCGGCGCGGACGGCTGCAATCGCGCCGTGCATGTGGTGGAGTTGCAAAGTCACAGCGGCACGCGCTTCGTGAACTCGCAGATCTACGGCGACATCATCGTCGAGGCGACCAATAACGCACCGCTCACCTTCAGCGCCTGCGGATTGTTCGGCAGCATGTGGGCCGCGAACGGCATCGGCCTCGCCCGTATCGAAGGCGGCGGCAAAGTCAGCTTCACCGACTGCCACATCCACTGCCTCGACCCGCGCAACACCCTCCGCCCACTCATCCACGCCAAATCCGGCCGCCTGCAAGTGCGCGGCTGCGACTTCATTGATGGTGCCGTGCCGCGCGATCATGTGCTGCTCGATGAAGCCGTGCTCACCGCCAACATCAGCGACAACACCTCGCGCTCCGCTTTCACCGTGATCAACAAGGCCAAGGGCAAGACCGTCATCCGCGACAATCTCAGTGAAGTATGAAACCAATGAGAGCCATCTTTACGACTTTGCTCTCGGCAGCCACATTCTGAAACTTTTTCGGCAAATGGCAGACTGACTGGCGACGACTAGGTTGCTATCCACCATGTCTCAGCCCTCTGATCACGAACGTCATGCCGCGTTTCTCCGCCACTACGCGGAGAGTGAGGTGGCATTGCATACGTTCGTGCGGTCACTGGTGCCCACGCGGCAGATGGCGTCTGAGGTGATGCAAGATGTCATCCTTGTGCTGTGGGAGAAGTTTGAAGCGGCGGCGGACTTTCAAGGCTGGGCTTTCGGCGTGGCGAGAAACATGGTCATGCGGCATCTCCGCAGCCTGTCGCGGGATCGTCATATCTTCGATGATGCGCTCGTGAACCAGCTTGCCGATGACGCGATCACTTTGATCCCGGAACATGATCGTCATCGGGAGGCACTGGAGCGTTGCTTGGGCAAGCTGCCCGCTCCTCAGCGCGAACTGGTGCTTACCGCCTATACCAAAGGCGTGCGCATGGATGAACTCGCCACGCGGCGCGGGCAGACGCCGATGGCACTCTACAAACTGCTTCACCGCATCCGGCAGGCCTTGCTGGACTGCGTGCAGCGCACACTGACCCAGGAGGAAACAGCATGAACACAGACTGGCATGATCTCATTCAGCGGCACATGGTCGGAACTCTCGATGTGCAGGAAGCCGCCATCTTGCAAAGCGGCCTCAAGACCAACCCGGAGCTGCGGACGGTCTATCTTCACTACATGAATCTGGATGTCGCTTTGGAGGCTCACGCGGGTTCGAGCGCGACGGTCAATGAAATGCTGATCTCTCCTAATGCAGCCGAGCCAAACCGCTCGGCCCGCTGGTTCGCCTGGCGTCCGCTCATAGCAGCAGCGGCGGGGATTGTATTTGGCATGTTCTGCACCTCAGTGGTGTTTGGGTATGTGGCACAGCGGGCAGCCGTGAAAAGGACGCCTCTGCCGATTTTCGACCCAGGCTTCGAGAGTATGAAGCCATTGGACAAAGGTCTGCCGCATAACTTGGGTGAATGGGGTGTGCGGGCAGCGCGGATGGTGCCTGCGGAGAACGGGGTCCAGCCTTTGCAAGGCCATCACATGCTACGCATGGAGCCTATCCTGGTGGGTGATCAGGACGACAATCATTACTCCCAGGCTTATCAGATTCTGGATCTCCACTCGCTGCCCCTGGATGAAGGGTCCGGTGCCATGGAAGCGCAGGTCAAAGCATCTTTTTGCGCTCCTGAGAGCCTGGCAAAAGCGCGCTATCTCATTCGTGTCGTTGCGCTCAGTGAACCGCCTGCAACAGCCACTGAGAACTTTTGGTCCAAAGCAGAGCATTCGGGAGTGGTGTCGCTGACGCAGCGATTTGAAACCGAGGCTGGAGACAGCGATTGGCATGCTTTTTCAGTGAAGATGCCTTTGCCAGTTGGGGCGCGGAGCCTGGTCATCATTCTGTCTGCGACCTCACCCAAAGACGAAACCGTCCAGGCTCCCGTGCGCTACCTGGATGACGTGCAGGTTTCCCTTCTCACTTCGTCCACATTTCAACCATGAAACAAAAGTGCCTTCTACTCTCCCTCGGTTTCCTCTTGGCCACAGCCCAGGCACAAGAGGCAGTAGTCTCATCTACCAACGGAATATCTGTCCGCGATGGCTGGGTCACGGTTACTCCACCCGAGTTCCAAGGGGCCATCAACAATCCCCTGAAAGGCTACCGTGATTACTTGAAGGACGGCTACGGGCTGTTGAAGCGTCAATACATCAGATGGAATGAGATTGAAGTCGGTGCCGGAGACAGCGTGGACCGTGTCATTGCTCACACTAACAAGATCACCAACATCAAGGGCAAGCGCTTCGAGGAACTAAACGTGAAGCTCGTGCCGCGTGTGTTCCTCGACTGGAATGATGAACTTGGGCCGGGAAAAGACCCCAAGCAGCACTGGCCAGCCGACTTGCATACCTTCGACTACGACAGCCCCGCTTTTCAACAGCGGCTCAGGGCGCTCGTGGCAAAGCTGGGGCAGGCCTGGGACAACGACCCCCGCATTTTTGCCGTGCAGATGGGCCTCATCGGCCACTACGGCGAGCATCACACGCCAGCGCCCACTGCAGACCAGCGGCACCTGCTCACTGAGGCATTTAAAGCGGCGTTCAAGAACAAACCCGTGCTGGTCCGGCATACGGACCCAGAGTTTATGGAGGCCGGATTCGGCATCTACTACGACACCTTCGCCTACATCGACCGCGAACCACCCGAAGGCTCCAAGGAGCAGTTCCCCTGGCAGGCGACGCATATCTATCCCGACATCTGGAAACGTGCTCCCATCGAAGGCGAGGTGGAATACAACTGGCAGGCGCAACGTGATAACGCGAAGCCCAAGGAGACCTTTGGCCGCACTCCCGATGATACCATGAAGGTGCCTGCCTACCGTCGCTACATGATCGACAAAATCCGCCGCTATCACGCGAGTTACCTTGGTTGGATCGACAACTACGACGACTCCGACAGCGATGTGCTAGCGGGTGCGGCAGAGGTCCAAAAAGCCTTCGGTTACCGTTTTGTGCTCGATTCCGTCAGCTATCCGCAGATGGCTAAGCACGACAGCAAGCTGACCGTGAAGCTGGCCGTGCGAAACACCGGCAGCGCTCCTTTCTACCTCGATTGGCCCGTGGCCGTCGCCCTGCTCGATCCCGAGACAAAAAAGCCTGTATGGTCAGCCCCGCTCAGCCATTTGGACATTCGGAAATGGCTGCCAGGAGAGGACTGGGACAGCGCTGCCTTCGCCTACCGTCGCGCTGCAAAACAAAACCTCAGCAGCGGCACAGCCACGTTACCCAGCGGCCTAAAAGCAGGCCGTTACATCCTTGCGCTTGCCATTCTGGATCGCCAGGGCGGCATGGCACCCAGCGCACGGTTTGCGACTGTAAATTACTTCCGTGGTGGCTGGCATCCCTTAGGATTCATCGGCATTGGCAAGGCTCCGCAGGATGTCGCGTTGACGAACATCGCGTTCGACAACCCCGCCTTTGACAACAGCCTGAGCTACAAAGTCCCTGAGTCGCTGCGTTCCGTGCAAACTCCGCCCGTTCCTGGATTGAAAGCCGTGACTTCGTGGACTGCTGATCCGAAACAAGAACTTATTAACCCGTGGCGCTATTGGACTCTCGACGAGGCCACCAAGTCCGTGGAGAAACAAATCCGCATGGACGGCCCCGTGAAAGGTCTGGCTGGCGGCAAAGTGATCCGCGTCATCGGCGACTTCGGCGACCGTTCCCGCCTCGATTATACCTTCGGCAAGAGTTACAAACTCAACAGAGGTCGCTATCGCTTTACTTGCCGCGTGCGGGGAACCCCAGGTCTCTCTGCCGATTTTGAGGTGGGCGACGGATGGCACGGCATCTCCAAAGAGACCCCGATTCCGCTCACCTCCGAGTGGCAGAAACACGTCATTGATTTGGAAGTCAAAGACACCTTCAAAGATGAGCCGACGCTGAGGTTCAAGCTTCCTAAAAATGCCAAAGGCCAGTTTGACCTCACCGACAGCCATCTCCGGGAGTTGGACTAACTTTCATCCCGCAAGCCATCATGAACCACGTATGTCTGATTCTTTCCTTGCTCTTTCTGGCTCTCGATCACCCGGCGCTCGCAGCAGTAAGCATCCAGCCTGCGGATTCGGCTCCCCTGAAGTTTGCAGCTTCAGAAATCGAGCGCTTGGCAATGGCCGCCAAGCAGCCCATGCCAGATGTATCCATCAGTGTGGCGGCAGGCACGGCGCAGAGTTACCGCATCGAGAGAGACGGCGTGAAGGTGCGAGTCATCGGCGGCGATGCCACGGGTGCGATGTATGGCGGCCTCGACATCGCGGAGGCGATTCGCACGGGCACGCTCGACTCGCTGAAAGATTCTGACCACAAGCCGCACATCGCGCAACGCGGCATCAAGTTCAACATCCCGCTCGATCTGCGCACGCCGAGCTACACAGACTGCTCCGACGCCGCGCAGGCGAACATCCCCGAGGTTTGGGAGCGCGATTTCTGGATCGACTACCTCAATGCCATGGCGCGTCATCGCTACAACGTGCTCTCGCTTTGGAGCCTGCATCCGTTTCCCTCTATGGTGAAGGTGCCGGAGTTTCCCGAGGTCGCGCTGGACGATGTCTGGCGCACCCGCACCAAGCTCGATGACACTTTCAGCTTTTCGGGGAGCGACATGGTTCGCCCTGCGATGCTCGCAGACCATGAGGTCGTAAAGAGCATGACCATCGACGAGAAGATCGCGTTCTGGCGCTGGATCATGCAGCAGGCCGCTGATCGTGGCATTCGCGTCTATGTTTTCACCTGGAACGTCTTCACCTTTGGAGCCGATGGCAAGCACGGCATCACCAACGACATGGGCAACGCCAAAACGAAAGCTTACTTCCGCGCCAGTGTGCGGGAAATGGTGAAGACCTACCCGCTGCTCGCTGGCATGGGCATCACGGCGGGCGAAGGCATGCCGCATGACATGGATTCCAAGGTCAAAGAAGCCTGGCTTGCGGACACTTATGGCGAAGGTGTGCGCGATGCCTTGAAGGACGAGCCCAAGCGCGAGTTCGGCATGATCCATCGCTTCCACTGGACGGCCCAAAGCGACATCCTGGATGCTTTCAAAGGCTATCCGGGGCCTTTCGAGTTCAGCTTCAAATACTCGGTGGCGCACATGTATTCGATCACAAAGCCGCCCTTCATCCAGCCGCTGCTGGAGAACCTCGCTCCTGGCAGGAAAACCTGGCTCACCGTGCGCAATGACGACATCTACACCTTCCGTTTTGGCGACCCCGCCTACGCCCGCGAATACATCCTGAACATGCCGCCGCCGGACAAGATGGTCGGCTTCTACATGGGGCCAGATGGCTACTGCTGGGGTCGCGAGTTCTTGGATCGTCATCCCGCCCCCGGCAAGCGCCCGCTGGTGATGGAGAAGCAATGGTATTCCTTCATGCTCTGGGGCCGGCTTGCCTATGATCCCTCGCTGCCGGACTCCCACTTCGAGCGCATCCTCGCCGCGCGGTATCCGAAGGTCTCATCCACGCATCTCTTCAGCGCTCTGCAAAGTGCCTCGCAGGTCATGCCGCTCATCACCCGCTTCTTTTGGGGGGACATCGATCTCAAGTGGTATCCCGAAGCGTGCTGGAGTCATCCGAGAAGCAAAGGCAAAGGTTTCTACACCGTGCAGCACTTCATGGAAGGCAGCGCCATGCCGGGCGCGGAAGTGCTATGCATTCGCGACTGGCGCTCATGCGTCATCTCACACCAGCCGATGGCGGAGACCACCCCACTTGAAATCGCTGCTGTCCTCGACCGTGCCGCTGCGGAAACCTTCATCTCCCTCGAATCCCTTCGCGAGACCGCCAAAGCCGACCTCGAACTTCAAAAGAACGTCAATGACTGCGAGGCCTTCGCCTGGCTCGGTCGCTACTACGCTGCGAAGATTCGTGGAGCCTGCTCACTGGCTCTCTTCGATGCCAAAAGCGATTCCCACGAGCACGCCACCGCCCTGCGCCACCTCACCGAAGCGCTCTCTCACTGGAAGAACTACGCCTCCATTCGCGATGCCCAATACTTCCCCGCCCTCTACAATCGCGTGGGCTATGTGGACATCACTGCGCTCGCCGAGAAAGTTGCCGCCGATATCACTATCGCCCGCGCCTGGAAGCCCGGCACGCTTCAGGACAACGGCAAGCGGGCTGGCAGCGAGAAAGGCTTCCGAGAATAACGAAATGGAGGGCCACATGCTCCTGCCATCCCCCATCCAACTCAATCCTATCATGCAAGCACCCATCAAACCCAAGCCTTCTCGAATCGGGAAGACCGCTCTTGCTCTCACTATGCTTCTAGTGCTCGCCGGACATGGAACCGCAGCCCTCGGAGAGACGATCGGCCTTTTCTACGATCCCTCCACGCCGCAGCACGTCTTCGCCGCAGGTGATATCCGCGCTGCTTTGGAGGCCAGGAAGGTCACGGTCGAGGTGAAGGATCTCAAAGCGCTGACCGGCGAGCTTACTGGCAAAAAGATCGTGATCGCGTTGGCCTCTGACCCGAAGGTCGCGGCCTTGTTTGCGGCTCAGGGAGGCAGTGCAGTGAAAAGTGCGGGCGAACAAGCCTACGCCATCCGCAGCACCACGAAGCCGGACCTTAGCTATTGGGTGCTCGGCGGCGACGACAATGGCGTGATGTATGGCGGGCTGCAAATCGCCGAGAACATCCAATTCAAAGGCATGGCTGAGGCGTTCCATGAGGACGATGCGCCTCACCTCAAGAACCGTGGCATCAAGTTCAACGTGCCACTCGATAAGGAAGCGCCGACCTATTTCTACGATTCGCGTGGCACGGCGAACCGCCTCGCCATCCGGCATGTGTGGGACATCACGTTCTGGAAGACCTGGTTCGATGAAATGGCCCGCCATCGCTACAACGTGCTGTCGCTCTGGAACCCGCATCCCTTCACTTCCATGCTGAACATGGAGGACGAGTATCCCGGCATCGCCATCCAGGGCGTCACGGGCTTCGATAAAGACGGCAAAGACACTCAGATCAACGACTGGAGCATCGACAAAAAAATCGCCTTCTGGCAGGAGGTGATGAAATACGGCCATGAGCGCGGCTTCCGCACTCTTGTGTTCACCTGGAACATCTTTCTCTCCACCGCCGAAGGCAAACACGGCATCGGCAAAGGGCCGACAGATCCGCAGACGCGGACTTACCTGCGCAAATGCACCCGCAAGTTTCTGGAGACCTATCCTCACCTCGCCGGTATCGGCGTCACCGTGGGCGAGAACATGGACACGGAAGAGACCGCTCTGAAGGAAGACTGGGCCTGGGACACCTATGGTCGCGGCACGCATGAATACGCCAGGGACAATCCCAAGCGCGACATCGTCTTCATCCACCGCCTGCTGCAAAGCGATCTGCAAACCACCGCCAGATACTTCCAGCCGCTCATCGACCAGCCCAACGTCCGCTTCAGCTTTTCCCACAAGTATTCCAACGCCCATGCGCACGCTGCTGTGAAGCCTATTTACTGGGCGCGCAAAAAACTGGAGCCGCAGTTGGAAAAGCTGGGCGTCACCTCCTGGCTCACCATCCGCAATGACGACTTCTTTTACCTGCATTGGGCCGATCCGCAGTTCGTCCGCGACTACATCGGCAACTTCCCCGAAGTGGGCAAATATGTCGATGGCATTTACATCGGCCCGGATGGCTGGGTCTTCTCGCGCGTCTTCAACAGCAAGGACCCGCATTACGAATCCAGCAACGCCCTCGATGTTCAGAAGAACTGGTATATGCAAAAGATCTGGGGCCGCATCGCCTACAATCCAGCCGTGGCGGATGATTTATTTATGAGCCACCTCGCCAGCCGCTACCCTGAGGCTGCGCCAAACGATCTCTTTGCAGCCTGGAGCAAAGCCTCACGCGCCCTCCGGCTCGTGAACGAACAAGTCACCGGAGATTGGAGCCTCGACTTCCACTGGTGGCCGGAGCGCTGGACCAGCAAGGATGATGGCTACCTGAACGTGAATGATCTGCGCAGAACCGAGCCCATGGACGGCTCGGACCTCGCTGATATCAAAGACACTGCCAAGGGCGACCTAGATGGCAAAAAGTCCGCGCTCGACAACGCCGCCGACATCGAACAACTCGCCAACGAAGCCCGCCAGCTGCTCGCCACGTTCAAGCCCGGCTCGAACCACGAACTCGCTCTGAACCTGCGCGACCTCGAAGCGATGGCCCACCTATCCCTCTTCGGAGCCGCCAAGGTCCGGGCTGCCGTGTTGCTGGAACAAGATAAGCCCGTCGAAGCTCGGGACCACCTGTTCACCGCCACCCAGCATTGGACGCAGTATGCCGACGTCATGGATGCACTCTACATCGGTGCCGACATGCAGCGGAACTTCCACTTCAAGACCTGGCATCAGCTCGACGCTGCCGTGTTACGCGATCTCACCGACCTCGGTGGCCCCGTGACCGTGGATGCTGCGAATCCTCACCCCTGGGTGCGCATTGTCTCACCGCTACATTTGCAGGAAATCAAAGCCCCGGCCAATCTCACTGTCACCATCAACGCCGCTGCGGATGACAAACCCGTCAAAGTCGAACTGCGAGACAACGGCCAGCTCATCCACACCTCCTCCGAATGCAGCTTCACCCACACCCTCAAAGCCATCCCCACCGGCGACCACGTCCTCACCGCCCGCGTCATTGACCCAACCGGAGCCACCAAAGAGCACGCTATCAACATTGCCGTCTTCGACACCAAAACCAAAGATAGCCTGCCTTGGAAAGAAGAGTTCACCCTCTCCCATCAAACCACTTCCGACGACGGCAAAACTTCGTGGACTGCCACTCGCTCCCAAGGCGTCTTCGAGGTCAGAGAAAACGCCCTCTTCCTCAACGATAAAGGCGATGAAGGCACCTTCCGCACTGGCGAGATCGACATCGCCTCCAGCCCCGTTGACATCAGCCTCGAAATCACCTCCCAAGGCGGCGTGGACAAAGGTGACTACGTCCGCCTCTACCAAATCCTGGACGGCGGCAAGGAAAAGCTCATCGGCGAAATCAAAGGCAAGCCAAGCGAGCCAGCCATGATCCAAGGCACCGCGAACGGAAAGAAGCTCGTGCTCGTCATCCGCGCGAAAGTCTCCAGCGAAGATGAAGCCTTAGTGATCGACAACCTCAAGGTCACTGCCCGGTAAGCTGCGCTGAGAAGTTAGATTCTCATCATCCTGGCGTTAAGCATCGCCCATCGTGACGATACGTCTTGTGCCATGCTGAAACGCTTCCTCCCCATTCTGTTGCTGGCTCCGTTCGCGGCTCTTGCCCCCGCAGAACTGCCGCAGTTCATCGTTCCCGGTCACGAAGCGGAGATGAAGTTGCTTAACGAACTGCACGTGCTGCATCACAACGCGGCGTTCTCGGAGTGTGCGTTGTGGGATGCGTGGCTGCCGATGGCGACGCTTTGGGTTTCGGAAAAGAAGCGGGGGCAGTATCGCGCGGCGTTGCTGAACCGGCGGATCGACGCGGAAGGTTATGTGTCCATGCAGCAGCATCGCGGGATGGCACATAGCGAAGGCTGGCCGTTTCCTGCGTGGCAGCAGAGCGGAGGCGCGGGCTTTCATTTCTCGATTCTTGACGACGTGTGGGCGATCCAGAGCTTCGCGCTGAAGCCACTGACAAGCACGGAGGGTTGGGAGATCAGCGGCGCGGAAGTGATCGGCATTGATCCGGCGGTGGGGCTGAAGCTGAAGGCGACAGCGCAGGTCGTGACCATCGTCACACCGCCGTTTCGCTGTGGGACCATCGTCGCGCCGTTTGCGCGGCTGGAGTGGGCGGCGCGTGGACTGAAGGCGGAGTCGCAAGCGGGCATCGAGTGGCTGCTGGAGGGCGAGCCGACGTGGCCCGAGGGGCGCGTGGTGGCCTTTCCCGCGCCGAAGGCGATGCAATACGCCAACGTGCCGCTCTACAGGTATCCGGGCCACGCGGGCGTGCTCACGCGCTATCGACTGCGACTGGATCATGCGGCAGGCGCGCAGATTGATTTGAAGTCTATCATCTCGGCCATCGACACACGGCATCCGATCACGAACGCGCTCTTCTTGCGTGGTTGCGCCGACTACTTCGCGTGGACGCGCGATGTCGAGTTCCTGCGGCAGAACATCGGACGCATGAGACAGGCGCTGCACTTTGCGTTGAAGGAGTTTCGCGTGTGCGAGGAGAAGCATGTCTTTGTGCCCTGGGTCGGCCATGATGGCCGCAGCGGACTCGTCATCGAGCCGGGTGGAAAGAAGATGATCCGTGCCGGCCTCGGCGTGGGAAACAACTACTACGACCTCGTTCCCTTCGGTGCTCACGATGCGATGGCGACAACGTATCTGCACGACGCGCTGCGAGCGATGTCGGCACTCGAAAAGAGCATCCAAGCCCACGCCGATTGGCAGATCCCGGCTGAGGGCACCCCCTTCGAGCCGCAGGACCTCACCACGCTCGCCGACGCGGTGCGGGCCGATTTTCAAAAGCGTTTCTGGAATGCCGAAACAGGTCGCTTCAACGGCTGGACGGATGTCACCGGCCGCTCCTACGACTTCGGTTTCACCTTCGTGAACTTGGAGGCCATCTACTACGGCGTCGCGAGCGCGGAGCAGTCGCGCAGCATCTTTGACTGGCTCGATGGCAAACGCGAAATCCCCGATGACACCTCACGCGGAGCTGACATCTATCATTGGCGCTTCGCCCCGCGAGCCACGACACGGCGCAACATCGACACCTATGTCTGGCCCTGGTCGAATCCCGAACAAATCCCCTGGGGCGGCCAAATCCAGGACGGCGGTGCCGTGCTCGGCTTCAGCTTTCACGATCTCATGGCGCGACTGAAAACCAACGGCCCCGACGATGCTTGGAAACGCCTGCGGGAGATCCTCGCGTGGTTCCGCGAGGTCCAAAGCGAAGGCGGCTACCGCGCCTACTACGCCAAGCCCGGACGCGGCACCTTGCAAGGCGGTGGCCCCGCAGGCGGCCTCGGCATGGACCAGGAGTTCATGGAAAGCGTCCTCGTCCCGCAAGTCATGCTCTACGGCTTCCTTGGCTTCCAAGCGACCGCAGAAGGCTATGAACTGCATCCGCGCGTGCCGAAAGACTGGCCTTCGCTCACGATCAGTGGCATTCGTTTCCACGACCAAGTGCTCGACATCACCGCCTATGCCGATGGGCGGGTGGAAACGAAGCCAAGCGAATGTTGTGATGCCAGGGCCAAACGCCAATAGGCCCTGCAGTCTCAGTGTTTCCTTCGCTGATTGATCCATCAACCACATCTGAGGCTCCCCGCAGCTTTTCAAAAAACACTGGGTGCGGCACATGCAGCAGGCAGCGGTCTGCTTGAAGGCAGGCAGGACCAGCTTCTTTTCGACAATTCGATGGTCCGGGGGCTCGCTTTACTTGGTGCTGCTGCCTTGCTTATAGGTCACTGTTCATCTGCGCAGTTTGAGGCACCCTCACGCGAGGGTTTGACCTGCCGGGTGTTCCGTCTACTCTCGTGAATCGTTAATACTCCCGACAATGGCCGACATTTCCTTTGAGGAAGCCGTAGAACGCTCCGCCCAACATGACCTGCGTTACCAGCCCGCTGCGTATGATTTTGTGCGTGATGCCCTGCATCTGGCGGTGAAGAAATACTGCGCTGGTGACGAGGCGCAGCACGTCAGCGGCCAGCAGTTGCTGGAAGGTGTGCGCGATCTGGCGCTCAAGGAGTATGGTCCCATGGCGCTGACTATCCTGCAACAGTGGGGCCTGAATCAGGGCATCGACGTGGGCAACATCGTCTACAACCTGATCAGCGTCGGCTACTTCGGCAAGAGCGAGGGCGACTCGTTGGAGGACTTCGATCACGGCTACAAATTTGAAGAGGCTTTCACCGCGCCCTTCCTGCCGGTGAGCCAGCGCTCCTGAAGCGCAGGGCAAAGAGGTGGGGGGAGAGCCTATGCGGGTTGCGCGTGGCTTGTGGATTTTCCCTCGCTCTTCCCATGTCTAGCAGCTAGACACTCCATTCCCCTCCCTTAGCCCTTTGCTCTCTGCCCTTCGCCTTCATGCCCAGCAAACCACGCCCGCCTTTGCCTGCCCACAACGCCACGGTTCAATCTCTCGACAATGGTCTGGAGATCATCGTGCAGGAAGACCACGCGCATCCGCTGGTCAGTGTGCAGCTGTGGGTGCGGGCTGGCAGCCTGCACGAGGAGGCCTGGACCGGGGCGGGGTTGGCGCATCTCACCGAGCACATGATGTTCAAGGGCACATCCACGCGCACGGCTCAGCAGCTGTCGCAGAGCATCCAGGCGCTTGGGGGCTACGTGAATGCCTACACGTCATTCAATCGCACGGTCTACTGGATCGACGGCGTGTCCGACAAGACCGAGGGCTATGTGGACATCCTGGCCGACATGGCCATCCGGTCGAAGTTCGACGCGGAGGAACTGGTGCGTGAGAAGGACGTGATTCGGCGCGAGATGGCCATGGATCTGGATGATCCCAACAGCGCAGGCCAGCATCTGATGCAGGCCACGGCTTTCCGCGTGCATCCGCTGCGGCATCCGATCATCGGGCATCGGGAGGTGTTTGACCAGGTGGGCCACGCGGACTTGCTGGCCTTCGTGCGCCGGCACTACTCGCCGAACAACTGCTTCCTCGTGGTGGCCGGCGCGGTGACGCGTGAGCAAGTGCTGGAGATGGCGAAGAAGCACTTTGGTGCCTGGCAGCGCCAGCCTTACGCGCCAGTGATCCAGCCTGTGGAGCCGCCGCAACGGGGCGCGCGAGAGAACGGCATCAAGTTCGCCACGGACCTGACACGCATCAGCCTCGGCTGGCCGATTCCAGGCGACGCGCATCCCGACAAGCCAGCGCTCGACGTGCTGGCCTTCCTGCTCGGCAGCGGTCGCAGTTCGCGTCTTTATCAAGAGCTGCGCGACCGTCGCGGGCTGGCGCACTCTGTGTGGGCGGGTGCATGGTCCTCGGCCGAATGCGGCCTGTTTAGCGTGGATGCAGATTGCAACCCCGTTGACACCAAGGCCACCATCCAGGCATTGAAAGAAGTGGTGGGGCACATGCAGGCCAAGGGGCCCAGCACGGTGGAGCTTAGCAAGGCCGTGCGCAGCACCGTGGCGGGGCAGCTGCGCTCGCTTTCCACCACACGAGGCCAGGCCAGCAGCCTTGGCAATGGCTGGCTCACCGCGCATAGCCTGGATTATTCGCGCCTGTATCTCGATGCGATCCGGTCGTTGCAGCCGCGCGATATTTTGCAGGTGGCTCGGGCCTACCTGCTACCGGAGGTTTCGAATCTCGTCATTGTCGAACCGCAACCCACCAAGAAGGCAGCGGGCAAAACAGCGCGTGTGGAGAAGCAGCGCGAGCAGGTGGAGAAAGTCGTTCTGCGCAACGGCCTGACTCTCTTGATCGGCCAAAACCCACGCTTACCCTTGGTCTCGGTGCGGGCAGGTTTCCTGGCCGGCGTGCTCGCGGAGAATGACCAGAATGCCGGCGTCACCCAGGTGACAGCGCAGATGCTGCTGAAGGGCACGCGCAACCGCAGCGCCGATGTGCTGGCCAACGTGATGGAAAAGCATGGCGGCAGCCTGCACGCGCATGGTGACGCGCATCGCCTCTGGGTCGCCTCGGATGTGATGAAGGGCGACGAGGAACTGGCGCTCGACGTCATCGCCGATGTGCTGCGCGATGCCACGCTGCCTGCGGGGCAGCTTGCCCTGGTGAAGAAGCGCCAGGTGGCGAGCATCCGCGAGGAACTGGAAGATCCGTTGACCGCCGCCCTGCGCCGTGCCCGCTCCGAGATTTTCAGCCGCACTCCGTTTCATCGCACCGCGCTGGGCAGCGAAGCCAGTGTGAATAGCTTGAAGATCGGCGACAGCCGGGCGCTGCTGCGCGATCATGTCACGGGAAAGAACGGCACCGTCGCGGTGTTCGGCGACGTAGATGCGCGCGCGGTGAAGAAGCAGATCGAAGCCACGCTGGGCAAGCTGCCTGCGGGCCAGCGTCATTTTGCCGACCAGCGTGCCTTGCCTCACCATGGCAAACCCGGCACCTGGGAGCTGAAGATGGACAAGGAACAAGCCATTCTCGTCATCGGCTTCCGCACCGTGGGGCTGCACAACACCGACAGCTACGTGCTGAGCATGATTGACGAGGCCTGCAGCGATATGGGCAGCCGCTTGTTCAACCGCATCCGCGAAGAGCTGGGCTTGGCCTACTACGTGGGCACGCAGAGCTTCATGGCCTATGGAGCCGGGGCATTTTATTTCTACGTGGGCACCGATCCGGCCAAGCTCGATCTCGCCCAGAAAGAGATGCAGCTGCAAATCGCCGACCTGGCCAAACGCGGCCTGCAGGCCGATGAGCTGGACCGTGCGAAGACCACGTGGCGGTCGAACTGGCTGCGTGCTCAGCAGGGCAACGGCGCTCTGGCAGATTCATTGAGCTGGGATGAACTCAATGGGCTCGGTCACGAGCACTTCGAGAAGCTGCCCGGCATCATCGAGGCCGTGGATGCCAGTGCGGTGAAGCGCGTGTCGAAGCAGTTCTTCCGCGACCCATTCGTGGTGCGGGTGATTCCGAAGTGATCGTTTCGCAATCAGCCGCCAGGAAGCTTACGCCATGAGCTTGGTGCCGGTCTCGTAATGGGCGGCGTAGTCCTTCATCCGCATGGCCACGCGCTCGCGGATGCTGCGCTCGCCGATGCCATCATGCTTGGTCGCCACCAGGGCGGTGAGCAGACGCACCGTGGCTTTGACATCGTCCATCATCACATACTCCGGCGCGATCTTGCCGTTGTCCGTGGTGTTGTGGTAATTGCCCAGCGGCACGGAGATGCCGACACTGCGCTGGCCCAGCGCTTGCAGCGCGGTGGCTTCGCACGCGCCTTTATCCAGCAGGCAACGCTGCACGCGGATGCCCTGCTCGGAAGCGGTGCGCATTAGCACGGCCACGGCTTCTGAGTCGAAAACGGACAGGCGGTCGCCGACGCGCACCACTGGGCCGTTGTTAAAATCAGCGCCGTTGACCGGCCGGCTGGTTTCGATGGAAAGGAACACGCTGCCATCGCCAAAGGGCCAGTTGTTGCCCAGGTGCCAGGCTCCGAGCCAGCCCACTTCCTCCGCGCGGGTGAAGACGGCATGGACCGTGGTTTCGAGATTTAGGCGTGCCAGCTCCCAGAAGGTGGAGATGATGGCTGCGCAGCCGATCAAGTCGTCGCAGGCCGTGGCCTCGACCTTACCTTCCTTGATCACCAGCGGGAAGTTCCAGGTGGCGATCTGCTTGTTCTTGTGCGGCTTGCGCAGGCCCTTCTTGATGCCTTCGTCGATCACGCCTTTGGCCACGCCACCGAGGAACTCCCACTCATCCTCACCGCCGCCAGGCTTGCGGACGAAAGCCGGGTGGTCCATGTGCGCTGCCAGCACCCAGGTGGGCGAGCTGCGCTTCTTGCCATGCTTGTAGGTCGCCTGCAGATTGCCGAACTTGTCGCGCTTCACCTTGACGTTGGGGCAGTCCTTGAGCAGGGCCTCGATCTCGTTGCGCACGAAGTATTCGTGGAACGGAGCCGTGGGTTGTTTCAAAATCTTCTTGAGTATCGCGGTCAGCGTGGGAACAGCCATCCATAACCATAGCCCGTTTTTACAAGACTCAAACGCCCTGTGTGAAGAAGCTTCGATATTTCCTTGAGACCTTTGCGGTGAAACTGCTTGCACGGCTGATGAGGACCCTTCCGCGCCATGCGGGTCTGGCCTTCACCCGGGTGGTGGGCGTGCTTGCGTATCTTGCCGATGCCCGGGGCCGAGGCACAGCGCTGGAGAATCTGCGCATGGCCCTTCCCGGCCTGTCATGGGCGGAGAGGCATCGCGTTGTCCGTCGGTCGTATCAGAACTTCGCGCGCACCTTTGGCGACTTGTTCTGGTGCAAGACGATTCAACGCGATGACTGGCAGCGGCACTTCGTTTTTGATCTCGCGGAGCCGGATGCGCTAGAGCGTGCCCAAGCTGGTGGTGCGGTGTGGGTGACGCCGCACTTCGGCAACTTCGAGATGTCGAGCCTGGTCTGGGGCTATCTGGGCATGAGATACACCATCGTCGCGCAGAACTTCAAGAACCCGGCGCTGACGGACCTCTTCACCGAGGCGCGCGAGGTCTCGGGGCATGATGTCATCCCTCAGCAGTCGGCGATGCTGCGCTTGACCAAGGCGCTCGCACGCGGCAGCAACGCAGGCTTTCTCACAGACTTGAATGTGAAGCCTGGGCGCGCGGCCTCTGTGATCGAGTGCTTTGGCATGAAGACCTGCGTGACTACGTTGCACGTCTTGCTCGCGCAGCGGTTGAAGCTGCCCATTCAGCCAGCGCTTTGCTTGCCCTTGGAGGATGGGCGTTATCAGGTGAAATTGCTGCCACGCTTTTCACCATCTTCTGAAACGTTGCCGAAAGTCGTCGCGCAGCAGTGCTGGAACCTCTTCGAGCAGGAGATTCGTGCGCGCCCCGACCTGTGGATGTGGATGTATAAGCACTGGCGCTATCTGCCGGAGGAAGGGCAGCGCGAGCACTACCCCGAGTATGCGAATGTGAGCAAGGACTTTGCGAAGCTGCTGGCTGCATCAGATTGATGCCTTCGCAAAAAAACTCCGGCCGTCGCTACTCAAGCTTTGAGTCGCGGCGACCGGAAAATCATTGTCGTTGGCGTGTTGCTCGGGATGTAAATTAGCCGTCCTGCAACACGCAGGCCTTGGCTTAGTGGCCGCGATGCAACATGCACTTGCCAGCGGCGCAGTCAGGGCACGTTGTCTTTTTGGTAGCGGTGCTGGAGCAGCTGGTGAGAGCAAGGCCGGAGACGGCGAGGGCAACAATGAGGATCGTTTTCATGATGTTTGTAACGGTGGTGTTTAGCTAACGGAGTGAAGCGGGGTGCCCCACTGACCTCACTAGGAGCCAGTCGGGTTCGCTTTATTCCCGCATTAGTTCTTTTTGCACCCTTCAAACCATGATCTCCTTCGCCACAGAGCCGTAGACATCGGTCAGGCGGAAGTCACGGCCCGCATACTTGAAGGTCAGCTTCTCATGATCCAAGCCCATCAAGTGCAGCACCGTGGCGTGCCAGTCGTGGATGTGCATGCGGTTCTGCACTGCTTCGTATCCGTAGTCATCGGTCATGCCATAGTTCATGCCGCCTTTGACACCGCCGCCCGCCATCCACAGCGAGAAACCCTTGTGATTGTGGTCGCGGCCATCGTCGCCCTGCGAGTGGGGAGTGCGTCCGAACTCGCCGCCCCAAATGACCAGCGTGTCTTTCAGCAGGCCACGTTGCTTCAAGTCCGTGAGCAGGCCTTGGATCGGCTTGTCAATCGCACCGCAGTTGCGCTCCATGTCGGCCTTAAGATTGCGGTGCTGATCCCAGTTGCCGAATGACACTTCCACGAAACGCACTCCAGCTTCGACGAGCTTGCGAGCCATCAGGCACTGCTTGCCGAAGTTGTCAGTGGCTGCGTTGTCAATTCCATACAGCTCCTTCGTGGCTGCCGGTTCCTTGCTGATGTCCAGCACCTTCGGCACTTCACCCTGCATACGGAAGGCCAGCTCGTAGCTCTCGATCACGCCTTCGATCTCATGGCTCGCACCCTCGCGTTGCAGCTGGGTCTTGTTCAGTGCTTGGATCAAATCCAACTGCGTGCGCTGGGCTTCCGCATTGAGCCGGTCGTTCTTGATGTTTGCCACGGTGACCGGGGCGCTGCCGCGACCGTTGCGCCCGGCAAACTGTGCCAGCGGTCCTTGCAAGCCTGAGCCGCCCACCTTTGTCGCCTGATAAACTGCGGGCAGGAAGGCGCTGCCAAAGGCCCGCGCCGACTGGGGTGGGGGACTGATCGTCACATAGCCGGGCAGGTTCTCATTCATCGAGCCAAGGCCGTAAACGGTCCACGAGCCCAGGGAGGGCCGCACGAACTGCGTGGTGCCCGTGTGCATCTGGGTGAAGGCCTGCGGATGCGCAGGCACATCCGTCGCCATGGAATTGATGATGCATAGGTCGTCCGCATGTTTCGCCACATGGGGAAACAGCTCACTGATCCACAAGCCGCTGCGCCCGTGCTGCTTGAACTCCCAGGGCGAAGGCATCAGATCCGCGCGTCCGTAGCGACCCGCCGCGTCTGGCGCTCCCTTGCCGCCATCCTTCCGCAGCTTGGGCTTGTAGTCGAAGGTGTCCACATGCGACGGCCCGCCTTGCATGCAGAGAAAGATGACGCGCTTCGCCTTGCCTGCAAAGTGCGGGTTCTTCGGTGACAACGGACCGCTAGCGGTGGCAGCGGCCCGCAATGATTCTTGCTGTGCAAGCGCGGCGAGGGCGAGGTAGCCAAAGCCATTGCTGGTCTGCTTGAGGAAGTCGCGGCGGGTGTTCATGGCGGAGAGTGGAAGAGCAGGTTCAGCGCTGCTAAACCAATGACCTGGGCCGAAGTTGCACCCGTTGCGCTAATGAAAATCATGCGAGTGCGATCCGAGGGCCGCATCGAAGCGCAGCGCCTGGATTTGGAGCGCATAGACAGAGATGGCATTCTCCTGGTTTTGCAGCCAGCCATGGATCATCAAGAACGGCTCCTGCGTGATGGTGAGGCGGGCCTGCTCGAACAACGTTGAGGGCACAAAGGCGTTGGCGATGCCAGTCTCGTCCTCTAAGCT
>Ga0164295_10000862_pt1 | contig 25187 bp, 23 predicted proteins | sample GEODES006metaG_FD_111798 | JGI IMG/M metagenome (GOLD analysis project Ga0164295, IMG submission 111798) | Oligotrophic lake water microbial communities from Sparkling Lake, Wisconsin, USA - GEODES006 metaG | ecosystem: Environmental > Aquatic > Freshwater > Lake | place: USA: Sparkling Lake... | reverse complement strand
GCACCCGACCTCGCGGCACGCCTTCCGGCGGCAGCCGCGTTCTTCGGCGACGGGGCGGTGATGTCGGCGGCAGCGGAATCGCGCTGCACCGTCCGAGCCGCCGTCCGCCGTGGAGTGGAAACGGCTTCCGTGTTTGATGCTCCGGCGGCGGCGGCCGGCCGGGCCGCGCGCAATGAGGTCGATGCCAGTGGGATCGGCACAGGCCGCGTCGCCAATGCCGTCGCCAGTGTGGTCTGTGCCGCCACAATTCCGTCCACGGCGAGTTGGCCGCCGACAGCGAAGGAGGCGACCACGCCCTGGACGCCGCCGACGACTGCCGCGAAGATATTCGCGGGATTGAGAGTCAGCACGGCGTTGATGAAGTTCTGACCGGCGGTGATGACAGCACGCGTGACGGCGTCCCATGCGCCGAAGAGGCCCGTTCCGAGTTCAACCGCCGCCACGGGGTCGGCCAGCAGCCGCGCCGAATCCACCGCGAGCTGGATCTGGCCGATATCGATCTGGGAGACGACCAACGGAACCAGGATCGCGTTGCCCGCTGCTATGGCCGCGTCCTCAACCGTGGTGAGCGCACCGAGTGGATCCCGGCTGAAGATCTGCTGGGTGGCCGTGATCAGGGTTGCCGGAACGGCGGCCAGGGACTGGGCAACCCCCACCCCGGACTCGGCGAGTCCGGCCGCCCAGAGCGCGGCGTACTCGACCTCGTTGGCGATGGCCTGCGTTGCCGCCGGGAAGGTGAAGATATCCAGAACCGTGGCCTGGAGTTGAATCGCGGCGTCGGTCATCCGCGGGACGGTCACCTGGACGGGGGCGACAGCGGACGAGGCGATGATGCTCGCCCCGACCAAGGCGGTTCCGGCGGCGGTGAAAGAACGACTGATGGCGATCACGTGACACTCATTTCCTAGCGGTGATTGACGTTTCAGCAAACATACACGCCGTCACCGGCGATCGCTAACCCATCAACCAATCAGGTGGCTGATCGTCACATTCGCCGTAGAGCAGCCAGTCGTTCGTGACGCAGCCGGTCCACCTCGGGCAACTCCAGAGGCGCCAGTGGCCCGACCACCCGGGCCAGCAGTAGGTCGGCCAGTTCCGGGTTGCGGGCCAGGCATGGCCCGTGTAGGTAGGTCGCGACCACGCTGCCCTGCACCGCACCGTCAAAGCCGTCATCCATCCGATTGCCGGCGCCCTTGACCACTGCCCCCAGAGGCTGTGCTGCCGGGCCCAGAACCGTTCCGCCGCGGTGGTTTTCGAACCCGGTCAGAGGCTCGGTCAACCCCTCGACCAAGGGCGTCGACACGACCTCGCCGATCGTGCGCTCCGACTGCGGGGAAGTGGTGACATCGAGCAGGCCGACGCCGTCGACCCGCTCACCGGCTGAGGTCTCGTACCAGTGCCCGAGTACCTGGATCGCCGCGCAGATCGCCAGTACCGGCGCCCCGCGTTCGGCAGCCCGTTGCAATCCCCGGTGGCGCAGCAGATGTTTGGTCGCCAACCGCTGGGCGTAATCCTCGGCGCCACCGAGGGTGTAGAGGTCCAGCGAATCCGGCACCGGGTCGGCCAGGGTGATCTCGACGATTTCGGCGGCGATCCCGCGCAGTTGCAACCGCTGCCGCAGCACGACGGCGTTCCCGCCATCGCCGTAGGTGCCCATCACATCGGGCAGCACCAGACCGATCCGTACCGCCTCAGTCACGGTTGCGCTCCAAGGCCCGCTGCAACTGGAGAAACGCGGTGTAGTTGGCGACCACCTCGACGTGGCCGGACGGACACATTTCGATGGCCTGCACCGTGTCGTGGACCAGGGAGTGCTCTACGCCCGCGTAACCCAGTCGCACCGCGAGGTCGGTTGCACGCTCGCCGGTGGCGACGACGCAAATATCGCCGAAATGCTCGAAACGCACATCCCACAACCACGACAGATCCTCGCCGTCGGGCACCTGCCCGTTGACCGCGATCACCACCCCCGCAGCGGTCTTGTCCACCATCGACAGGGCTTCCTGCCAGCCTGCGGGATTCTTCGCCAGCAGTAGCCGGGCGGCGTGATTACCGATCCGCACCGTGCGATAACGTCCGGCGACCTCGTCGACGGCCGACACCGCGGCGACCGCTGCCGCCGGATCGGCACCCATCGCCACCGCCGCCGCGACCGCCTGGGCGGCATTACCGCGATTCACCCTCCCCGGCAGCGCCAGCCGCATGGGTAGCGCCAAACCATTTGGGCCGTAGAGCGTTTCGTTGTCATACCACCACTGTGGCGCGGGTCTCTGGAACTCCGTTCCACTAGAGCGCCAGTGTTGGCCTTCACGCACGATCACCTCGCCGCTGCGCGGGCAGCTCACCGAATCTCCGGCCCAGCCGCCACCGGCGGCCACCCACACCACCTTCGGGCAGTCGTAGGCCGCCGAGGTCATCAACACGTCATCGCAATTCGCCACGACGACCGCTTCGGGGTGCCGGGACAATCCGGTGCGCAGGGTGCGTTCGATGTGGTTGATCTCACCTACCCGGTCGAGTTGATCGCGGGACAGGTTCAGCAGCACGATGACCGAAGGCCCGATCGCATCGGCGACGTGCGGCACGTGCATCTCATCGACCTCGAGTGCGGTCAGTGACGCGTCGCGATCGGCGGCCAATGCGGCGACCAGGCCGGCGTCCATATTGGCGCCCTCACTATTGGTCGCGACCGCGCCCATGGTTCCCAGCGCGGCGGCCACCATCCGGGTGGTGGTCGACTTGCCGTTGGTGCCGGTGATGATCGCGCTGCGACGCCCGATGCCCAGTTGCTTCAGGATCGAGCGGTCCAGCGTCATCGCCACCAGGCCGCCGATCATGGCCCCGGCACCGCGTCCGGTGACGCGGGAGGCCCAGCGCGCCGCCGAGCCGAGGGCCATCGCGGTACGTCCACGCACTGTCATCGTCGGCTTGGGCATTGCAGATGAGTTTATGCCGTTTCGGCGACAGCACGCCCGACACGGATCCGATGTGCCGGTCGCTGTCGGGGGTACATGCCATTCTGACGCTTGTGAGCCACACCTGGGGCCGGCTGGTCATCGAGGCGGACGACGGATGGGTCGTCGTCGACGTCGAGACCTCGGGCTTCCGGCCGGGGCATGCGCGCGTCCTCAGTGTCGCTGCGTTGGCGCTGGACGCGCGCGGCAATGTCGAGCACTCGGTGGTCAGCCTGCTCAATCCAGGCGTGGACCCGGGTCCGACGCACGTGCACGGACTGACCTCCGAGATGCTGGAGGATCAGCCGGTCTTCGCTGATGTCGCCGATGACCTCGCCGAGCTGATGCACGGCCGCACCCTGGTGGCCCACAACGCCGCTTTCGACTACTCATTCCTGACTGCCGAGGCCGAACTGGCCCAGACCGCACTGCCCATTGACAGCGTCATGTGCACGGTCGAACTCGCCCGTCGGCTCGATCTCGGTGTGGACAATCTGCGGCTGGAAACCCTTGCCCGGCACTGGAATATCCCTCAGACCCGCGCCCACGACGCGTTCGACGACGCGCTGGTGCTGGCTCGTTTGCTGACCCCGGCGCTGGAGCAGGCCCGTGAGCGTGACGTCTGGCTACCGGTCCGGCCGCTGACTCGGCGGCGGTGGCCCAACGGCAAGGTCACCCATGAGGAACTACGTCCGTTGAAGATGCTCGCCTCGCGGATGCCGTGTCCGTACTTGAACCCCGGTCGCTACAGCGGCGGGCCGCTGGTTCAGGGTATGCGGGTGGCGCTGTCGGCCGAGGTGGACCGCACCCACGAAGAACTGGTTGAGCGCATTCTGCACGCTGGTCTGGCCTACACCGACGCCGTCGACCCCGACACGTCGCTGGTCATCTGTAACAACTCGCAGGCCGACCATGGCAAGGGCTATCAGGCCCGGGAACTCGGCGTGCCGACCCTCTCCGACCGGCAATTCATGGCGCACGTGGCCTCGGTTGCCAGCGGCACCGGTCTCGACCAGTTCGAGCAGTCGGTCAACCAGGGCCAGCAGTTCGCACTGTTCTGACCGCACCGACCTCCGGACTCAGCCCTGCCGCGCCGCTCGGTTGACCGCCGAGACCACCGCCCGCAGCGACGCCGTCGTGATCGAGGTGGCGATACCGACACCCCACACCGTCTGGCCGCCGATGGATGCTTCGACGTAGGCCGCGGCGGCCGCTTCCTCGCCGGCAGACATGGCGTGCTCGGAGTAGTCCAGCACGTGCACGTCGATGCCGACGTTGCCCAGTGCGTTGACGAAGGCGGCAAGCGGCCCGTTACCCTCGCCGCGGATCTCGGCCTCGACCCCGTCGAGCTTCACGGTCGCCTCGATGACGTCGATCCCGCCGTCGATCTCGGCGCCGATCACTTTTTGCCGGATGCGCTCCAGGGGGCGTACCGGGGCAAGGTATTCGTCGGCGAAGCAGTCCCACATTTCCTTGGAGGACACCTCGCCGCCCTCGCCGCCTGAGCCCTCGGCGATCTGTTGGATCACCCTGCTGAACTCGATCTGCAGCCGCCGCGGCAGCACCAGGCCGTGGTCCGCCTTCATGATGTACGCCACCCCGCCCTTGCCGGACTGCGAGTTCACCCGGATGACAGCCTCATAGGTGCGGCCGACGTCCTTGGGGTCGATCGGTAGGTACGGCACCTGCCACAGCATGTCCTCGACGTCGCCATCGGCCTCGTCGGCAGCGATCTTCATGGCATCGAGGCCCTTGTTGATGGCGTCCTGATGGCTGCCGGAGAACGCGGTGTACACCAGATCGCCGCCGTAGGGATGCCGCTCATGCACCGGTAGTTGATTGCAGTGCTCCACCGTGCGGCGAATCTCGTCGATGTTGGAGAAGTCGATTTGGGGATCCACTCCGCGGGAGAAGAGGTTCAGACCCAGCGTGACCAGACATACGTTGCCGGTGCGCTCACCGTTTCCGAACAGGCAGCCTTCAATCCGGTCCGCACCGGCCTGATAGCCCAATTCCGATGCGGCGACGGCAGTGCCGCGATCGTTGTGCGGGTGCAGGGAGAGGATGATCGAGTCGCGCCGTGCCAGGTTGCGGCTCATCCACTCGATTGAATCGGCGTAAATGTTCGGTGTTGCCATCTCCACGGTGGCCGGCAGGTTGATGATCAACGGCCAGTCCGGCGTCGGCTGGATGACCGCGGCGACCGCATCGCACACGTCCTTGGCATACTCCAGCTCGGTGCCGGTGTAGGACTCCGGCGAGTATTCGAAACGCCACCGGGTGCGCGGATATTTAGCGGCTTCCTCCAAGCACTTTCGCGCGCCTGCGACGGCGATTGCCTTAACCTCATCGCGGCCGGCGCGGAACACCACGCGCCTCTGCAGGATCGAGGTGGAATTGTAGAAGTGCACGATCACGTTCGGTGCACCGTCGCAGGCCTCGAAGGTGCGCTCGATGAGTTCGGGTCGGCACTGGGTGAGCACCTGGATGGTGACATCGCTGGGAATGGCTCCCTGCTCGATGATTTCGCGGACGAAGTCGTAATCGGTCTGGCTGGCAGAGGGGAAACCGACTTCGATCTCCTTGTAACCCATCCGCACCAGGAGATCGAACATCCGTCGCTTCCGGGCCGGACTCATCGGATCGATCAGAGCCTGGTTGCCGTCGCGCAGGTCCACGGCGCACCACAGTGGCGCGTGCTTGATCACCCTGTCCGGCCAGGTGCGGTCTGGCAACGCGATGGCCTCAACCTCCTGGGCGAAGGGACGGTATCGGCCAATCGGCATGGCCGAGTTGCGCTGGGTGTTCCAGGCCGCCTGGCTGTTGTGGCGCCCTCCGGCGGGGGTGATGATGGTGCGTGCCGACACGTAGGCGTCGACGGAGTCGACCGACCGCGCGTGGGCTCGGGAATGAGATGTGGAATCGGGTGTGGAATCAGATTCAGAATGGGTGTTCACGATGTGCGCTCCGGGAAGTTGAGGAGGGACTTCAGACCGGCGCATCGCGAAACACCCGCGACGGGAAGCCGGTCTGGATCAGACCCCGCCGCGGCGTCCGAGAAGGAGCACGCGCTGCATAGCGTGAACTGTACTCCGGTTGCCCCACCAGGCATAGTCGGACCATGCGCGATCCCGGTGCCCGCCCAGACCCGTGGTCGATCACCGGTGGCGAAGTAAACCTTCACTGCCAGGGCCGGTCCCACGTTCTCGCGAACGCGACTTCCTCAAGGGGCAGCCGATGTCGGGGAAGTGCGTCGCGCTCGGCGATCTCAGGGCTTATCGCGCTGTAGTCACCGAGCGAGCCGACGGCGATCACCATCAGTGGCAGCACATCCGGCGGGATGTCGAACGCCGCGCGGGAGCCGTCGACGTCGAACCCTGCCATCGGGTGACTGATCAACCCGCGGGAGACCGCTTCAATGCTCAGATTGGCTGCCGCCGCGCCCGCATCGACTCGCGAATACAGCGCGGTCTTGTCGTCCTCGCCATTATCGGCACACACCAGGATGAGTGCTCCCGCCGCGCTGGCATAAGCGTTTCCTCGCCTGAGCAGACCGGCCAGTGTCGAGAAGGTGTCATCGCCGCGCACTCCCACGACGAACCGAACCGGCTGGCGACCGCCCCAGCTGGCAGCCCACCGCGCCGATTCCAGCAGCGCGGTGACCTGCTCGCCGGTCAGCGCCGCATCGGGATCGAAGGCCCGCGGACTCCACCGGTCGGCGATCGGTTGGTGGATCGCCACCCGGGTCTGTGCGCGTCGGTCGGTGGGCTGCTCGGCCATCGTAGGCAGATTACCCGTCAGTCCGGGGAGGGAAAATCTGCTCCGCCCAACCCTTTATCCTTATAGCAAGCCGAAACTTCCGTTCGGTACAACTCCAAGCCTGGAAAGGGCCGACAGTGGCGCTCGTCGTGCAGAAGTACGGCGGATCCTCGGTGGCCGATGCCGAACGGATCCGGCGTGTCGCTGAGCGCATTGTCGAGACCAAACGCCAGGGTAATGATGTCGTCGTCGTGGTCTCGGCGATGGGGGACACCACCGACGACCTGCTCGACCTCGCCAGGCAGGTCTGTCCGACGCCGCCGCCGCGCGAGCTCGACATGCTGTTGACCGCCGGCGAACGGATCTCCAACGCGCTGGTAGCCATGGCCATCGAGTCGTTCGGTGCCCAGGCCCGATCCTTCACCGGTTCACAAGCCGGGGTGATCACGACGGGCACTCACGGCAACGCCAAGATCATCGACGTCACTCCGGGACGGCTGCGCTCTGCACTGGACGAGGATCAGATCGTTCTCGTTGCGGGTTTCCAGGGTGTCAGCCAGGACAGCAAGGACGTGACCACGTTGGGCCGGGGCGGCTCCGACACCACCGCCGTCGCGCTGGCTGCGGCACTGCACGCTGACGTCTGTGAGATCTACACCGACGTCGATGGCATCTTCACCGCAGATCCGCGCATCGTGCCCAACGCGCGACGTCTCGACACCGTCAGTTTCGAGGAGATGCTCGAGATGGCCGCCTGCGGTGCCAAGGTGCTGATGCTCCGTTGCGTGGAGTACGCCCGTCGCTACAACGTTCCGATTCACGTCCGATCGTCTTACTCGGACAAGCCCGGCACGATCGTCACTGGATCAATCGAGGACATTCCCATGGAAGATGCCATCCTGACCGGAGTTGCCCACGACCGAAGCGAGGCGAAGGTCACCGTGGTCGGCCTGCCCGACGTTCCGGGCTACGCCGCCAAGGTTTTTCGTGTCGTCGCCGATGCCGATGTCAATATCGACATGGTGCTGCAGAACATCTCCAAGGTGGAGGATGGCAAGACCGATATCACCTTCACCTGCTCGCGTGACGTCGGTCCGACCGCCGTCGAGAAGCTTAACGAGCGACAGGCTGAGATCGGTTTCACCGATGTGCTCTACGACGACCACATCGGCAAGGTGTCCCTCGTCGGCGCCGGGATGCGCAGCCACCCGGGTGTGACCGCGACGTTCTGCGAGGCCTTAGCCCGGGTGGGCGTGAATATCGATCTGATGTCCACTTCTGAGATCCGTATCTCTGTTCTGGTCAAGGACACCGAACTGGACAAGGCTGTCGGCGCACTGCACGAGGCTTTCGGTCTCGGTGGGGATGAGGCGGCCGTCGTATACGGCGGAACGGGACGCTGACGCATGGTCAGTGTCGGCGGGCAGGAGCGAAGCGACCGGGGCATCAGTATCGGCGGGCAGGAGCGAAGCGACCGGGGGATCAGTATCGGAGTGGTGGGAGCAACCGGCCAGGTCGGCCAGGTGATGCGAACTCTGTTGGAGGAGCGCGACTTTCCCGCTTCCAGCGTGCGGTTCTTCGCTTCGTCACGCTCGCAGGGCCGCAAGCTGACCTATCGCGGGCAGGAGATCGAGGTCGAGGATGCCGAGACCGCCGACCCCAGCGGTCTGGACATTGCGCTGTTCTCCGCGGGCGCCACCATGTCGCGGGTCCAGGCACCGCGTTTCGCGGCCGCCGGTGTCACGGTGATCGATAACTCCTCGGCCTGGCGCAAAGACCCCGACGTTCCATTGGTCGTCAGCGAGGTCAACTTCGACCGCGATGTGCGCGGTGCGCGGTTGGTCAAGGGGATCATCGCCAACCCGAACTGCACCACCATGGCTGCAATGCCGGTGCTGAAGCCTCTGCACGATGAGGCGCAACTGGTACGCCTGGTGGTCTCCACCTACCAGGCGGTCTCCGGCAGCGGCCTGGCCGGTGTCGAGGAGTTGGCGACTCAGGCTCGCGCGGTGATCGATGGAATCGAAGAACTTGTGCACGACGGCGGCGCGCTGAACTTTCCCGCTCCGAACAAGTACGTGGCTCCGATCGCCTTCAATGTGGTTCCCCTTGCCGGTGCGCTGGTTGACGATGGGTCCGGGGAGACCGATGAGGACCAGAAACTGCGTTACGAGAGTCGCAAGATCCTGGGTATCCCGGACCTGGCCGTCAGCGGAACCTGTGTGCGGGTGCCGGTGTTCACCGGGCACTCGCTGTCGATCAACGCCGAATTCTCCCGACCGGTCTCACCGCAGCGTGCCCGCGACATCCTCGCCGAAGCACCAGGTGTCACGCTGGTCGAAGTGCCGACTCCGCTTGCCGCAGCGGGTGCCGATGACTCCCTCGTCGGCCGGATCCGCCAAGACCCCGGGGTATCTGACGGTCGTGGGCTTGCGCTGTTCATTTCGGGGGACAATCTCCGAAAAGGGGCCGCGCTCAATACCATCCAGATCGCTGAGCTGCTGGCCGCCCAACTGGGAGCCTGAACCACCGCTCGTCATTCACAGCGGGTTCATAACCGCCACCCATCCGGCGCTATACCGCGGCCGCCAGGATGGCCCTATGACTGAAACACTTGAGCAAGAACCCGAGACCACGCCCGTCCCACTCCCGCACACACCCCGGTCGCCCCGCGTTTATCAGGCCGCTGCCTGGGTGGCGATCGTCGCCGGCGTGGTATTCATCGTCGGCGCCATCTTCTTCACCGGCCTCGCACTCGGCCGGCATAGCGGTGGCGGGCACGGCTGGCAGCAAAGGGGGCATAGCGAGATGGGTCCCCGCATGGAGCCGATGATGCCCGGTATGCGACCTGGTGGTCCGATGGGACCGGGTCGTTCAGACATGGGTCCCGGAATGCGTCCGGACGCGCCTGACTCAATGGGCCCGGGCATGCGACCGGAGAGCCCGCCGCAGTTGCCCCCGCCGCCTCCGCGTCCCTAATTCGTGGTGGTTCCGATCATGCCGGCCAGTGCCTGGCTGGCATGATCGGAACCATGAGCATCGATGTTGTTTACGTAGCAGAAGCAACGGCCTCCGGCGGTGGCCGCGACGGTCACGTCAAATCCTCCGATGATCGGATCGACCTGGACACCCGCCCGCCCAAGGCCGCTGGTGGCAGTGGTGAGGGCACCAACCCGGAGCAACTTTTCGCCGCCGGCTACGCCACCTGCTTCCTGGGTGCACTGCTGTTGGTGGCCCGCACCGACGGCGTGCAGCTCGATAGTGCCACCGGGGTCACCGCACAGGTCGGTTTCGGCAAGGACACCGAAGGCGGATACGGCATCAACGCCCACATGATCGGCTACCTGCCGGGGTTGGGGCAGCGAGAGGCCGACGAGTTGATGGCCAAAGCGCATCAGGTGTGCCCGTATTCCAAGGCCACCCGCGGCAATATCGACGTCATGCTGTCTGCCAAGGTCTGAGGGGCCGTTGCCGGGCTAGCGGATCAACTCCCAGGTATGTACCGGCTCGTTGCTGTGCATCAATTCGCAATACCGGCGCAGCATTTCGGCTAGCGCCCTCGGTCGGTCCATACCCCGCTGCTGCAGCGCGTGCACTGTCGCCGTCTGCCATGCCGCGCCGTTCTGACAGTTCTTGGCGCGTCCCTCGATGACACCGAGGTAGCGGTCCCGCACCTCCGGGGCCACGCGCCAGCGGCGCAGTCCGTCGTCAGCCATCGGCAGCAGGTGACGCAGCACTAACTCGTCAGGTGTCACTTCACCCAGACCCGGCCAATACAGCCGGGCTGACATACCGTTTCGTGCGGCTTCGTTGAAATTGTCATGTGCGGCAGCGAAACTCATTTTGGTCCACAGCGGCCGGTCATCTTCGGAAATAGTCCGCAGCAGGCCGTAATAGAAGGCTGCATTCGCCATCATGTCAACGACGGTCGGTCCGGCGGGTAGCACTCGATTCTCGACACGCAGATGGGGACGGCCGTTCGCGACGTCGTAAACCGGTCGGTTCCAGCGGTACACGGTGCCGTTGTGCAGGCGCAGTTCCGCCAGCAGGGGGGTGCGTCCGGCGGCCAGTTCGGCCACTGGGTCCTCGTCGGACATCTCGGGTAGTAGCGACGGGAAGTACCGGACGTTCTCCTCAAAAAGATCGAAGATCGACGTGATCCATCGCTCGCCGAACCACACCCGTGGCCGCACGCCCTGAGCCTTGAGCTCATCAGGCCGGGTGTCGGTGGCTTGAGTGAAGAGCTCGATGCGGGTCTCGGCCCACAGTTGGCGGCCAAAGAAATACGGTGAGTTTGCCCCGAGCGCCAATTGCGGCCCGGCCAGAACCTGGGCGGCGTTCCAATTGTCGGCAAAGTCGGCGGGTGAGACCTGCAGATGCAGCTGCATGCTGGTGCAGGCCGACTCCGGAGCGATGGATTCGGCGTGGATGCTCAACCGGTCCGCCCCGGTGATGTCGATGAGGATGTCCTCGCCCCGGGCGGTGAAGATGGAGTCGTTGAGAGCCTGATAGCGCATCGACGGGCTCATCCAGCTGCCCGTCAGGTCTTCGGGCATCAGGGTGGGCAGGATCCCGATCATCACAATGTGCGAGCCGTCGGCGCCGGCCTTGCCCTCGGCGGCGTTGAGACTGGCCCGGACATCCGACTCCAACTCCAGCGCGGCGCGGCCGGCTAGCGGACGGGGCGGAACGTTGAATTCGATGTTGTAGGCGCCCAACTCGGTCTGATAGGCCGGATCGGCGATGGCGGCGAGCACCTCCTGGTTCGACATCGCCGGTTGATATTCGGCATCGACCAGGTTGCACTCGATCTCCATGCCGGTGAGCGGCTGGTCGAACTCGAAGCTCGACTCCGCCAGCATGGTTTCGAGTACGTCCAGGCAGAGCTGAACCTTATGCCGGTATTCCTGCCGCTGTTTGCGGCTGTAGGTGGCATTCGTTACTTGTTCTCCCACGCCGACGATGCAACAGGTTCAGCGGCGGTCCCGCAAGCAAATCCGCGTCAGGGGTCGGTTTTCCCACATGAACTGTCATTGGCGGTGGCAGACTCCCAGGACAGTTCGTACGCGTCGATCCTCCAAGGAGCACCGTGGCCCACTTCGTCGCCGCCATCGATCAAGGCACCACCAGCACCCGTTGCATGATCTTTGACCACAACGGTCTGGAGGTCGGACGCCACCAGCTTGAGCACGCACAGATCCTGCCGCGGGCCGGTTGGGTCGAGCACAACCCGACCGAGATCTGGGGAAACACCCAGACGGTGGTGACGTCAGCGCTCAACAACACCAACCTGAAGGCAGGCGATCTGGTCGCCCTGGGCATCACTAACCAGCGCGAGACCACGATCGTGTGGAACCGAAAGACCGGCCAGCCCTACTACAACGCGATCGTCTGGCAGGACACCCGCACTGACCAGATCGCCGCCGCACTGGATCGCGACGGCCGCGGTGACGTGATCCGGCGCAAGGCAGGCCTGCCGCCGGCGACCTATTTCTCCGGCGGCAAGTTGCAGTGGATTTTGGAGAACGTCGAGGGAGTGCGCGCCGATGCGGAACGCGGCGATGCGTTGTTCGGCACACCCGACGTCTGGGTGCTGTGGAACATCACCGGCGGCCCGGCCGGGGGAGTGCACGTTACCGACCCCACCAACGCCAGTCGCACGATGCTGATGGATCTCGAGACCCTGGACTGGGACGACGAACTGTTGTCGTTCTTCGGGATTCCACGCCAGATGTTGCCGCAGATCCGGCCGTCGTCCTCGCCGAATCCGTACGCGGTGACACGGGCGGACGGCCCGATGGGCGGGGAGGTGCCGGTGACGGCCATCCTCGGCGACCAGCAGGCGGCGATGGTGGGTCAGGTCTGCCTGAAGCCCGGCGAGGCCAAGAACACCTACGGCACCGGAAACTTCCTCTTGCTCAACACCGGCGAGAAAATCGTCCGCAGCAAGAACGGCCTGTTGACCACGGTCTGCTATCAGTTTGGCGCTGCCAAACCGGTGTACGCCCTTGAGGGTTCGATCGCGGTGACCGGATCAGCGGTGCAGTGGCTGCGTGACCAGCTCGGCATCATCAGCGGCGCAGCGGACAGTGAGACCCTGGCCGCCCAGGTTGAGGACAACGGCGGCGTCTACTTCGTGCCTGCCTTCTCCGGCCTGTTCGCGCCATATTGGCGTTCCGATGCGCGCGGGGCGATCGTCGGGTTGTCGAGGTTCAACTCCAACGCCCACATCGCCCGGGCGACGCTGGAAGCGATCTGCTATCAAAGCCGCGATGTGGTCGATGCCATGGCGGCCGACTCAGGCGTGCCGCTGGAGGTGCTCAAGGTCGACGGCGGGGTCACGCTCAATGAGCTGTGTATGCAGATTCAGGCCGACGTGCTCGGGGTGGACGTCGTGCGCCCGAAGGTGCCGGAGACCACGGCCCTGGGTGCGGCCTACGGCGCCGGATTGGCAGTCGGCTACTGGTCGGATCCTGAAGACCTCCGGGCCAACTGGCAGGAGGATCGCCGGTGGAAGCCCTCATGGACCGAAAAACAGCGGGAGGCCGGATATGCCGGCTGGCGCAAAGCGGTTCAGCGGACTCTGGACTGGGTGGACGTCTAGCTGACAGGGAGCGGTTTCGTGCGCAGAGCGCAGAAAACCACGCCAAAAAATGACAGAGTGGTGCCCATGACCGACATCGCAGCGGACTCCGCCAACCTGCCCGACACCGGCCAGTTCTTCCAGCGGGGGAACTACGCGCCCGTTCCCGACGAGCTCACCGAGTATGACCTGCCGGTACATGGTGCTATCCCACCCGAGCTCGACGGTTGGTATCTGCGTAACGGCCCCAACCCGCGCCAGCCCACCGGGCACTGGTTCTTCGGCGACGGAATGCTGCATGGTGTGCGCATCGAAGGCGGTGCCGCGAAGTGGTACCGAAATCGCTGGGTGCGTACCGAGAGTTTTGAAACTCCGTTTCCGATCTACAACGGGGACGGCAGTCGTAACCTGCGCTCGGCGGTGTCCAACACCCACATCGTCAACCACGCCGGAAAGACGCTGGCATTGGTCGAGTCCTCGCTGCCCTACGAGGTCACCAAAGACCTCGAGACAGTCGGCTGCTACGACTTCGACGGCAAGCTCAACGATGCGATGACCGCTCACCCGAAGATTTGCCCGACCACGGGCGAGCTGCACTTCTTCGGGTACGGCAACCTGTTCAGTCCGCACGTCACCTATCACCGGGTCGACGCCAATGGTGAGCTCACCGTCAATCGGCCCGTAGAGGTTGAGGCTTTGACGATGATGCACGACTTTGCGATGACCGCCGAGCACATCATCTTCATGGATCTGCCCATCGTGTTCAACATCGATATCGCGGTCAGCGGCAGCGGAGATATGCCTTACCGCTGGGAGGACGACTACGGGGCCCGGCTCGGGGTCCTGCGCCGCGATGACCCGTTCGGGACGGTGCGGTGGTTCGATATCGACCCGTGCTACGTATTCCACGTCGCGAACGCCTACGATGACGGCAAATCTATTGTGCTGCAAGTTGTCCGTTATCCAGAGTTGTGGCGCAGCGACGGCGGATTCGCCGACAGGGCGATGTTGCATAGCTGGACCATTAACCTCGAGTCCGGCACCGTTGCCGAACGTCAACTTGATGATCGTGCGGTGGAATTCCCTCGCATCGACGACCGCCTCGCCGGCCTGCCCGCGCGCTATGCGGTGTCGGTGGGCGATGCCAGCCTGGTGCGCTACGACCTCCAGACCGGTAATGCGGTGCAGCATGACTTCGGCACACCCGATGCGCCGGGCGGGCCGGGAGAAGCTGTCTTCGTGCCGTCGCCAACCGGTCCGGCCGACGAAAGCAATGGCTGGTATCTGGTCTACGTCTACGACCCGGCCCGTAACGGAAGCGAGCTGGTGATCCTGGATGCATCCGACTTCGCCGGCGACCCGGTAGCTCGCATCGAGCTGCCGCGCCGGGTTCCCTACGGCTTCCACGGAAACTGGATCAGCGCCTGACGACTCTCACCGGGATGCGGCGAATCTTTGGGAGAGACAAAGCGTGACTTACGTTCCAGTCAAGGGCCAACCGTTCACGGTGTCTCTGGGTTTAAGAAGGATGGACCCGGATCAATGGATTGAGATTGACGAGCATTTTGAAACAGAACTGGCCGAGAAGCGCGAGTTGCTCGGAAACAGAAGATCTGAGGTTTTTGCCGCACTCCCCGAAGGCCTCAAAGGCTCTGAGGAAGTTCTGGCAAAGCTGATCGAGTACCTCCCGGGACACTTTCCGGACAGGTTCCCCACAAGAATTGAAATCGACGGTTCCCGGCATCCACTGGAGGAAGCGAGTCTATTGGTCCAAGAGGACCTGGCAGTCATGAGTCCGCAACACGGACAATGGGTTCTGACCGCAGCCTCGGTGTGTTTTCCCAGTCGATGGGACTTGGCTTCGAAAATTGGCGCAGACATGCACGGCATCCACGACCCGGTGCCGCACTACGAGGACCGGATCGGATACGCCACTGATGCCATGTTCACAAAGATGAGTTCGGATCGACCCGTGTGGCGGCTCAACTGGACCGTTATGGACAGTCCGGAGCTATTCCAGCCTTCGGCCACCGGACGCAAAGCCCGCGTCCGACCGGAGTTGAGCGTGGCGGAGTTCGGTGACGTGATGTATTTCCGAACCGAGCGTCAGACACTATGGAAACTTCACGAGTCCGGCGACATCCTCTTTACGATTCGGACCTACCGCGATTCCCTCAGCAGTTTGGATCGGCGCTATCCAGATTTTCGGAAGCATCTAGGCCAGACATTGCAGACGACAAGTGAGGAAACACGGCAATACAAGGGCTGGGTACCAATGTGGGAAAGTCTCATGGCCTGGTCCGATCAAGCAACCTGAAGCGGCATTCACCGCGACGTTGCAGCCGCCATGACAGACAATCATCGTCGCGTAGGGTTGGTTGCTATGTCTGAACTGAAAGCACAGCTCCGATCCGACCTCACTGACGCGATGAGGAGCCAGGACAAACTGCGCACAGCCACTTTGCGCATGATGCTGGCGGCGGTCCAGACCGAGGAGGTTTCCGGAAAGCAGGCCCGAGAGCTCACCGATGACGAGGTTCTCAAGGTGTTGGCCCGAGAGGCCAGGAAGCGCAGCGAGGCCGCCGAGATCTACACCCAGAACGGCCGCGGCGAACTGGCCGCCGAGGAGCACGCCGAGGGCCGGATCATCGATGAATACCTCCCCACGCCGTTGACCGACGCCGAGGTGGCTGATGTCGTCGATACGGCACTCGCTCAAGTCGCCGAGCAACTTGGTGCGCGGCCCTCAGTCAAGGACATGGGGCTGGTTATGAAGGCGGCCACCGCGATCGCGGAAGGCAAGGCCGATGGCGCCAGGCTCTCGGCTGCGGTTAAGGATCGGCTCTAGGTCACTTGGCGGGAGCACGACATGAGCACAAACAGCAACCGTGGAACAGTGAAGGCGCTGGTGGTGCTGACCTACCTGGCCATGGTCACGATGAACGTCCTCGCTAACGCGCTGCCCCTGAACGGTCGGCGCACCGGCGATGTGTCGGACTCCTACCCCAGCCTTTTCACCCCGGCCGGTCTGACGTTCTCCATCTGGGCAGTGATCTACCTGCTGCTCGGCGCACACGTCCTCTACCAACTTGGACTATTTCGCGACTCCCCGGACACCGCCGAGCAGAGCGCGCTGCTGAACCGGGTGGGTGCGATCTTCGCGATCTCTTCATTGGCCAATACCGCGTGGGTGTTCGCCTGGCACTACGACAACATCCCGTTGTCGGTGGTGCTGATCGTGGTGATCCTGGTGTGTCTCGCGCTTATCACCACCGCGTTGCGGCGGGTACATCTCACCGGCCGCAGGCGTTGGTTCATCGGTGTGCCGTTCAGTGTCTACTTCGGCTGGACGACGGTGGCCGTCGTCGCGAACATCACCGTGCTGCTGGTCAGCGTGAAGTGGGACGGATTCGGCCTGTCGGACGCCGCCTGGGCGGTGATCATCGTGCTCATCGCCATGGCGATCGGCACCGCCACCATGTTGCGCAACCGCGACGTCGCCTACGGTCTGGTACTCATCTGGGCGTACATCGGAATCCTGATCCGGCAGCTCTCAGCCGATGGCCTCGCCGGCCATTATCCGGCCATCATCGGAGCGGTGATCGTCTCGCTGGTGATCTACGTCGTCGTCGAGATCGTGATTCTGCGCAACCGCAACACTCAAGCGACGGTGTCTGCTGAGCGGTGAAGTCAGACTGAAGAGCTTTGACGAGCTCGAGATTCGGCCCGACCGCTCAACCGGGCCCTTGCGAGGCCACCGACAGGTCGCCACTCTCAAAGTCGGGGTGGCGGGATTCGAACCCACGACCTCTTCGTCCCGAACGAAGCACGCTACCAAGCTGCGCCACACCCCGCGTGAAGCCACGACAGCGTATCGCACCTGCGCGCCGCTAAGCGAACCCCTCAGGGCGCGTTCGCAGACGCCCATCGAGGAGTGCGGCTGCGTATGCCTGGGACACCGCTATTGATCCTGAAGACGCCTCTGCGGCGGTGGTGTGCGCGGTGATCCAGCCGTTACGTAGCCCGTAGAGAAGCAACGATCGGGCGTGGCGCTACTAGCGGACAAGCACGGCCGGTGTGGAGCGCACCACGTTATGGGTCCGGTCGTGGCCGCCGGTCGGCGCGGCGACCAGGGTGAGCAGGGTGGCCTCGGGCCGGCAGCAGAACCGGAAGGGCGCGAACGGCGACGTGCCGATCCCGGCCGAGACGTGCAGGGCGGTCTTGGATCCCCAGTGCGATGCTCCTTTCGCCCGCGAGCGGTCGAGGTCGCAGTTGGTCACCAGCGCACCGGAGAATGGCAGGCATAGCTGTCCGCCGTGGGTATGCCCGGCCAAGATGAGCTGGTATCCATCAGCGGCGAACCGATCCAGCACCCGGGTGTAGGGCGCGTGGGTGACAGCCAGGCTCAGGTTCGCCGCGGGGTTGGCCGGTCCGGCGATGATTTCGTAGCGATCCCGGCCGAGGTGTGGATCGTCGACACCGGCGGCGGCGATGGTCATCCCGGCCACCTCGAACTCGCGTCGATGGTGGGTCAGGTCGAGCCAGCCTCGCTCGTTGAATGCAGCGCGAAGGTCCTGCCACGGCAGCGGATCGCCGTGAACTCGATGATCACCGTTGGTCAGGTACTTCGCCGGATTCTTCATCTTCGGCGCGAAGTAGTCGTTGCTGCCGAACACGAAAACTCCCGGCACCGACAGCAGATCACCGAGTGCCTGCACCACCGCCGGCACCGCTTTGGGGTGGGACAGATTGTCGCCGGTGTTGACCACCAGGTCAGGCTCCCACTGAGCCAACTCCCGAAGCCACGCCTGCTTGCGTCGCTGCGAGGGACGCATGTGGATATCACTGAGGTGCAGCACCCGAAGCGGGGTCGAACCCGGTGTCAGGACCGGCATCGTGACCTCGCGCACGACGAAGGCGTTGCGCTCGATCCCCGTCGCGTATCCGACAGCGAGTGCTGCGGCCCCGGCCGCGGCAACGGCAGAACTTCTCAAGGCAAGATCAGCCATGTAGGCAGACTACTGCCACGATTACGGAGGGGACGATCCCTCCGGCGGCTGGGGTGCCGCCGGGGCAAGGACCGGGATGGTGATGGGCGGAAGGCCGGGGATCTCTACGACCGTCGAACCGAATTCGGGCATGCCCGGGAAAGGCGGCGGCGCACCCGGTGGGGGTGAGGGCGGCGGCGGTGGCGGAGGTGCGATGCCGTTGCTCACCAACAATGTGACGATGATGCCGGGGATTGTCTGACCGCTGGGCGAAGTACCGATCACGGTGCCGGCGGAGGCTGTGCTGTTGACGGAAATCACCTGATCGGCAACCTGAAAACCGTATGCGCGCAAGTCCTCTCGCGCTCGATCCTGACTCATCCCGTTCACGGTAGGCACCCGCGACCCGGCGGCTCCGTCGACATAGCGCGGATCAGTCGGAGGCAAGCTCACCTCGCCGAAGTCCTCGGCGATCGGACTTATCGCCGTGAACCAGGTCGCAGCGGGTTCCTTGCCGCCGAAGAGGTCACCGTCGCCGCACTGGCGCAACGGGTAGGAACACAGATCCGTTGGGTTGGGGGAGTCGTCGTAGATGTAGTTCACCGCCGCGTACTGATTGGTGTATCCGAGGAAACCCGACGATCGGTGGGCCTCGGTGGTACCGGTCTTACCCGACATGGGAAGCGACCATCCGACCGAGTTAGCCGCCGGGGTTGCGGTTCCGTTGATGACATCCTTGGCCAGCGCGTTGGACAGGGTGTTGGCCAATCCCTCTGGTACGACCTGTTCGCAGGGTTCGGCATTTACCGCGACCTCGTCACCACGCCTGTCGTAGATCTTGTCGATCGGGTTTGGTGGGCACCACATCCCACCGGATGCCAGGGTCGTCGCCACGTTGGCGAGTTCCAGCGGGTTGACCTCGAAAGGGCCCAGGGTGAAAGAGCCGAGGTTCTGCCGTTTGATGAAGTCGGCCAGGCTCTCGTTGTTGTCCGGGTCGTAGCCTCGGGCGGTGCCCGGCTCGGCATAGGACCGGAGGCCCAGTCGGACGGCCATATCCACGGTGCGTTGAACCCCGACTTGAGAGATCAGCTTCGCGAACGCGGTGTTGGGCGATTTCGCCAAGGCTTCTGTGACGCTCATGGTCAGGTTGCGCGGATCACGGTAGTTCTCGACGCACCAGGTCTCTTTGGGGCAGCCCTTGGCGCCGCCCTCGCCGAGTCCCTTGGCCTCGAACCGACCCGGTACGTCGAGGGTGGCGTTGGTACCAAGACCCAGATCCAGCGCGGCGGCGGTGGTGAAAATCTTGAAGATCGACCCAGCGCCATCACCGACCAGTGAGAACGGTTGCGGCTGAACGGTTTCCCCGGCGTCCATGTCGAGTCCGTAGGTTCGGTTACTGACCATCGCAATAAGCGGATGACCCGTCTTTCCAGGAAGCAGCACGTTCATCACGCTGGCGATCCCGTCAAGGTCTGGCGGTGCGATCGAGTCAACCGACTTCTTGACGGCGGCCTGTACGTCGGGGTCCAGCGTGGTTTTGATGAGGTAACCGCCCTTGGCGATCTGCTCCTTACTCAAGCCCGCCCGGGCCATGTACTCCTGCGCATAGTCGCAGAAGAAAGCGCGGTTGCCGGCGGCGATGCAGCCGCGCGGCAATTCGTTGGGCTGCGCCAAGATACCCAGTGGCTGCTGTTTGGCGGCCCGCAGTTGATCGGCCTCGTCAGGCAGGTTCTCGATCATCGTGTCCAGGACCAGGTTGCGGCGCACCAGAGCCCCGTCGGGGTTGGTGTAGGGATTCAGCGTGCTGGTCGACTGCACGATTCCGGCAAGCAGCGCCGATTGCTGCCAGTTCAAGTCGGTCGCGTCGATACCGAAGTAGGTCTGGGCGGCATCCTGGATTCCGAAGGCGCCGTTGCCGAACGACACCAGGTTGAGGTACCGGGTGAGAATCTCCGGTTTGGTGAACGTTTTGTCCAATGTCAGTGCCATGCGGATCTCGCGCAGCTTGCGCGCGGGTGTCGCGGCCACTGCGGCGCGCTTCTCCGCGTCAGTCTGTGCCACCACCAGCAACTGGTAGTTCTTGACATACTGCTGTTCGATTGTCGAGCCGCCGCGGGTGCCGAAATCCCCCGACGCATAGCCGGCCAGGCCGGTCAGGGTGCCCTTCCAGTCCACGCCGTTGTGTTCGGCGAACCGCTTGTCCTCGATGGAAACGATCGCCAGCTTCATGGTGTCGGCGATCCTGTCGCTGGGGACCTCGAAGCGACGCTGGGAATACAGCCACGCAATGGTGTTGCCCTTGGCGTCGACCATCGTCGAGACCGCCGGAATGTCGCCCTCGAGGAGCTGTGCCGATCCGTTGGCCACGATGTCGGAGGCCCGGTTGGACATCAGCCCGATGCCACCCGCGACCGGGAACAGCAGTGCCGCCAGGATCACACTGGCCAGCAGGCAGCACCAGGCCAGCTTGAGGACCGAGGAACTGGCCGGTGGGCGTTCCGACATGCGGTACAGCGTACTGAGGCCCCCAGAGGGCTTGCAGAGCCCCGCGCGGCACGTAAAGATAACGGAGTTGTCCTGGAGTATCGGTCAAAAAACCGCAGTTCATGCTGGGATTGGACGCTTGTCCCAAAAAACCTGTGACCGGACTGTTGCGCAAACGACACCTGACCACCTAACTTAAACAGGCAGTGCGATTCAGGTAACAATGACGTCGCAATGTGGCGTAGATCGCACCGCGGCTACATCGGAGGGATTCGCCGCCTGACCGGGCGGCTCGGACGAAGGGAGTCTTGTGTTGTCAGGGACTCGACCCGCTGCCCGTAGGACGAGCGCAGCAGTATCTATGCACGGCTCACTCCAGGTACCGAACGGGGAGGCCCGGATCGCGTGGGTATCCCAAGGACTGTGTCGTTCGACCGATCCGGACCAGTTGTTCGTTCGTGGGGCTGCCCAGCGCAAGGCTGCGGTCATCTGCCGGCACTGCCCGGTGATCGCCGAGTGCGGAGCCGATGCCTTGGATAACCGGGTGGAGTTCGGAGTGTGGGGCGGCATGACCGAGCGCCAGCGTCGAGCCCTGCTCAAGCAGCACCCCGACGTGTCGTCCTGGGCGGAATTCTTCTCCACCCAGCGCAGGCAGCGCATCGTCAGCTGAGTCCGCTGACTGCGCGGATTGAAATCGCGGTTCTAAACTTCGCCGGTGATCTGGTCGGCGATCGCTTCTAGCGCTTCGCGGCTAGACACATCGAATGGCAGAGACGGCACACCCACCACCCGAACGTGTGGGTTGGCGCCGGTAAATCGAGACAACAGCCGGATCTCGCGTTTGGCAGTCTGTCCGCGGTCGGCATGGATTCGAAGCACCGCGGCCGCGAGTGCGTCCCCCCCAGTCTCCGGTGCGGCGTCGAGTTCGTTGGCCCCGTCGAGGGCGCGTTCCACGGTCATCGCACACAGCATCGGATGGGTCCTGTTGAGGATCAGCCCGGCCAGCGGCATGCCCTCTTCGGAGAGCCGATCGACGAAGAAGGTGGCCTCTCGCAGGGCGTCGGGTTCGGCCGCCGACACCACTACGAACTGCGTGCCGCGCCGCTTGAGCAGTTCGTAGGTTCGGTCGGCCTTCTCCCGGAACCCGCCGAATGTCGAGTCGAGTGATTGTACGAATGCCGAGGCGTCGGAGAGCATCTGCGAACCGAGGACGGTCGATATCGCCTTCATGGCCAGGCCCATCACACCCGCCACCAGCCGGCCGATTCCACGTCCGGGCCCCAACAGCAGGCGCCAGAGCCGGCTATCCATGAAGCTGCCCAACCGTTTCGGTGCGTCGAGGAAGTCAAGTGCATTGCGGGACGGTGGGGTGTCGACGACGACCAGGTCCCAGCGGTCCTCGCCGAGCAACTGGCCCAGCTTTTCCATCGCCATGTATTCCTGCGTGCCGGCCAGTGAGGTGGCGACGGTCTGATAGAACTGATTATCCAGAATCGCTTGTGCCCGTTCACTTCCCGCGTGTTCAATGACCATCTCGTCAAACGTGCGGCGCATGTCCAGCATCATTGCGTGCAGCTCCCCGGATACCTCAGGTGCCAGCGGCACCCGCTGTGGGGAGTTACCCAACTCTTTGATACCGAGGGCTTGGGCGAGCCGTTTTGCGGGGTCGATGGTGAGCACTACGACGGTGCGACCGTACTCGGCCGCCCGCAGCGCCATCGCGGCCGCGGTCGTCGTCTTTCCGACTCCGCCGGCCCCGCAGCACACCACAACGCGGTTAGATCGGTCGGACAGAATGGACTTCATGTCCAGGGCTGACGGTGTCCCGCTCACGGCAACGTCCTCTTCGCTTCGCTGATTGACACGGTCATCGACATGGTCATCGGACGCCTTGCTGGGCGAGGATTTCGGCTAGCTCGTAGAGGCTTCCCAGGTCCATGCCGTCGGCGATGGTGGGCAACTCCAGCCGCGGCACATTGAATTTATCTAGCTCACGGGAACTCTCAGAGCGCGCGCTGATCCGGCTGGCATGTTCGATCGTCTCGGTGAGCAGTCCCGCGAAGTCGGCGTCGGACAGCGTGATACCCGCTCGGGACAGACCGGCCCGCACCGCATCCGCATCAATCTCACCCTTGGCGGCCTTGGCTAGATTTCGGGCCGGCAGGAACGGCGGAATATTGCGGTTGACGATCACGGCGCCGATCGGCAGTTCGAGCCGCTCGAGTTCCTCGATCGCCTCGATGGTCTCCTGGATCGGTAATGCCTCCAGAAGTGTGACCAAGTGAATCGCCGTCAGCTCGGAGTGCAGCACGCGGACCACACTTTCGGCCTGGTTATGCACCGGGCCGCCGGTGGCCAGATCCGAGACCGCCTTGGTGACGTCCAGGAATCGGGCGATCCGACCGGTGGGCGGTGAATCCACCACGATGGCGTCATAGACGGGTCGATTCTCGCGGTCCGACCGGATCACCGTCTCCTTGATCTTTCCGGTCAGCAGCACGTCTCGCAGACCGGGTGCGATCGTCGTGGCGAACTCGACGGCCCCGATCCGGCGCATGGCTCGTCCGGCGATACCCAGGTTGTAGAACATCTCGAGGTATTCCAGGAAGGCCGCCTCGATTTCGATGGCGAGCGCGTTGACGTGACCGCCACCGTCGGCGGTCGCGACCTTGACCTCCTCATAGGGCAGCGGTGGGACGTCGAACAACTGCGCAATCCCTTGGCGTCCTTCGACTTCCACCAGCAGGACGTTGCGACCGCCGGCCGCCAGTGTCAGCGCCAGCGCGGCCGCGACCGTGGTCTTACCGGTGCCACCTTTGCCGGTGACGATATGTAGTCGGGCTTCGGTCAGTCGGGCAGGCCAGCCAACTGCGCTGCGGTCGCTCCGTTTGGTGGCCACCACTGCATGCTATCTAAGTCCGTAGCGGCCCCGGCCCGGGTCATACCCGGAGTTAGGCTTCCGTCATGAGCCAAGCAACCATCTGGGAGTACGCCACCATTCCGCTGTTGACCCATGCGACCAAGCAGATCCTCGATCAGTGGGGTGCCGACGGCTGGGAGCTGGTCGCGGTGCTCAACGGACCGACGGGTGAACAGCACGTCGCCTACCTCAAGAGGCCGAAGTGACAGTTTCGGCTCGGCTCGCCGAGCTCGGCATCACCCTTCCGGAGGTGGCCAAGCCATTGGCCGCCTACGTCCCGGCCGTGCGCACCGGCAATTTGGTCTACACCTCCGGCCAACTTCCCCTGCAGTCCGGCGACCTGACCCACATCGGCAAGATCGGGGCCGAGGTACCGCCGGAACAGGGCAAGGTCGCCGCGCGCACATGTGCGCTCAATGCGCTGGCGGCCATCGACGCACTGGTGGGAATCGATTCGGTGGTTCGGGTCGTCAAGTTGGTGGGCTTCGTGGCCTCAGCCCCCGGTTTCAACGGCCAGCCTGCGGTGATTAATGGCGCCTCGGAGTTTCTCGGCGAGGTGTTCGGCGATTCCGGCGCCCATGCCCGCTCGGCGGTGGGGGTTTCGGAGCTGCCATTGAACGCACCAGTGGAGGTCGAGCTCATCGTCGAGGTGAGGTGACCCAGCCGGCCTACGGGGTGCTGAGGCCGGTTACCGAGACGGCTTCGGTCCTGTTGTGTGAGAACCCCGGCACGATGACGCTAGAGGGCACCAACACTTGGGTGCTGCGGGGCCCGGGCAGCGACGACATTGTTCTCGTTGATCCAGGACCCGACCAGGATGACCACATCGAGCGACTGGCTGCGCTGGGACGGATCCCGCTGGTGCTGATCAGCCACCGCCACGGTGACCACACCGACGGCATCGACAAAATCGTCGCGGCCACCGGCGCCACCGTGCGTTCGGTCGGCAGTGGATTCCTGCGCGGCATGGGCGGGCACCTGACCGACGGGGAAGTGATCGACGCCGCCGGCCTGCGGATCACCGTGCTGGCCACCCCCGGCCACACCTCGGACTCGGTGAGCTTCGTGCTCGATGATGCGGTGCTGACCGCCGACACCGTCCTGGGACGAGGCACCACCGTCATCGACGACGAGGACGGCAGTCTGATTCAGTACCTGGAGTCGTTACGCCGACTGAAGGGACTGGGCCGGCGGGCAGTGCTGCCCGGTCACGGACCCGAACTCGACGATCTCAGCGCGGTGGCGCAGATGTATCTGGCCCACCGTCATGAGCGGCTGGAGCAGGTGCGTCAGGCGGTGCGTGCGCTCGGTGACGATGCCACCGCACGGCAGGTGGTCGAGTACGTCTACACCGATGTCGATGAGAAACTCTGGGACGCGGCCGAGCAATCGGTGCGTGCCCAGCTGGATTACCTGCGGAGCGGAGCTACCTCGCTCGGTGCCTGATTCTCGCGAGCTACCTCGCTCGGTGCCTTATTCTCGCGAGCTACCTCGCTCGG
>Ga0164295_10000861_pt1 | contig 25192 bp, 25 predicted proteins | sample GEODES006metaG_FD_111798 | JGI IMG/M metagenome (GOLD analysis project Ga0164295, IMG submission 111798) | Oligotrophic lake water microbial communities from Sparkling Lake, Wisconsin, USA - GEODES006 metaG | ecosystem: Environmental > Aquatic > Freshwater > Lake | place: USA: Sparkling Lake... | reverse complement strand
GTAATTTTATCCTTTTGAACCTTGTCTTTTTGACTCAGAGCTTCGTTTTGATACCAATTTGCCGATTGTTCTCTCGCGGGGTTTAATTCCGCGGTAACTGGATCTTCTTGATCTTCTTCGTCGGCATTTTCTAATTGGCTAGCGTAGTCAAGGAGAGATTCTTTTAGATCCTGAAAAAAATTAACCATATCCGCGTTATTTTCTTTTGTGAATTTGTCAATATAGAAATCGGATTTTTCTGAAATTAGGTCTGGATCTGGAGTATCTAAATCAAGAATTGTCAGTAATTCAGAAACAGTATAATTATCTATATTCGTGTCTATTTTTGATGCCATGTTATATTTTGTATATATTGGTATAATACTATTATTTTATATTGAAATCGCATGGGTCTTTTGCGTGTTAGTGCTCTTTTTTTAGTTCCTTTTTTTCGGCGGTAAGGTCCTCTTTGCGAAAATGCTCTTTAAAAATGCTTGTCAATTCTTCTTTTATATTTAATCCCGCACATGCATCGTGCTTCATTAGTTTTTCTGGAACAACGGTTATTCCGGATCCCCTTTTTAAATGTGTTTTCTCTCTGAAAAGAATGTGGTCTAAGGCCTTTACAATAGTTGGGTTATAATACTTCAGTTCGCTTCTATCTATTCTATAATTGCTTTTATAAATGTATCTGTTGTAATTTCCGTTGTCATAAACGAAATACTTGTCGTATTGGATTGTGTTGTGAACCAAACCTATTCCTTCTATTTTATTGCGACTATTATTCATTTCAGCAACAAATACGAGAGAATTTTGAGGGATTTTAGGTGACATCTGAAGAGGAGCGCAGTAAATGCACCCTTGTAGTTTTTTTCTCTCTCTATAAGAACAGTTCTCCGACCACGTTTTTTCATTAAATCTGCTTGATGCGAGAGTAATAGTAGTCATATTGATTTTTGATTTTTTGATTCTTGATTCTTGATTCTTGATTTCTTGTTTTTTGTTTTTAACGAAATGCGCGTCAATTTTATTTTGTTAATATTCACTAATAATATGCAAACATTAACGTCTATATCTCGCATTTTCAATAATAAAAACCTAAAACGAATCGTAAACGTTTATCAAATGAAATATAAAAACGGGGTTGCGCAAGGGTTAGGGGATTATATACGCGGGTGTTTTTGCCTTTTACAGATATGCGCCATGTTAGGATTAACTTTTGACATGGATTTAACGAATCATCCAATGTCAAAATACTTGATTTCGGATTCTTCATCTAGCGAAAAAGAAAACGTTGATTATTCTTCTGTTTCTAGATACGAGAACACGAATTATATACCTGTAAATTCAAAAGTTTATACGACGAATTCGCAGAACTTCCTCATGGAATTTGTCAACAATATGAACTCTTTTTCTTCGTCTGAAACGTTTTATACATTTTGCCATAGTTTTCCAATGTTTGACGTTCAAGATGTTGGTCGCAAATTTATTCTTAGAAAGCTTTTACCCAATGACTTGATGCGGGAAAAGATTGTCGCGTGTCTAGACAGGCTTGAACTTGTTCCGAAAAGATTTGCAGTGATTCACATTAGAAGTGGCGATAGATATTTGTTAAAGAACAATATGTTAAACTCCCAAGTTGTTAAAAAAATAGTTGGCGTGTTGTCAAAAAACATGAAACCTGGAACAAAGTATCTAATTTTAAGCGACAATAATCAAATAAAGGCTTTATTGAAGTCCATTTTTCCTCAAGTTGTAATAAAATCAACGAAAATAGCCCACTTGGGTGAATCTGTAAATCCTGACGATGATTCTATAATGGAAACCCTTCTTGACTTTTACTTGATGTCAAACGCGTTTCAAATCATTAGTTTCTCTCCTTATAATTGGGGGTCTGGTTTTAGTAAGTGGTGTAGTGTTTTATATAAAATTCCTTATACGCAGATTCAGGTTTTAGATAAGCTATCTTAAACGGTCATCTTTTTAAGGTTTAGTTTATTTGGATCTCCCCCAACGTGGAAATTATGACTTCCGTGAAAGTATTTTATTTTATCATATTTGAGATAACTTGTAGGATTGCATAAATAGTATAAAACTTCCCCCCATAATGGCAAATCACCCCATCTAAAAACGTAAATATAATCCAACTGTTTAACTTTTTCAATATACTTTTGAACCAATGTGTTTTCTCTCAAACGTTTCAAATTTAAACCAAGAACATTCGTATAAGGTCCGGAAGGTCTATGATTTAGGATTTGTTGAGAAGTATGGATTTCACAATTGTCTTTTATAAATTGCTGAGTGAATTTATTCAGACCATGAGTTACAAAATCGTGGTCCCTAGTCCAGGCGCCATATACCGCGGTTTTATTAGAGAGAATATAAAATAACTCTGGGATATTAAATTCAATCGTGCAATCCTCGTCTATTCTTAATATTGCGTCGTAATCTGCCACAAAGTTCCAAAAATCTGCAAACCAAAAAGAGCACATGTGTCTATAATTTAAACCAAAGGCTTTTGTTGGTTCAAAGAAAGAAACGTCGCTTTTTTCTTCTTTAAACGCGTGTTCTTTTATGCATATAAATTTCAGATTAAGTGTTGGTGTGAATTTGGAAATATACTCTTGATGTGCTTCTAAAATATTTCCCTCGTGAAAAACGAGAATATCTATTCCGATGAGTGATCTCAAATTATTAGCAATTGAAATATTCCGTCTAATAAGAGTGTTATATTGTTGTAAATTTTGATAACCTCTGGTTAACACTGCTACAGCAAATTTGGTTGGATCCATATAAAATTATGCATTTTAATAAAAGGCGTAATTTTACTCATTTATTTGTTTTGTTGTTTTGTTGTTTTGTTGTTTGTTGTTGTTTGTTGTTGTTTGTTGTTGTTTGTTTGTTTGATTCTAAGCCAGAAGAACCTCCCGAGCCTTATCCTCCAGACACTGGTACCTAGGCTTGTTCATCTGCTCCACGAGCACAGACCAAGGCGTGCAACCCTTGAGTGCATCAAGCCCCTTTTCGCAGAAGAGGCTGAGCAGAGAAGGGCTAAACCCAGACATCATACTAACATTCTTTTGCGAGGAAAGGCATGGGAACCCGCTTGTAGACCGCAAATTCCAGAAGAGGATATGAGGAGGCTTGAAAGGAGTGCCCCAGAGCCTCACGCCAGCATCGGCGTATTTAGTGTGCATTGAATCGTAGAACGTCTCCATGTTCTTGGGTGCCTGCACATCGGGATCGTCAATCTGCATGTCTGAGAATATGGAGAGAATCATACCTTCAACCTGGTCAGGCGTCAACTTCTTCTCAATAATGGCATCAAGAATGCGGTCAAATGCACCATGAAAGTTGGTGCTATAACCGACCTCGCCTTGCTGGAGAACGCGAATCATGTCCACGAAGTTATCGCAACCATCCAAGTTGTGCCAAGTGGGATTGCTACTGAAAGACAATACTCGCTTGCCCAGAACAGACTTCTCAGCAACGCGACACCCAAGCGCCATTGCGCAATCAATGGGGTCGCCGTCCATGGAACCAGAAAAGTCCAACATTGCGACCATCGGTCCAAGCGCGCCTGTCTGAGTGGCATTGTCGCGCCACTGTGAGTTGAGAAGGTCAATCTCCAGTTGAACGTCGTCTGACGTCTTTCCGCCGCGAGACCTGTAGATGAGGTCGCGCGCCTGAACAGTGAAGCTATTGAGACCAACGCGTTTTCCCTTCATTTGCACCTCACCTACAGCGGCCTTCTTGATGCGATTTGCGAAGTTCTCTGCGCACTGGATGCGATCCTCCGCCTCAGACCTCTGCGTTCCATCCTTCTTCTTGTTCAAGAAGGCTGTCTTCTGCTTTGAGATGGTAATAGAGGTCGTCTTTGCGTGGTCAATATTCGCCCAAGTTCCGTCGCACTGGTGAATCTGAGTAGTGTCAAGAGCGCGATTCAGGTTAGCGAGGAGCTTACGGAAGTCCATCTTAGCCTTGTTGACGGCGCGATCAACTTGCACGTTTGTCTTCGCAGTCTCAATATACTCCTTGAAATACATTACGGAGAGTTCATTGAAGATCCAGCCAAAGCGTTGAGACTTGGCGCGAGGAACCCACTTGGCAGCGAGCGACTTCTTCTCGGCGCTAGAGTCAAGACGAATCTGACTGAGCAGGAGCTGGAAGGCGTGCTGCATCAAAGGATCAGAAACAGACATATTCCTGGACTTGCAGTAGTTGCAGAAATACTTGATGTCCTTCCAAGAACCATAAGGATGGCCGTCGGTTGATACGAACTTGGTAAGAACAAAACGAGCAAGCTCTGGATAGAACTCATTCCAAACCAGAACCTGCATATATGCAAGGGAATACTCCCCCTTTCCGTCAATAATGTCACGAGTGTGACCAACCATTTTATATGCTACCGTCATTAACTCTACAAACTTTTCTCTGGAGGCGTCCTTGCTTCCAGTAAGATTTTGCAAAAGGTGTCTAAGGGTCTCCGCGTGAAATTCAATCATTTTAGAATCACAACGAGTGAACTGAAAGCTCAATTGAAGGATTTTCTCCTGAAGGTCGCTTGACCAAGAATATTCTGCGTGTCCCTTCTCACCAACCTGCATTGAAGTGTATGAGTCAAGAGCGTGAATGAGTGCTGCCATTGCTACGTATTATTGTGGCGGAGTCTTTAAGCCGTTTTGCGGTATGTTTTTCTTTTGTTACCTTTTATGGTGTTAAGATAAATACGTTTCGTTGAATTTGATGCCGATGGTGTGGATCTGTTTTTATCGGAGTTGTGCGTTGGTTTCTCATAAAATATAATTATTATTTCGTTTAAATCTTGAAACATGGATATGGTTTTTTCTAGAGGTATTGCATCAATGTTTGTCAATGATTTTAAAAATATGTTTTTATCTTGCGAATTTTTAAGAAAGTGTTGAATTTCTCTAGGATCAATGTCAATGTTATATTTTAATATTGACAAAACTGAATAAGATTTGTCGGCTAGCTTGGAATTGCGTTTAAGTATTCCAATTATTTCTTCGCGCGAAATATAATTTGGTTCTTTTAATAAGAGAGAATCTTTCTTAAGTTTTTCAACTTCATTGTCTTTATTAACATAAATGTGTGTAAATTTTATAGACGTTATGTCCTCAGAATAAAACGGAAGGTATTTTTCATCTAAAGAATCAAATTCTTCTATCCATTTTGTGTCCAAATCTATAAGGGTTTCATTCATATTGAATTATACTACTACATGCATATATAATTCAATATAACTTTTTACGAGGCGTATTCATCATAGTCGTCGCATTCGCACAAAGATAAATAATGCTGCATTTCGTGAATATTTTCGTAAGCCCCTTCTCCGTGCAAATCGTCGTAATTTATTTTATAATTTGCCCACGTTTTTATCATTTTGTCAAATACATTTATTGCGCGATAATTGTACTCTTCTGAGCTTAAAACGCTGCCGTCTTGATAATCTGGAATATTTCCGTCTGCAACGACGACTCCATTTTCTCTCCTATATCTCACCCACCCAAACGGTGGCGCGTCATTATCTTTGGATGAATCCGCATTCTCGGTCATTGCAGCACCCATAAAATTTAAATTGCTTGATGATGCGTCGCATCTCGTTGATTGAGACAATTCGGGAAAATCGGAATCTTTGAATTCGGCTTGGATCGTCTTCTTTTCTTTAAATCCTCTAAAATCTGATACATTTTGTGACACTCTATTTTGAAATTGTCTTGGTTTCTTTTCGTTCTTGAACATATCTTGGCCGGTTGCTTTTCTTTTTATAAGATCGTCGGGTTCTTACGTATATTGATGTGATACCTTTAAGCCATTCTTGAATATGTTTTCTAGGGTCTCAATTATGTTTTAAAATTATCATTTAAAGAGTACTATGCAATTACTATTATCTCCTAACAGCGACACATATTTTCTGTGCCTCTCCGATAATGACGCGACTTCGTAGCCGTATTATATATATTTGCGGGAGATAGCAAAACAAAAATGGGGAATGTGGGTTAAATTTTGCCCATGTAAAAGGTGTATAAAATGTTTTTGTTTTTACTTAAACATTTTATATAGAGTAAGTATATATTATATGGATGTCAGCAATAATGTTCTTATTCAAATACTTATAGAAGACATTATAACCTTTAACAACGCTGACAATTTTAACGAAGACTTTTCCGCATTTCCAATATTTCCATTTTATAACAGCCCGATAAATTCGCAGCAAACAATTTTACACCAGAGTTTATATGATAGGAATCCAATAAAAAATGTTGTCACTTCAGAAATTTCTGACGGTCTTTTGCCTATTAAATTCAAAGACGCAAAGGATAAAGAAAATAATGAAACTTGTTCTATAACAATGGAAATTTTTAAAGAAGAAGACGACGTAATACAATTGCCTTGTAATCATTGTTTTTTAGTTGAACCAATTATGCAGTGGTTAACCGAAGAAAGTAGCGAATGTCCGGTTTGCAGATATAAATTTGAATCTATGGAAAAAAATACTAGACTGGAAGAAGAAATTGTTGGAGTGGTAAATTTGCCAGGAGAACTAATTCAACACCACAATTTGATACTTTCTCAAATTATTAACGGTTTATTTTCTGGAAACAATAGCGTTTATTCTGAACCTGATAACCCAGTAGATGCTGATATAGACTTGGATGCTGATATAGACTTGGATGCTGATATAGACTTGGATGCTGATATAGACTTGGATGCTGATATAGACTTAGATGTAGATTAAATGTCGTCAACATTAATGGTGTCATCCTCTTCGCCATTGTTTTCTGAAACAGATTCCAGTGAAATTTGTTGATTAGATCCGCGCAACTCTTTCATCAAATTGTCGTATTCATCCTCACCAGCATTATTTGTAAACTCAATGTCATTGTCGTCTCCACCAGAAACATTCGCGAACGTGTGATCCCTAGTAATAAAATCCGCGAACCCCCCGAGCGTCTTCAATCGCTCCTTATCCAAATCACTATAAACCTCCAATAAATCACACTTTTCTAAGTCTTTTCCCTCACCGGATTTACTGGCTTCAAAATCTCGGCCTCCAACCAATACCCATTTTCCATTGCAAATAATATTATCGCGCTTTCCTCTTCCGCGAAATTTTCCACGGATGATACAAAGTCTCTTTTTTCCATCTTTGCACATTACGTGACACATTCCGTTTCCAAGAGTCGCGACCACCTGAGCGTAGTGCTCGTATTCATCTTCTGAAAATCTAGTCTTCAAATTGGTCTGCTTAGCAGACGTCTCGTATTTGCGAGCTTGGGATTTGTGTCCCGAACCACCTTTAGTATTTTTAACCATTTTGCTTGTGTGTTGTTGTTTACTATTATATTCTAACCGTTATTTTATTTCAATTTTTATTTTACGTGGACCTGAATGAAAAAATAAAAATTGAAATGTATTCTAGCAATTATATTTTATATATAATAAATAAAAACGCTGTCAAAATGAAGACTCAAGTTATTTATATTCCGAGTATAAAATGCGATGTTACTTTTACCATTGGTCAAAATGCCGAAGATAACGATGCTATTATTGATGCCGCGTTACCAAACGATCTTTGGTTCCACGTTGACAATAAGCCATCCTGTCACGTTATCGCGTCGGTTCCGGAAGGAATTGAAAGAAGCCAGATAAAATACAATGTTAGACAAGGGGCCGTTTTGTGTAAGAAACATTCTTATCCATCCGAAAAGAAGCTGCCCATCTTGTTTACACGCGTAAAAAATATTCAGAAAACTATCAAACCGGGTCAGGTTTTTATTCCAGACGATTGTCAATCTATCAAGGTTTGTTAACCACCTTTTCATTTCTAACGACGCATTTTTTGAAATATGTTAATTACGCGTCCACACGTAATAAGGAACGCTGAATTGATTGCACAGTTTAATGGATTTGGTTACAGTAATAGAATATGTTATTCTAGTCTGTTTTTCTTTTGTTTTATTTTTTCCAATCATATTTTGAAGATACTGTCTTCTATCTTCGTTGTAAATGTGGATTGGAAATTTATAAATTACTTTGAAATTAAAATTTTCCTTATCAATCCCGGCAAGAATCATCCACCCACTTTTTCCATCATTGGGCAAATTTTCACACTTTTCTATTTTTGAAATGCTATCATCGTTTATTGTTCCGGACGGTGCATTTTTTTTTGAACTCGGTTTATATTCATAAACATGTTTTATATTTTCCAAATTGTCAATGCCGTCCCAACCATGTTTTTCTTCAACGTTAACTAATCCCAAAAGTGAAGATAACAATCGTTCATACGGTTCATTGCATTCATTGGATTTTAGACTATCCATTGCTAGTCTATACGCTATTCTATGCTGTTCGGGAACTTCTTCTAATTTTGTGTTTGATAAAATAAAATATTCGTTCATTTTACTTTCGTCAATAATTAGAGGAAATGCTTCGCAAACTGAATCCTTATCGGATTTGTCCATTGTTATTATTGTTTTTGTATTTATTATAAACATAACAATATTTCAATTTTTATTACACTTTTTACACCATTGCATATTTGAAATGCGCAAAGGTGTAACATTTCAAATGCCGATTCTTTATATTTAGTATTCAATTTCATTTAGTTCTTCTAGGAAGTCGGTATCAGGAACAAATAACCCATTCGTCTTGTGCTGTTTATAAAACTGAGGCCACGTTCTCTCTTTTACAATATTTTTGATACTTTTATTTGTGGTCTCAGGTTTTTGTTCATCGGTTTCATAATTATAGGCGTCGTAAAATTCATCAAAGCAATCGTCATCTGGGAAATCTATTTTTTTCTCTTCATGATTAATAGTTCCATTGTATTTTTTAATGCGATCACGCCAAACTGGAGAGAATGATGCGTAATATTCCCAATGATTGAAATACGCTGTCTTCAAATCAATCGCTTCTCTCTTCAACTTGAAAAGGGTGAGGTAGTTTTCTTCGTCAATTGAATATAAACAAGCCTTTGGAAGGATTTTATAAGGGTAAAAGCTACTATCGTAATCGGAATAAATAGTTTCAAATTGTTTCATTTCACTTTCTTCAACAATTACGTATAGTTTTTTACCCATTTTGACTGGTTCTATGCAAGTAAACTGCATCATAATGTGCGCTAGAATGATGTGCCTCTTTTCGCCGGGGTATGTATTTTTGCGTTTATTAATTTTCTCCTTTACATTATAGTCTTTGGTTAGGTTATTATTGTTTGATTTTTTGTTTAGTTCTTGAAAGTGTGATGCAGCGTATTCCAGAAACTCATCCAGTTGATTTTCACAGCATTTATTAAGAACAAATTCTGCTATATTTTGGTAGTTTTTAGAGTTAAACCAATCGTCAAATTTAGAAAGATGAATAAAATCAAACCGTTGACAATCGTTGAATATATTGGTTTCCAATTCAAGTTCAAAATTCTGGGAAATTTGTCTCAATAAGAAGACGTCCAAATTATGAGGCCTAATTAGTAAATCGCTAACAATCATGTTAATAATTTTATCTCTCTCTATAGTTGATTCGCTGATTTTTGACCATTCTTTTTGTTTTTTAATAAAATAATCGTAAAACGACGGATTCAAAGTATAATAAAAGTCAAAATAGATTTTCCAAAGAAGATTGAATAACTCGTTTTCAAAACCAGAGTAATATAATTCATACGCCCAAAACATGGAGCTTTCACGCTTTCCCAAAATAGACATGATTAGGGTTAACATGACTTCATCTTTTACATACAAATATCTTGTAAATATAATTCTCGGTGATTCGTTTATTGGCATGATATGTGAAGAAACGTTCTTACATTGACCCATTTAAATTGTTTGCGTTTATTTAACTTTAGTGATAATAAGTTTACCAATAAAGTTAATCAATTTTTATTTAGTGATTTCGGGTTTTTGTATTTGATTTTTTTTATTGTTGTATTTTTTTGTAGTTTTGTTTTCTTTTCTCATTTAATAATATAAGATGGCTACTTCTTGGATGGCGTTAGTGAAGAAAACCTTTGACGAGGGAAGAGCAAAGGATGATAAATATTCTTATAAGCAAGCTATGATGGATGCTAAGCAGTTAAATCATTCTTCTCCTGCTAAGGCATCTTCTGCCAAATCAACTGCGTCGGAATCTGTGTCTGAAGAAAGCGAAATGTCTTCACCCAGTGTTAAAATGAGCAAGGCTCGCGGCGTCAAAAAGGGAAAGGGAAAGGGAAAGAGCAAGAGTGCTAAGAAGTCTAAGAAGACAAGAAAGTCCAAGAAGACGAGAAAGGCTCGCAAATAAAGTTAGAAAAAACTGTTTTTGTCGGTATTATACAATATATCATTGAATAATGATATGTTTTTTTCAATACTTAGCCGATTTTCTGGTTCCGGATCAATATTTTGTTTTAGAAGTTGAGAGAAGTTGGAAATAAACTGATTCTGATTTTGGGGGGTTCCGAAAATATCTCTCAATAAAACTAGAAAAAGTATACTTATTCCATAGTTATTCCAAGTTATACTTTGTTTAAGAATATCCGTAATTATTGAGTCTTTTGACTTGTTTACAAAGGATTGTAGAGAGAAACGGGTGGATTCTTTATATTGTTCCAAAAAAGATTTTGAAAAACAACTTAAAGACGCCGCCCGGGCTTCTGCATCATCGCATATATCTTCAATATTCGCGAGAGAAACGCTGGCGGCGTCGGTTTCGCATAAATAGCAAATTAAATGGGCTTCCGGGGGTAAAAATACGTTTTTTCTTTGATATTTGGAAAATAGATTGCTTTTTCTCTCTTTGTTGATCGTTGGAAGATGAAAGAATTTGGATAAATTTGCAATTATTGGAAGATTGTCTCTAAAAACTAGTGTTGCTGGGTGAAAATCCAAATTTATTAACTGATTTGTGTTTAGAATTTTTATGGTTTTTAATAAGTGATTATAACTATTTATTATATTCAATAAACGTTTTTTCTTTGGTTCTCTCTGATTTAAATAGAAAACATCAAAAAAGGTGGGATTATTTTCTATATTAAGTTGTTTTACAATTAAATTGAGATTTGGGTTGTAGTTTGGGTTTTGCAATATTTCCTCGCATCTCTCAAATAAATCCTCGTCTATTTCTGCCAAATTAACGTGTGAATTTTTCAAAATAGGATTAAAATGCTGGGAATAATTGGGAATTTGCAATATTCTTTGCGAAATCTCTATTTCATGAGTAGAAAAAAAGTCGGCTGGTTTGATGGTGGTCATGTACTTTTTAGGCGTTGTTTCAGGGGTTTTTATGGTTTGTTTTTGGTTTTTTGGTGCGTTTTTGTCCGAATGTTTTGCTAATATTTCATCTGGAATTATAAACATTCTTTCTAGTGTAGTAATAATTATACACCCGAGATTTTTATTTACTTATCTTCATAAAATATCTATTCTTATAGGTTTTCTTGACTTTTTTCATAATATCATCTGCAGCAAGATTATTGGATAATAGTCTCTCCACTTCATTCTTAAGAGCATCAATATTGTTGGTGCAAAAGTCGTTGAAACCTTCAGAAGGCTTGTAATCTTCTTTGTTAAGACCGGAAATAATGTGATTATCCATTGCGTCTAGGAGCTCCTTTTGAATACCTACATACTTACGGCGTTCCTTGGGCTCTGGCTTTACAGTGCTCTTTTTTCTGAAATAATACCTAGCACTCTTGAACATCTTATCTAGAACATCTCCTTCATAACCAAGTGCTTCCAAACGGTCCGTTTCATCCGAAATAAGATCTTCCGATTCCTCCGCCCAGATTTCCCAGGATTCCTTGAAAGATTTTCTGTCGTCGTATTGATGAACCTTTGAAAACTTGTACAACTCATCCATAAAGTCTTGTGTAAATTTATACCTATAAATTACAGGAGTGATTGTTATAGCGTTAGAATCATCATCGTCGTCATATCGTGCGTCTTCTTTGACAGATTTAACTCTAGTTGAATCAAGTCTACTTGAATCAAGTCTATTATAAATTGTTCTAGTATTACTAACGTTGGGACCATCGTCGCTGCGGTTGTTATTAATATCATGTGTTCTTGCATTTTCCATTTGTCGGATTAAGTGCGAGTAGTGATTTGTTTTTGTTTTACTTTATTTATCGCCTTTCAATTTTTTTAGTTTTCAAAAACAAATATAAAAACATTATGTTACATTACTTATGAATATAACTCACATTTGTTCATTGGGACACTGGTGCCACACTGCTTCGTTAATAAAAAAACACGGTTTAAAATTAGAGTCTTATCCATTTGATTGGATTTTTATCAATTATAAAAACGTTCTTCATTGCATTGAAGATAACTTTAAAACATTCTTAGATAAATCTCACTATAATAGCATATCAAACACAAAGTGTGGACACAATGTTTATCACCCAGAGACGTTTAATCATCACAATCCATTGACAAACGAAAATGATTATAATTATTATTTAAGATGCGTTGACAGATTCAATACATTATTGAAGAGAGAAGAACATAAATTGTTTGTTCTTGGCAATTTTAATATGAATCAAATAGATGAAAATATCAAGAGCGATATGATTGAAATTAATAATAAACTTTCAAAACTTACAAACAATTTAACTTTATTGGTTATTTTTCACTTACCTAACAAGAATTGCAATTATCATGAATTTACTTATAATGGCAATATTCATTTTTTAGAGTTGCACACCGTGTCGCGAAGTCATGGTATATTTTTTGACAATGAATCTGACAATTTATATTTTGATGAGGTATTTAAAAATGCATACAAGTTTGATGTTAAACCATTGAATTCATCTAACGTGTGATTTTTATGCATAGTTATATTATATTATATTATATGAACTGTCCAAAAAGTTATATGCTTTCAACTAGAGTATTTTTAGATACATTTAATCAGTGCTATAAAAATATTATTATTATAAACTTGCCACCAGAGGGGCCTCTTGGAAAAATTGTTAGAAGATTACAGATGCCCCCCTTATCTCCATTTAATGTTCCAGGACCTTGTTGCAATAGAATCGGGTATAAAGATTGCGCGCTAGCATTATTTTCATTAAGAGGCTGTAATGGAGGAAGAGGAAACTGTTTAATGTATGAAGACGAAATACCAGATTTATTCTCTTTTCTTTTATCTAATGGATATAAGATTGACACTAGTTTAACAAAAATGATGAACAATAGTGAGGTGAAAATAAACGATAATAAAATTTTGTGCTTTATAACATACAATGGTTTTAGCGAAAAAAATTGACTTAATAATAACTCGCTGAATTATTATTAAATTATTACTAAGTTAATGTCTGACGTTGATTCTGTTAAAAAATACCCGGTGGAAGTTCAAGAGTCTATTGCAAAATATTTGGAGCAGCTTGGGGATAAAGAGCGAATTGCGTATCAAATAGCCAAAGAGCATCTGGGAAGCTCTTTTGATGTTGTAAAAAGCATTGGCTATATTACATGGAAGAAGACACCTGCGTCTTGAAACGCAATCTTCTAGATAGCCTTCTCTGAGCCTTTCTAAACTTTCTTGATGGTTTTCCTCCTTTCTTGAATGCTGTGGATCTTATAACATTTTTTGAAATGTTTCCAACACTCATATTTTTAGAAATATTATCCACTGCATTAAATTTGTCAACGCCTGCGGCTATTCTATTTTTAATTGCCGCCGTTTCTGCCATTTTATTTTTTACTGCTTCTTCTGCCTTTTTAAGCGAGTCTGCAAAAGTAGTCGCTGTTTCTGCACCCGCTTCTAAAACGGCTTCTCCTGCAGTGGCCAATTTATCTATATCTCGCACCAATCCAACTACGATGCCTGGGCCGGGAATTGCCTCCGCGGTATTTAATGCTATGCTTACAGCCGATTCTCCGACCTTTGACGCTACTTTTGTTCCTATTTCAGAAGCCTTATCTACGGCTTCGTTTATCGCCGGTTCTGCGGCGTCTATAATTGTTGCCGCCGCTTCAGACGCGTTTTTGGTTATTTCAGAGACCTCTTGAACAAACTCTGGGTTATTAAGTTTTTCATTTGCCTCCGCTAATACGTCTTTTGCGGCTTCCACCGTTCTTTCAAGAGAGCTTGAAACCGTGTTTTTAATGGGACCTTCAATATTTTTATTCAATTCGTCAACTATAATAGCTCCAACTTGATTCGCTTTATTTGCGATACCTGATACGATATTTGATGCAGTTGAAGCCAACTCTGACGCTTGTTGTGAAAATTGGTTTTGTTCTTGTGTTTGTTCTTGTATTAGGGATTGGTTTTGTTGTTGTTGTTCTTGTTCTTCTTCCACGGGGTTAATGCGTTTGTAACCCAAAAACCTCGCACCCTTGTCTTCTAAAAAGGTAGCTGTTTTATTTATGGCGGTTTTTGCGGAAGTTCCCAGGGTTTCAAATAAACTATTACTATTTCCGCCAACTTTTGATGTCGCGTTATTTTTTTGTGTCTTTCTCATTCCTCCTCTAAAATTTCGGTGTCTTTTATAATATTTTCTAGTTGGCATATTGTTTCTTGTTATATTATTGTTATATTATTGTTTTTTACTTTTTCTGCATTCTCTTAAATTCAGCAAAACTAACAGCGTACCTCTTATCTACGACTTTTCTATCCACCTTTTTCAAAAAACTGAAATTCGCAAGCTTTCCTTCAAAAGAATACCGATTCGCGCGTTCTTTTACAATCTTGTCTTCTTGCGGCGCGGTTTGTTTTGCTGGGGCTGGCCTATCTAGAGGAACGGCAGCCGATTTGATGCTCGTATCCTTATTATATTTTTTGAACTTGGCGAAAACATTTATTGCTTGTTGTTGCGTGGGCTGCGTCTTCATTTTCTCCTCTTGTTCCTTTTCTTTTTCCTCCTCCTTTTTCTTTTTTTCCGCGAGTTTTTTCTCGGCTTCTTCAATCTCCTTTGACATGACCACGTATATTTGCTTGCACTTGCAATTGATGACATATTTTCGGCCAATTACTTCTAAATATCTATAAGGAATTGTGCTATCGCTATAATATTCAAAAGACGACCTGGAATTGTTATAGAACATCAAAACGTTCCCCAAAGGTGTTTTTTCAATCATCATGGAGTTTTTCAGAGTGTTTAACCTTTCGTTTATGACAAATTCCTTTGCCAATTTATTCACTTCTTCGTCTTCTACATTTTTTGTTTGGAGTTCTTCCATTACTGTCTTCAACCTATTAATTTCTTGATTATGCATAAAAATCATATCCGTTTTTCTAGACGCATTATCGGCGTCGTTTAACATGTGGTCTTCTATTTCCTTGAGTTGAGATTCTAGTTGGGTTATTTGCTTGCTTGTTTCTGAGCGCTGATTGTTTAACTTTGATTCTAGATCGGCTTTAATAATGATGCGCTGCTCTTTCTCCGTTTCAAATTCTAGCTCTGTAAATTGAATGTTGTCTGGGAGCTTATTAAATTCTTCCAAATACTTGTCCTCATATTTCTTTGGTTCAACTTGGGGTTCATCTTCTTGATGCTCGTCTTCAATTATATCGTTGTCGCTTTCATTATAAAAGTAAAAATCCAAGCTATCTTTGAATTTGTTTTCCAAATAAGACCAGATGTTGTATTCTTCTCCGTAAATCAGTTTAAAAATGTGTTGACAAAAAATGGCAAACATAAAAAAAGCAAGCGCTTTTACAATTTGGGGTGGTTCCGTAATCGGAAGTGGGGGGTCGCTAAGATAGCAACATTCTTCATTGTCTAACGTTGGAGTATACTCTATAAAGTTAAGAAACTCCTGGCTCATCTCTTTTCAAATATATAATATGAGCGTGATACTTTTAAACCCTTTACGCATTTTTCATTTCAAATGGGTTTTTTGTTTTGTTTTGTTTTGTTTTGTTTTGTTTTTTTATAAGGATAATTGACTCTTTCTTAGTTCAAATAAATCGGAAATTTCTTTATCTAGGTTCGCGCACTTTATGATTTCAAATGTCTTGCGCGGATTATTCGGATGAAGCCTAACTAGATATAAATCCTTGATGGTCTTTCCATACTTTTCTTGTAAAATTGCTTTGTAAGTGTTGAGCTGGAGAGAATAGTGCCAAAAATTCGTGTCTGGCAAATGGTCTATTTCTGGGGTTATGGCGAATTTACCAAATCCATCCGTCTTTTTAATTTCTTTAGCGCGCTTCCAGTCGTAAATTGATAAGGTACCGTCTTGGTTTTCGTATACCATATCTATAGACCCTGCTACTTTTAGATCCTCGTGATAAATCATCCACTCTGTTCTATATGGTTTGTAATCTGGAGTCGCTCTAATATATTGCAAAAAGAAATCCCATTCTTCTGATGTGTTTATAAGAGGGGCTCCCGCGGCGATGTCTCGTTCATAATTATCCAAGAGGTCTTTATGTGTGTATCCTTGGGGTAAATCTTGGTTCATGAAACATTCAATGTTGAAATGGAGGTCGGTTCCTGCGCCGGATACTGATTTGGCATTTTCTGCCCATTGTTCTTTTATTTGCTCTTGGGTTAGCCCCCAGTATTTGTTTTGTGGGTTCCAATTCCTTCCTCGCATCATATTATTGATTACTGAATCTGCGTCAAAATGGGAGAAATGGCTGTGATTAATGGTTGTGACGCTTGTGTAATTGGAATCTGGATCTACAAGAATGGTATACTTATGAGTAGGCTCGTCAAAGACGAGATTTTTGTCTCTCTCATGAGAATTTTGCGTGGAAAGAGTTGGTCTTAGCATTGTTTGTTTTTATGGTTGATTGATAATAAGACCTAATTTTTATTATCAATTTTTTAAACGGCTGGTTTATTTTCTAGGATTGAAACACGTTTTTTAAGCTCTTTAATTTCTTTTGTTAAAATACCTATAAGACCGAGATAATTCAAACTTTGCATTTGTTCTCCGTCTTTTTCGCCTGTAACTAAATATGGAAAAATTTCTTGTATTTCGTGCGCTATAAAACCTATATCTTGTTTTCCGGCGCTTTTATTAAAATAAGTGACTGGTCTTAAATTGTCAACTGAAAAAGAATCGTCTAAATTTGTGACGTTTTCTTTAATTCGGTAATCTGATGTAGCATTAAATGTTGTTGAGTTTAATTGACCTGTTGATGGGGTGTATGTTAACGCGGTGTTTGTACTAAATGTGTTTGTTGTTCCAGTTCCGGATACAAAGGTTGGATAAAATGTAGAAGCTAATGTAGATGTGTTAATATTCATTGATGTTGTTGGTATTGAACTCCAACTTACACCAGTTCCTGTTGTCTGTAAATATTGACCATTTGTTCCGAGAGTTCCACTAACTGCTAAACCACCCGACAAGGTTACATTTCCTGAACTAACTGCTAACCCGTTTGTGAATGTGTTAGTTCCTGAAAATGTATTATTTGCAGATATTGTATTGGTGTCATTGTTAGTAACTAAATTGGTTGGAGCACTTGGAGCCGCTCCATAAACTATTTCGCTGTTTGTAGAATCGTAATATAAAATATTGGTTGGAAGAGTGGATGGATTGCGAATTGGTGCGGCATAAAAACTAGAAGGATTTGTTGTTGTTTTAAATAAATTTCCTGTGGCATTTAGTATAATATTATTATCTGGAATACTAACGCCAGAGAAAGTGGTGTTAGTCCCGATTACAATTGAATTGTTTCCAACATTAGCCCCAGAGCCCGCCGAACCTCCAATTACGATAGATCCAGCGTATTGGCCACCTGACGCAGCATTATATCCTATAGCAATTGAATTGTTTGGCTGATAAGTTTGCGCAGCATTATTTCCTATAGCAATCGCGGTTGGTCCTTGACCGGAAGGAGCTGCGTTATTTCCTATAGAAATTCCTCCATTTTTTAATGATCCTCCAGAATTATAACCTATTGCGATTGCAGAAGTGTTTACAGATATTTGATTTGCTGCAATCATACCACTGGTTCCAAAATAAGAGTCTCCAGAAACGGCCAAAGTGCTTGATAGTGTTGCGGCTCCCGAGCTAACAGCCAATCCCCCTAAAAACGTACCAATTCCGGCACTAACATTTAATCCCGAACCGAATACTGTTCCACCATAAACAGCTAATGTGTTTGATAATGTAGTAGCACCTGAGCTAACCGCTAAACCCGAGGAGAACGTTGCATTACCAGAAACAGCCAATGTGCTTGATAGCGTAGCGGCACCCGAAGATGCTAATGTATTTGTTGCTAACCCAGAGGAGAATGTCGCGTTGCTTGAAACAGCCAAGGTGCTTGATAGTGTTGCGGAACCCGAGCTAACGGCTAACCCGTTAGCGAATGTAGCGGTTCCCGATCTAACCGCTAACCCCGAGGAGAATGTCGCGTTTCCGGAAACAGCTAAGGTGCTTGATAATGTTGCTGCGCCAGAAGAAGCGAATGTATTGGTGGCTAACCCACTTGCGAACGTCGCATTACCCGAAACCGCCAATGTGCTTGAAAATGTCGCTGATCCAGATGAAACAGCTATTCCACTAGAAAATGTTCCAATGTTTGCTGAAAAATTTCCAAACTGGTCACGCGATACAATGGTGGAACCCGTAGAACTGGGTGTGGCGTTTGTTGATATTGTTGCAGTTGATAACCCATTACTAGTAGTAGTACTCGTTGCTATGTGAGTTCCTCCTGTTATAGATAGAGAACTTGGATAAGTCCAAGCGGGGGAGCCGTTAATGCTAGATAAAACTGTTCCAGAAATACCAATTGGCAAAAAATTGGTGGTGTTTGCGGTGGTTTGATATGGGATTGAACCTTGGGCTCCTCCAGCAAATTGCGGCGTTGCCAAAGTTCCAGCGTAGTCAACGAAATTACTATATAATGAAGCGTACACCGGTTGATTGGATAAAATTTTTATGTTACTCGGAGCGGTACTTTGAAGAGAACCATCCGAAAAATATATTTTACCGACGTGCATAATGGAATTTGAGCTCATATCTATGTGGCTTTGACTTACTATTTTTGAATTTGGTTGCCCCAAAGTATCCGTAATTCCAAGATTTCCGCTATTTGAAAATTGGTTTGTAATAATATTGTTTTTTGCGGAATAATTTAATCCACCGAATTGTCTAAATGACATTATTGTATATAATATAACAAGCCTTTTTATATTTTATAAATTATTTCGCATTTCAGAATGTGAATGTGAATGCGATTACAATCGGAAATTTTTTGAAAGGAGATGGTTATCTACATAATTACTTTTTTGGCATTTTCAAATTAAATATTTAGCTATACTAATGGGGTATAATATTGAGGTGTCAATCAATATGGTGAAACACACTAATGTCTCGGAACTCAAGAGAGAAATAGCGGACTTTGCGTTGGATTCAAATTGCGATCACTATTACTATCTTTACGAAATGGAAGGTCGTTGTAGAATCCCAAGAAACCACTGCATAATTGTAATAAATTTTCACGATTCTGAAACATTCAACTGCGCATACTTTTTGAAAACGTTGAAGAAGATGAAAGATTTACATATTGAGTGCATTTATGATGACGAAATTGCGTGCAATTTACTTTACGCATCACAATATTACCTTACCACCATTGAAAAAGACAAAGTAATTAAGTATAACAAAAACAAGAGAGAAAGGTCTCTCTCAGATAATGATAAAACGGTCTTGGAACCGGTTCTTAAAAAAGTTTGTTAAAGAATTTCACGAAATTGGTTTGCGATTTATTTTCGTGTCTTTTGCTTCTCGTTCCGCGGCCCGTTGTATAATGAATTCGCATTGTTTTTGGTGACGGAGTTTTAAGCCTTGCGTTTCTCTCGCGCTTCGTTAATTTGGGTCGCTCAATAGACTTCGGTTTTGTCTCTGGAATTGGTTCTGAAATTGGTTTTGGCTCTTGCAAAGGACAATGGATTGGAGAGAATGGAGTTTGCAATTCTTCCTTTTTGGACAGTAACGGTGGAACTGTGACACGAAATAATGCATCTGATGGTTCGTAACATTCTTTAACTGGGATATTTAACAATTCAATATCTTCGTCATCTAAAAAATCAAAGTCGCTCATAAAATCCTCTTTTAAACGTGTATCTAATGGTTTATTGACCGCTGGAATGCTTAATAGATTCGCTAAATCCTCGTTATTTAATTGCACGCGATATTTATTTTTTTTACCATTGTCGTTCATAGCTAGACTAATATTAGCTCGTTTACCGTCGTATTTCGCATTCCATTTTATTTCATTTTTGAGTTGATTGTGATTATTATCTTGAAAAACTGTTTGTGAGATTCCTTTATTTTTAATATAAGTCGTCGCCATTATATTTAAAATATATTAAAAAAAAGCAAAAATAATCAAACAAAAGATGCGGGGTAATACGAACGATTGAAACCATGAATTTAGGTGAGTTATATTTTGATATTTTTCATTGCAAGAAATATATATAACAATGAATTTGAGTTTTACCGAGATTGACAATTTAAATTTTAACGATGAGTTGGAAGACGTGGAAGATGTTGGCGCATTTGATGACCGAGGCAGGTTCACTCCCGCACCTCCAAAACAACAAACGTCGGTGGCTCTGGGGTCAAGAGTTCCTCAGCCAAGAATAACCACCATGGCTCACAAAAATCGCGGTTCTCTAGCGCAAAATATTACGACTCCTGCCCCGAGAACTGTTACCTATGACGATATATTATCGTCATTGAACATGAGGGTGGTTGATGGTAAATTGCAAATAGTTAGAAATCAAGCGGCAGAAAATATTAGAACAAACAACTTTGTGCAACCAGCAAATCAACCCATAAATCAGACAAAAAAAATAATTCAACCACAACAACAACCTCGGCAAAATCCGCAACAAGCTCGGCAAAATCAGCAACCTCTGCAAAACCCAATGTTTAACTCGGTGCCGACGCAACAAAATGTTCCTATTATGACGAAAGAGCAGTACAAACAAATGGTTGCTGCTAATTATTTGAAAGCTTTGCAAGAACAACAGAGAATTAGAAACATGAAATCAACCAAGTTGATGTTCTCAAATTCAAATGTTGAGGTGGCGTCTCAAACTGGAGGGAACGGATTAAACAGACTATTTCGCATTAACGGCAAATAAAAATAATATAAGAATAATGCATGAAGATTGGGATGAAGAGAACACTAAGAAAATATAATAAAAAAACGTTGATAAACAAAAAAACCATAAAATTAAGACATAAAAAATATATAGGTGGAGTCAAGAAACCTAGAGTGAAACCAGTGTTGAAAATAGTGGAAGAATTTTCACCTAAGGAAACGAAAAAAATTGAAGATACTAATTTAATGGATTTAAAGGCACCAACAGAAGAAATCCATAAAATGGAGCTGCCTACAGGTAGATTAAACGAAAAATTTATAGATTTAATGGAAAAGCTTTCCGGTATTATGTTGAAGCAAGGGGAACCATTTCGCGCACGGGCATATCAAAAAGCGCAAGAAACAATCATGACGTATAACGATGATATTACTAGCCCAGCGCAATTAAAAGGCAGACCAGGAATCGGCGACACTATTATGGAAAAGTTGAATGAATATGTTAAAACTGGAACCTTGAGGGTTATAGAAAGAGAGAAGGCGAATCCTGTTAATATTTTGGGCGAGATTTATGGAGTTGGACCCAAAAAAGCGAAAGAATTAGTGGATTCCGGTATTACTACGATTGACATGTTGAGAGAAAAGCAGGATTTGGTTTTGAACGAAACCCAAAAGGTCGGCCTCAAATACTACGAAGATATTATGAAGCGAATCCCTCGCTCTGAGATAGATCAATATGATAAGATCTTCAAGAGTGTTTTTGCAAAAGTGGCTGGCCCGGGGTCTGAAGCTCGGTTTGAGATTGTTGGTAGTTATCGTCGCGGTGCTCAAAGCTCCGGAGATATTGATATGATTATCACTTCAAAGACCGGAGAAGTTTTTAAAAAGTTTGTGGACGAGTTGATAAAGGAGAAAATTATTTTGGAGGTATTATCGCGCGGTAATACGAAGTGTCTCGTCATTGCAAAGTTACCAGATGAAACGGTGGCCAGGCGCGTGGATTTCTTATATACAAGCCCAGAGGAATATCCGTTTTCAGTATTATATTTTACGGGAAGTAAGATTTTCAATACGGTAATGCGAGGTCGGGCGCTCGCATTGGGGTACTCATTGAATGAGCATGGTATGTCTAAGATGCAAGAAAAGAAGAAGGGTGAAAAGGCTGTGAAAGGAGAGTTGGTGCCGCACGTCTTCAAAAATGAAGGCGACATATTTGATTTCTTGGGAATGGTTTATAAGGAGCCAACGGAAAGAACTGATGGTCGCGCGGTTGTATTGAAGGAAGATATTGGTAAGATTGTTGTTGAACCTGTTGCTCTTGCGGTTGAAAAGGAAAAGGCGAAGGCGACGGAAAAGCCAAAGGCGACGGAAAAGCCAAAGGCGACGGAAAAGCCAAAGGCGATGGAAAAGCCAAAGGCAAAGGCGAAGACGTTGAAGAAAAAGGTTAAACTTGTATTAGAAGAGGAGCCGGAAGGAGTGACTTTGGAAGACCAATTAAAGCCTGTGGCTGAAAATGCCGCGGCTATTGAGTTGGTTAATAACTTCAAGAAAAATGGTATTCATGTTTTAGACTCGTTGTTGGAGCCTCAATTATCTTCTATGATTGACGAAGCAAACAAGGCGTTTCATTTTAATAAGACTCCTATAATGTCGGACAATGAATATGACATCTTGAAGGATTATTTGGAGAATAAATTTCCAGAGAGTGAGATATTGAAGGAAGTCGGAACTCCTATCATTGAAAAAAATAAGGTCGCGCTTCCGTATGAGATGGCGTCTATGGATAAAATTAAACCAGATACTGGTGCTCTTGCAGCGTGGAAAAAGAAATTCGCGGGACCATATGTTCTCTCTTGCAAATTGGACGGAGTTAGTGGGATGTATTCCACTGAGGGTGGAGTGCCAAAATTATATACAAGAGGAAACGGAAAGGTTGGCCAAGACGTGAGCCATTTAATCCCTTATTTGAGATTTCCTAAGGAAAAGGGAAAGGGAAAGGAAAAGGATAATATCGTCGTTCGCGGCGAATTTATTATTCCAAAGAAGGTGTTTCAAGATAAATATTCTTCCAAATTTGCGAACCCTAGAAACCTTGTAGCCGGCGTAGTTAATCGTCAGACTTTGGACGATAAAATTCATGATTTGCATTTTGTTGCATACGAAGTGATTGTTCCGGAGTTAAAGCCTTCGGAGCAAATGAAACTGTTAATGGAGAGTGGATTTGAAACGGTTTTAAATCGCGAGGTAATGCCAGGAGATTTAACAAATGAACTTTTGTCTGAAGTGTTGGTGAAATGGCGTGCTGATTATTTATATGAAATTGACGGGGTTATTGTCACGAATGACAAGGTTTATGGTCGCAAATCCGGAAACCCCGAACACTCTTTCGCATTTAAAATGGTTCTTTCTGACCAGATTGCCGAGGCAAAAGTTGTTGATGTTTTGTGGACGCCTAGTAAAGACGGGTATTTAAAGCCTCGCGTTCAAATTGAGCCCATACAGTTGGGTGGCGTTAAAATTGAGTACGCAACTGGGTTCAATGGTGCGTTTATTGAGCAAAACAAGATTGGAGTTGGCGCGTTAATCCAAATTATCAGGAGTGGTGATGTTATCCCGCATATTCGCAGTGTAACTACGCCTGCCGAAAATGCAAAGATGCCTGGAGTTCCTTATAAATGGAATGATACCCACGTGGATATTATGTTGGAAGACGCTGGTTCGGATTCAGTTGTTAGAGAGAAAAATATTACTGGGTTTTTCAGGGGCATCGGTGTTGACGGTTTAAGTAGCGGAAATATTGCGCGAATCATTTCTGCCGGATTTGACACTGTTCCAAAAGTGATTCATATGACTAAGGCTGACTTTTTGAAAGTGGAAGGATTCAAGGATAAGTTGGCGACTAAAATTTATGAGGGAATTCGCGATAAATTGGCGGCTGCGTCTCTAGTGACTTTAATATCCGCCTCTAATATATTCGGTCGTGGTTTCAGTGACAAACGAGTGGAACTGATATTAGAAGCGTATCCTGATGTTTTGACGTCTAGTGAGTCGGGTGCGGAAAAAATAAAGAAGATAGCAGGAATTAAGGGAATGGCTACTAAGAGCGCAGAGGCGTTTGTGGAAAAGATTCCAGAGTTTATTAAATTCATTGGGGAATGTGGTCTGCAGAGTAAGCTTTCTGAGAAGAATGTTGTGGGAGTTGTGGCTTTGGACACAAGTCATCCTTTATATAAAAAATCGGTTGTTATGACTGGAATCCGTGACGCTGTGGTGGCAGAGGCTTTGAAAAAAGTGGGAGCCAATCTCGGCTCGTCTGTTAGTAAAAATACAGTGGCCGTAATTGCAAAGAGTGCAGACGAAGACACTGGAAAGGCATCAGAGGCAAGAAAGTTGGGTATACCCATTTTGACACCAAGCGAATTTATGTCAAAGTATTTTGCGTAAGACAAACCTGAAAATAAAATATTTTTTTTTCAATATTACACCTTTTCTCATTTAAAACGCCCAATTTAAAATTATCTCCAACGTTATTTTATATATATCTAATGATTTTGAAATAATGACCATTTTCGTCATTACCTCCATAAACACCTTCAAATATGTGAAAAATACCATTTTCTTCATCCCTAAATTTTACAAAATGGATTTTTGTTCTTTTTTCAAGTTTGCTCAAATCTAAATGTTTTCTATTATGAGTTGCGTAACGAATTTTGTCATATACTCTAATATTATTCTTCCAAAAATCATCTGAAAAAATAACCCACCCCTCAAAAATCTCCCACCCCTCAAAAATCTCCCACCCTGGATGTGTTATTTTTGGGGATTTAGTATTTGATTTTTTTGCTTCATAGGGATTAAACGAAATGTTAGACATTCCTTTTGCTATTTTATCGTCTGAAGGTTCTGTTGTTTCAACTTTTATACTTTCAATAGAATTAGGAATTTCGTTTGAATATTCAGGTTCGTTTAATTTTTGATATGATGGAGATGGTTTTAAAATAATATGAGTAATGGGTAATTTAAACACTCTAGATAAACCCTCTCTTAATTGGCCATAAGTCGTATCATCATCAAAATAAGTTTCATTAAAATAAGTGTCATCTATTTTTATATCACTACCATTTTTGTCTTGTAGTTTAAATACTAAAGTTCCGCCACGAAATAATCGTTTTTTTATTGTTCGTTTATTTTTTGTTTT
>Ga0164295_10000859_pt1 | contig 25213 bp, 23 predicted proteins | sample GEODES006metaG_FD_111798 | JGI IMG/M metagenome (GOLD analysis project Ga0164295, IMG submission 111798) | Oligotrophic lake water microbial communities from Sparkling Lake, Wisconsin, USA - GEODES006 metaG | ecosystem: Environmental > Aquatic > Freshwater > Lake | place: USA: Sparkling Lake... | reverse complement strand
TGCAACTCCTCAAAGGCGCGGGCGTGCAGATCATTGAAGGCTGGGCCACGCTGGCAGACACGCACACGGTGGCCGTTGGCGCGCAGCGTTTGACCGCGCAAAACATCCTGATCGCCACCGGCGGCAAACCCAGCGTGCCCGACATCGCCGGGCGCGAGCATGTCATTACATCGAACGAGATCTTTGACATCGACCCATTTCCCAAACGCCTGCTGGTGGTTGGCGGTGGTTACATCGCTTGTGAGTTCGCGTCCATCTTCAAGGGTCTGGGCGCGCAAGTCACGCAGCTGTACCGCGGCGCGCAAGTGCTGCGCGGCTTTGACGAAGAAATACGCGGCTTCATTGCAGCTGAGATGCGCAAGGCCGGTGTGGACTTGCGACTTAACGCCGACGTGGCCTCTATCGTTAAAACCGCCGGCGGGCTGCTGGTGACGCTGCAAGACGGCAGCAGCCTCGAAGCCGATGCGGTGCTCTACGCCACCGGCCGGGTACCGCTGGTGCAAGATTTGGGGCTGGAAGCACTGGGCATCGCGCAAAAACCCGACGGCGCTATTTTGGTCAACGACAACTACCAAACCTCTCTACCGCACATTTACGCTGTGGGCGATGTCACTGCGCGCGTGCAGCTGACGCCGGTGGCGCTGGGCGAAGCCATGGTGGTGGTCGACCATCTGCTCGGACCCGCAGCCGGCAAGGCACCGCGCAGCATGAGCTACGACTTCATTCCAACGGCGGTGTTCACGCACCCGAACATCGGCACGGTGGGTTTGACGGAAGCCCAGGCGCGCGAACGCTTTGGCGCAGTGCGTGTTTTCAAAAGCGAGTTCAAGGCGCTCATGCACACGCTCAGCGGCAGCAGCGAGCGTACCTTCATGAAGCTGCTGGTTGATGAAGCCTCAGACCGCGTGGTGGGCCTGCACATGGTGGGCGCCGAAGCCGGCGAGATCGTGCAGGGCTTTGCCGTGGCCATGAAAGCCGGCGCCACCAAAGCCGTGTTTGACAGCACCATCGGCATTCACCCGACGGCGGCCGAAGAGTTTGTGACCATGCGAGAACCTGTCAAAGGCTGAGGAAAGGCCACACCCATGAAAGCCGCCCCTTACCTGCCCGCCTTCATCGCGCCCACGCGCCACACCAACGCCGCCCAAGCGCTGGCCCAGGTGCAGCTGATTTACAGCCAACAGATCGCCCACCTGCGTGACTGCATGCAGCGCTACGTGGCCGGCGAAACCCTGCCCGGCCGCGTGCGCGCCTGCTACCCCTTTGTGCGCATTCAGACCAGCACGGTGGCGCGCGCTATTTTGGAAACGCCCGACATGGAGCAACTGAGCTACGGCTTTGTGGCAGGGCCTGGCCATTTCGAGACCACCCTGACCCGGCCCGAGCTGTACGGCCCCTACTACCTGGAGCAGTTCCGCCTGCTGCTGCAAAACCATTCGGTGGCACTCGAAGTGGGCACCAGCACGCAGCCGATCCCGGTGCATTTTTCATTTGCCGAGCGCGACCACATAGAAGGCAGCCTGAGCGCTGAGCGCCGCATGCTGATGCGCGACGCCTTTGACCTGCCTGACTTGGCCGCCATGGACGACGGCATTGCCAACGGCACTTACGAAGCGCGCCCCGGCGAGCCGCAGCCGCTGGCGCTGTTCACGGCGGCGCGGGTCGATTACTCGCTGCAACGCCTGCGCCACTACACCGGCACCTCGCCCGATTGGTTTCAAAACTTTGTGCTGTTCACCAACTACCAGTTTTACATCGACGAGTTCGTGCGGCTGGGCCATGAAGAAATGCGCAGGGAGGGCAGCCCCTATGTGGCCTTTGTCGAGCCGGGCAATGTGGTGACACGGCGCGCCGGTTTACCGGCAGAGGCCGTTGACGCTTTTGGTCTGGCACCGCCGCGCCTGCCGCAAATGCCTGGCTACCACCTGCTGCGCGCCGACCGCAGCGGTATCACCATGGTCAACATCGGTGTGGGCCCGGCCAACGCGAAAAACATCACCGACCACGTGGCCGTGCTCAGGCCGCACGCCTGGCTGATGCTGGGTCACTGCGCCGGTTTGCGCAGCAGCCAGCAACTGGGCGACTATGTGTTGGCCCACGGCTATGTGCGCGAAGACCATGTGCTCGACGAAGAGCTGCCGCTGTGGGTGCCGATCCCGGCGCTGGCCGAGATCCAGATGGCCTTGCAGCAAGCGGTTGAAGATGTGACGCACCTGCAAGGGCCTGAGCTCAAACGCATCATGCGCACCGGCACCGTGGCCAGCACCGACAACCGCAACTGGGAACTGCTGCCGGCCAACCAGCCGCAGCGCCGCTTCAGCCAGAGCCGCGCTGTCGCGCTGGACATGGAAAGCGCCACCATCGCCGCCAACGGTTTTCGCTTTCGCGTGCCCTATGGCACGCTCTTGTGCGTGAGCGACAAACCACTGCACGGCGAGATCAAATTGCCCGGCATGGCCGACCACTTCTACCGCGAACGCGTGGACCAGCACCTGCGCATCGGCATCCGCGCGCTGGAGCTTTTGCGCAGCCAGGGCAGCAGCCAGTTGCACAGCCGCAAGCTGCGAAGTTTTTCAGAAGTGGCGTTTCAGTGAGAAGGCGGGAAGAAGATGGATCCCCGCATTCGCGAGGATGACGGACCAGGGAGCCGTCATTCCTACACCCATCCGTCATTCCTGCGTAGAGCCTGCCCTCGACCTGATCGGGGGCAGGAATCCATCCCCGCCTCAGGCTCAGGCCTCAAGCAAAGCCAGTTGGGTGGATTGGCCTTGTTAAAGCCGCCTATCTTTGCGTCAATCCGAATTCAACTAGCTTGAAGCAGTGATAGTCATGGCCGCCTTAAGGCAGCGGGCGTAGTTTTCATAAGCGACGGCTTTGAGTGTTTTTTCAGCCATGCCTCGCTTTGCCAGGATTTCAACGACTTCGCGAAGATGAGCGAGTTTGTCGATGACCGCGCCTTGAGGCAAACCGTCTTCGTCCGTACCGAACATGACATGGTCCGTACCCAGTAGATCAACCATCCGGATAATTTCACTGGCGTAGCCATCGAGCCCGCCCCCACCGAAGGAAGCGCCCAGAGCCCAAAGGCCGACAGCCCCACCCCGAGCAGCTATCTTCTTAGCGTAGGCTTCACTTAAACCCCGCGACATGTAACCACCCTGAGTCCATGACTGCTCAGATTTGGTAACGAAACTGTGAGACCAAATCATGGGCTTGCTGGAGATCTCCAGCGCATGGTCAATCGATGCGCCGGTAGAGTGCGCCAAGTCAACCAAGATGCCTTTGTTGTTCAGCTCTTTGACCAGTTGCTTGCCGAAGTTGGAAAGTCCGTTGTGAACAGGTCGTTCGGTCTGGAGATCGCCAACCGCATTTTGAACATAGTGCACCAGTTGGACATGTCGCAGGCCCAGGTCGTAAGCCAACTGAAGACCGTCCAGGCTCCCCTCCAGGAAATCAGCGCCCTCACTGGTCAGGACCACATAGGGTTCCGAGTTCACTGACTGATCAAAGTCCTTGACCGTTTTTAAGATCTTCGCGCCGTTGACGGACAAGTAACGGATGGCGGTGCTCATCTGGCGGTCGAAGGATGCTTTTAAATCACCCTTGCCAATGGCTCGAGCCTGCTCGACACCTTTAGGGGTCAATCGAAGAAAAGGACCGTCTGGAACAATGGTCCAGGACAGCAGACTCACCCCCGACTCCCTCATCAGCGTACCCAATGTCGCGGCAGAGGCTTCATTCTTACGGAGTAATCCCAAGTGGTTGTGAGCGTCTGCAATCGGAACCCGACTTTGTGAGTTGGCCGACCCGAAAATTGAGAGGCCTGCAGCAGCAAGCAAAACAGTTCTTCTTTTCACTATGTTTCCACCTTGCTATGCTTGTACGCGGTATGGCCTGCAGAAAGCCATGCCCGCCCCGCTTCAGGCCTCAGGCAAAGCCAGTTGCGTGGGCTGGCGCTTTTCGATGGCGAACTTGAGCAGTGCGGCGCTGCGGAAAATACCGTGCGCAAACTTGCCGTAGGGCAGCGTCACAAACAGCGCCATCACCGTGCCCAGGTGCACCGCCAGCAGCACGGCCATGGCAGAACTGTCACGCCAGACCAGCAGAGCCAGGCCGGTCAGGCTGATGAGGAACAGCAAGGCAATGAAGCCGCGGTCCATGGGTTTTTGCGCGGCGTCGCCGTGGCTGGCGTGGCGACGCAGGTTCAGCCACAGCAAACCGGCCGGCCCGATCAGCAAGCCGATGCCGCCCACCGTGCCCAAGATCACGGGCAAGCTGGTGTAGCCGTAAGGCGCCTGCCAGTTGAACAGGTAGTGGTAGAGCGTGGCCACCGAGGTGGAGGCAAAGCACAGCATGAAACCGTAAAAGGCCAGGTGGTGAAAGCGCCGGCGCCACAGCGTGGGCGCGTCGTCACCGTTAGGGCAGCCTTCAATCGGCTCGTCGGCGCTGGTCTGGTTGGCGCCGTCCAGGTACTTCAGGCGCAGCGCGGCCGAAGTGGCTTCGACTGCGGCCTCACCCAGTGCTTCAGATGCCTTGGCAGGTGACACATCACGCCAAAAACGAAGCACGCCCAATGTGAGCGCCAGCACAGCAAACAAGAAAATCGGTGCGAACATCAGCACCATCAGATTGTGCGGAAAGATAGCGTAAAAATTACCCGCCAGCGGCTTATGCCACAGCGTGCCATTCACCCCGACAGCCAGCACCAGAAACAGTGCCAAAGCCGCCGCCAGCGCTAAGCAGATCATGAGGCCCTGGCGCTGGTAAAGCGCACCGAGCGCGGGCGGCCAAGCGTAGTCGGCATAGGTTTGCACGCGCACTTTGGCCATGGCCTGCGGCACGTTGATGGCGAACTCGTGCGGCGGCGCGTACTGGCAGGCGTGGTAGCAGGCGCCGCAGTTGTGGCACAGATTGGCCAGGTAATGAATGTCAGCTTTGCCGAACTCCAGGTGCCGCGTCATGGCCGGGAACACCGCGCAAAAGCCTTCGCAGTAGCGGCAGGCGTTGCAGATCTGCATTTGCCTGGAGACTTCAGCCTCGTTCGCTGTCAGTTCGGGCAAGGCGCCGGAGGCCAGGGCCACCGCCTCGCGGGTCAGGGCTTCAAGCTGCTGCATGGCTGTCTTCCGTCACATTTTTCAGGCTGCGTGCGGCCTTGGCGGCCTGCACACCGGCGATGCGGCCGAAGGCCGTGCCGATGGTCATGCCGACGCCGGCGGTGTAGCCCTTGCCCAGCACATTGCCGGCCATCAGCTCGCCGGCGGCAAAGAGGTTAGGGCTGGGCTGGTCGGCAAAGCGAATGGCGGTGGTTTCGTCCACCTTCATACCCAGGTAAGTGAAGGTGATGCCGGGCTTGAGCGCGTAACCGTAAAACGGCGCCGTGTCGATGGGCCGTGCCCAATGCGTCTTGGCCGGGCTCAGGCCTTCGGTGTGGCAGTCGTCCAGCACAGCATGGTCAAAGCTGCCGATGCGGCAAGCCGCGTTGTAGTCTTGCACGGTCTTGACGAAGGCTTGTTCATCCAGCCCCAATTGGCGCGCCAGCTGCTCCAGCGTGTCGGCTTTTTCGCCGGGAAACACCGGCGGCATGAAGCGGCCCACGGCCTTGGCGTCGATGATAGAAAACCCGCGTTGCCCGGGTTGCTGGGCCACCAGCCGGCCCCAGATGGCATAGCGCTTGGGCCAGAAGTCTTCGCCCTCGTCATAAAAGCGCTGGGCCTGCTGGTTGACCACAATGCCCAGCGACACGCAGTCCACGCGGGTGCAAATGCCGCCGTCGTAGAGCGGCGCGCGCGCGTCAATCGCCACGCAGTGGCTCTGGTCGGGCGCGCCGATGGTGTCAGCGCCCTGCGCCATCAGGTCCTTGAGCAACACGCCCATGTTGAAGCGGGTGCCGCGTATGGCGAAGTTGTCGGCCGGCCACTCACCGGCCTCGTTCTGGCCCCAGGCCTCGCGCAGCCATTCGCGGTTGGACTCGAAGCCGCCGCTGGCCACCACACAGGCGCGAGCCTCGATGCGCTCGGCCCCGCTCGGACCCTTGACATGCGCAGCGACAAAGCGGCCTTCGTCAAGCTCCAGTTTGTCCACCGGGGATTCGTAACGCACCTCGATGCCGAGCTGCTCAGCGCTGCGGTAGTAGGCATTCATCAGCGCCTTGCCGCCACCCATGAAGAACGCATTGGTGCGCGACAAATGCAGCGTACCCGACAGCGAAGGCTGAAAGCGCACGCCGTGCTGGCGCATCCAGCCGCGGCAGCTTGATGACTCACGTATCGCCAGGCGCGCCATGCTTTCGGTGGTGAGGCCGCCGGTGACCTTGAGCAGGTCTTGCCAGAATTCTTCTTCGGGGTAGGCTTCGGTCAGCACGTCTTGCGGCGCGTCATGCATGCAACGCAGGTTGCGCGTGTGCACCGAGTTGCCGCCGCGCCACTCGCGAGGCGCCGACTCGAGCACCAGCACTCTGGCGCCGGCTTCGCGTGCCATCAGGGCCGCGCACAAGGCAGCGTTGCCGCCACCGATCACCAGAACATCCAGCATTCACCAACCCCTTGTAAAAAAATCAATCTGCGCGGATTTGCGCCCGCTTAACGATGTCGCTCCACACCTTCTGCTCATTTGCAATGAAGGAGGTGAACTCGCTGGCCGGCCCGCCACCGCCGATGGCGCTGTCGGTGGCAAAACGCGCTGTCACGGCCGAAGACTTCAAGGCCTTGAGCGACTCTTCCTGCAAAAGCTTGACCACGTCGGCCGGCGTGCCGGCGGGCGCCAGAATGCCGTACCACTGCGAGGTTTCGAAATTCTTGAAGCCCATTTCAGCCACGGTTGGCACATCCGGCAGGGTGGAAATGCGCTGCGCGGTACCCACGGCGATGGCGCGCAGTTTGCCGCTACGGATGTAAGCACCCAGCGCCGGCAATCCGGCCGACGAGGCTTGCGTGCGACCGGCCAGCAGGTCAGTGAGCTGAGGGCCGGTGCCGCGGTAAGGAATGTGCGTGATGAACATGCCGGTAACCAGCTTGAGGTATTCCATGGCCAGATGGCCGGCGCTGGCATTGCCGGCAGAGCCGTAATTGAGCTGGCCGGGGTTCTTCTTGGCGTAGGCCACGAACTCTTTGAAGTTGGTGGCCGGCACGTCCGGGTGAATCACAAACACATTGGGCACTTTGGCCAGCAGCGTCACCGGCATGAAGTCTTTGTTGACGTCATAGGGCTGGTTTTTCAGCATGTAGGGGTTCACGGCCAGCGTGCCCACATGGCCCAGGATGATGGTGTGGCCATCCGGCGTGGCTTTGGCAACGTCTTGCATGGCTGTCACGCCGGCGCCACCTGGCTTGTTTTCAACAAAGACCGACTGGCCTAACTGCTTGGTCAATTCGGCCGCCACAGAGCGCGCCACGATCTCCGAGGTGCCGCCCGGAGCAAAGGGCACCACAAAGCGGATTGCTTTGGATGGCCAGGCCGACTGGCCGATAGCGGGCAGGGCCAAACTGGCAGCGCCAGCGCCGGCGGCTTGCAGGACAGTGCGGCGGGACAAGAAAGAAGTGCTCATGAAGGTCTCCGGGTAGTTATCAACCATGCAATGTATCGGCTTTGAGAGCCGGGCTTCACACCTTAGCGCGGTGCTGGCGCTTGCATCAGCGGATTATCCCTCGGGCCATGAAAGTCATGGCGGCTACTTTAGAGCCAGTCAGAGCAGCCCGGCAAGCAGGCGCAAAGCATGGGGCCATCACGCAAAGTGATGGCTAAGCTTTCAGCCTGGCACCCACCCAGCGACCCGACTGAACCGCCTCGCGGGCGCAATCGGCCAGCACCACGCGCGCGGCCAGCGCCGCCGGCGAGAGCTCGTCGTCCGACAGGCTGCACAGCGCGCTGGCACGCAAAGCCAACGGGTCACGCAGCCCAGTGAGTACAAAGCGCTGCCCGGCATCCGCAAAGCGTGCCACCGCCGCCCAAGGCTGCAGCGTGCAACCCAGGCCGCTGTCCACCGCGTCCATCAGCATGGCCAGCGAATCAATCTCAGCGATCACCGTGGGCTTGAACTTGGCGCGCGCAAAAGCACTGTCCAGCGTGCTGCGCAAGCCGTGTAAACCTGTTGGCAAAATCAGCGGCAAGCCGGCCAGCTGCGCCACGCTCAAGCGCTTGCGGGCCGGACTGCTTGATGCGCGCCGCGACTCGATCAAAAACAGTTTTTCCTCCAGCAGCGGCATCACGCTCAAGCGACGGCCGGCCTGGCTGTCGAACAACATGGCCAGGTCCAGCTGACGGGCGTTGAGCATGGCCGTGAGGTGACCCGACAGGCTTTCGACCACATGCAAGCGCACATCGGGGTAGCGCTCGCGCATGGCGCGCAGCAGCGGCAGGCCCAGCACGGCGGCCGTGGTCGGCGCCATGCCCACGCTGACGCTGCCGCTCAAACGCGCCTGCTGCGCCGCGCGAACAGCCTGCTCAGCGTGCCGCAGCACCAGCTGCGCCTCGTGAAAAAACGCCAGCCCGGCTTCGGTCGGCGTCACGCCCTTGGGGCTGCGTTGCAGCAGCCGCGTCGAGAGCTCGCTCTCCAGCCTGCTGATTTGTTGGCTCAGCGCCGATTGCACCAACTCCAAATCTTGCGCAGCAGCACTGATGCTGCCCAGCTCGACAACCCGGACAAAGTAGCGCAGTTGACGAAGTTCCACCTTAAACCGCCGCGCGCGGCTTGACCAGCGCCGCCGCCTGCTTGGCGCGGCTGCGCGCCACCTCAACATCGGCATCAAAGGCCAGCGCCACGCCCATGCGGCGTTTGACAAAGCTCTCGGGCTTGCCAAACAGGCGAATGTCGGTGTTGAGCACGGCCAGCGCTTCGGCCACGCCGTCAAACACGATGCCTTTGGCATCGACGCCGCCATAAATCACGGCGCTGGCGCCCGGGCTTTTGAGTGCCGTGTTGACGGGCAGGCCCAGAATGGCGCGGGCATGCAACTCAAACTCGTTTTGCCACTGCGTGCACATCGTCACCATGCCGGTATCGTGCGGGCGCGGGCTGACTTCGCTGAACCAAACATCGTCACCCTTGACGAACAACTCAACGCCAAACAGCCCCTGGCCGCCCAAGTTGTCGGTCACCGCTTTAGCGATGTCGCGGCTTTTTTGCAGCCCGGCCGGACGCATAGCTTGCGGTTGCCAGCTTTCGACATAGTCGCCGCTGACCTGCACGTGGCCGATCGGCTCGCAAAACTGCGTCTCGACCTGCCCACGGGCGCCCACGGCGCGTACCGTCAGCAGCGTGATCTCGTAGTCAAAGTCAATGAAGCCCTCGACGATGACGCGGCCGTGGCTGACGCGCCCGCCGGCCATGGCGTAGTCCCAGGCAGCGCTCACATCGGCCGGCCCGGCGATCTTGCTTTGGCCCTTGCCGGACGAGCTCATCACCGGCTTGACGATACAGGGGTAGCCGATCTTCGTATCGATGGCCGCTTGCAACTCGGCCAGCGAATCACAAAACACATAGGGGCTGGTCGGCAGGCCTAGCGTCTCGGCGGCCAGGCGCCGGATGCCTTCGCGGTCCATGGTCAGGCGCGCCGCGCGGGCGGTGGGAATCACGCGCACCACGCCGGCGGCTTCCAGCTCTTCGAGCATGGGCGTGGCAATCGCCTCTATCTCGGGCACCACCAGGTGCGGCCGCTCTTTTTCAATCAAGGCCTTGAGCTGCGCCGGATCGCTCATGATGATGGTGCGCGCATGGTGGGCCACCTGCTGGCCGGGCGCGTTTTCGTAACGGTCCACCGCAACGGTCTCGACACCCAGGCGCTGCAGCGCAATCAACACTTCTTTACCCAGTTCGCCCGAGCCCAGCAGCATGACCCTGGTGGCGTTTGGGGACAGGGGGGTGCCGATAGTTTTCATGGGGTGTCTGTAGTGGAAAGGGGAAGAAGATGAACGAATGAATTTTACCGATGCTGCACGCGGGGGCGGGGATGGATTCCTGCATTCGCAGGAATGACGGCACTGAGTGAGAATGACGGCTCTTGTTCCGTCATCCTCGCGAAGGCGGGGATCCATCTCCCCGCGAGGCACAATCTCGCCATGAACAGCGACACCAGCACCCCGATTTTTTCTGTCAACTCACTCAGCAAGCGCTACGGCAGCACCACGGTCGTCAACGAGCTGTCTTTTTCGATTGCGCCCGGCGAGTGCCTGGGCGTGATCGGCCCCAACGGCGCCGGCAAGACCACCACCATCCGCATGTGCCTGGGCCTGGCCACGCCGGACGCTGGCGAAGTGTCTTTCTTTCCCGGCGGCGGAGCGCCCGCGCTGCAAATGCCGGCCGACGCGCTGGCCATCAAGGCGCGGCTGGGCATCGTCAGCCAGTTCGACAGCCTGGACCCGGATTTCTCGTGCGCCGAAAACCTGCTGGTGTTTGGCCGCTACTTCGGCATGCCTGATGCGCTGATCAAGGCGCGTATTCCGCAGCTGCTCGAATTTGCCTCGCTCACGCACAAGGCCGACGCCAAGCTCAGCGAACTCTCGGGCGGCATGAAGCGGCGCCTGTCACTGGCGCGCGCACTAGTGAATGACCCGCAACTGCTGCTGCTCGACGAGCCCACCACCGGCCTGGACCCGCAGGCCCGCCACCTGATGTGGGAGCGGCTGCAGCGGCTGGTGCAGCAGGGTAAATCGATCTTGCTGACCACGCACTTCATGGACGAGGCCGAGCGCCTGTGCAACCGCCTGCTGGTGCTGGACCACGGTAAAAAAATGACCGAAGGCACGCCGCGCGATCTCATCGCCAACAATCTGGAGCCCGACGTGGTCGAGGTCTATGGCCAGGGCGCGCTGGCGCTGGCAGAGTCACCGCTCAAGGCGCTGGCTGCGCGCACCGAAGTCAGCGGCGAGACCGTGTTTTTCTACACGCAGGACGCCAAGGCCTTGCTGGCCGCGCTCACCGATTACCCGCAGCTGCGCACGCTGCACCGCCCGGCGAACCTGGAAGACCTCTTCCTCAAACTCACCGGCCGTCAGATCCGCGAGGACGCATGATGACGAACACACCTTCCCTGTGGCGCGCACCGCGCCTGAGCATGCGCTGGCTGCCCGTGTTCCGCCGCAATCTGCTGGTCTGGCGCAAGCTCTTTGTGCCCAGCCTGGTCGGCAACATTGCCGAACCGCTGATCACGCTGGTCGCCTTTGGTTACGGCCTGGGCGCGCTGGTCGGGCAGGTGCAACTGGGCGGCGTGGCCGTGCCCTACATCTTGTTTCTGGCCAGCGGCTCCATCTGCATGAGCGCGATGAACGCCGCTTCTTTTGAGGCGCTGTATTCGGCCTTCTCGCGCATGCATGTGCAGCGCACCTGGGACGGCATCATGAACGCACCCATACAGCTTGACGACGTGCTGATGGCCGAAATGCTCTGGGCCGCCTTCAAGTCGCTGTTCACCATCAGCGTCATCTTGCTGGTGATGCTGGCGCTGGACATCAGCCACAGCCCCATGCTGCTGCTGGCCTGGCCGCTGTTGGGCCTGGTCGGCATCGTGTTCTCCAGCATTGCGCTGATTTTTAACGCGCTGGCCAAGGGCTACGACTTTTTCACCTACTACTTCACGCTGTTTCTCACACCCACCATGTTCTTGAGCGGTGTGTTCTTTCCGCGCGATCAACTGCCCGGCTTCATGCAAGTTATCTCAGAATTTTTGCCACTGACAGCGGCGGTCGAGCTGATTCGCCCGCTCTTCATGGACCAATGGCCAGAGCACGGCCTGCGCCACCTGGCCGTGCTGCTGGTGTACGCGGTGGGCGGCTTCTGGGTGGCGCTGGCGCTGACGCGCAAGCGGTTTAAAGGTTAAGCCCCGGACTTAAGGCTTGGCGTTCTTTTCAATGAACGCCATCATGGCCGCCATGAAAGCCTCACGCGCCTGCGGCGTCGCCCCCAGGGAGGCGTTGAGCGTCTGCCCGTTGCCCCAGGTGTTTTTGCGGATCGTCAAAGGCCCGTAATAGGCGTTGTGCGCCATGTCCTCAAAGTAGGCCACTTCAATCGGCGCGCTGACGGCCTTGACGCTGTCCACCCACTCCAGGGGCGTTGGAATCAAAGCCTGGGGCTGGCTCTGGCCGCTGCAGCGCTGGCTGGTGCCAGGCGGGCTCAATTCAAAGCTGATATTGAGGCGGCAAGGCGCTGTCAGCAGCCAGCGCCACATATCGTCTTGCGCCGCGCCAAAGTTGTCGAGCCGGCCAAAGGCCAGCATCAGCGGCACGCGGGTCTTGTCGGGCAGGCCCAGACCAATCGGCGTGATGCCCTCGGCAATGATGCCGCGCACATGCGCTGGGTCCACCATCGCGGCCAGGTTGGCCACCACAGCGGCACCGTTGGAAACGCCAAAGAAATAAATCCGCCGCGTGTCAATGTCCTTCCGGGTAATGGCCCATTGGTAAGCAGCCCAGGCGGTGGTCAGCAGCATGCGCTGACGCGCTTCGTTGCTGACCTGCAGTGCCCAAAAGCCGGAAGTGCGGCCCGTGAAACCCTGCATCTCATAAGCGTCAAACACCAGCGTCGCCATGCCTTTGCCATGAAAGGCCTGGTCTGAGGCCCGTACATCATTGATGCCGCCGCCACCGTGGACGCTGATCATGAGCGGTGCGGGCGCCGCCCCCGCCGGCCGCCTGAACTTGACGCTGGCGTGGCACGGGTCAAAGCCCGCCAGCTTGCCACGCACCGTGAAATATTGCGGACGGATTTCAGCCAGTGCGGCATCGCCCTTTTGCTCTGGCCTGCAGTCCTGTGGTGTGACTTGGGCGAGAGCTGTGATGCTGGTCAGCAGGCTGAAGGCGATGAGTAGAAGGTGGCTTAAAAGAGGTGTCATGTCAGCCCCGCTCAGATATCAAAGATCAAAAAATACCGTCTCTTTGCCCGCTGCGCTGTCTTGCATGTGAATGTCAAAACGGTAGACCGGCCCGGCGTTGGTGTTTTCGCGCACGGCCACCAGGGTGGCCCGGCGCCCTGCGGGCACACTGTTCAGCACTTCGTCTTGGGCGTTGGCGGCAGCTTCGTCTGAAAAGTAAATGCGCGTGAAGGTGTGCACCAGCAGGCCGCGCATGGTCACGCAGACGTCGATGAAAGGCGCCTGGCCATCGCCGCGGGCGCCCGGCTTGACGGTGTCGAAACTGAAGTAATTGCCGGCCAGGGTGCCGGTGCCGCAGCGGCCAAAGCCGGCGAAGCCTTTGCGCTCGGACTCTTCCACGCTGGTGATGAGCTGGCCGTTGGCGTCGGGCTGGTTGATTTCTATCAGCGCGTCGTTCACCGGCTTGCCGGCGCCGTCCAATACGCGGCCGGTGATGCGGATGTGCTCGCCTTGGGCATGCGGCTGGGCCAACACGGGGGTGAACAGGCTCTTGAAGTCGTAGCCGTATTGCGTGGGCGCCAGGCCGTACGCAAAGTAAGGGCCGACGGTTTGTGAAGGGGTTTGTTGGTGTTGCGTCATGGCCCGGGCTTTATTCAAAACGCGTGGCTTTGGCGCCGCGCAGCACGATGTCAAACACATAGCCCAGCGCGTAGTCGGGCTGGGTCACGTCAAGGCTGAATTTGGACACCATGGTCTCGCGCAGGTGCTCGGGCGCGCCCATGTACATGGGGTCGTAGGGCAAGAGCGGGTCGCCGGGGAAATACATCTGCGTGATCAGGCGGCTGGCAAAGTAGTCGCCAAACAGCGAGAAGTGAATATGGTTGGGCCGCCAAGCGTTGGGATGGTTACCCCAAGGATAGGCGCCGGGCTTGATGGACTTGAAGGTGTAGCGTCCTTCGTTGTCGGTGAGGCAGCGACCGGCACCCAGAAAGTTCGGGTCCAGCGGCGCGTCATGCTGGTCGACCTTGTGCACATAGCGGCCGGCGGCATTGGCTTGCCAGACTTCGACCAGTGTGTTTTTGACGGGGCGGCCGTCTTCGTCCATCACGCGGCCGGTGACGATGATGCGCTCGCCCAGCGGCTCGCCGTTCATCACGGCGTTTTTGGTCATGTCGTTGTCGAACTCGCCCAACTGGACGGCGCTGTAAACAGGTGCATTGCGCTCGGCCAGCGCGTGCTTCATGGGCAGCAGCGCATGCTTGGGACCGCGCAGCCCGGTGGATTTGTAGCCCGGGTCAATGTGGGCGGGGTGGCAGGCCCAATCTCGTGGGGAAAGGGTCTGCACGGTGTCGGCTGTCATGACTGTCTCCAAAAGAGGGCAATTGCGCAAGGGGCGTGGCAGCCATTTAAATCAATCACAGATGCATTGCGCTTGTAAAAAAGTATAGAGCAGAGGACTTTGATACCTGCGGGGGGGGCAGGCATCCATCGCCTTCAGGCCACTGCAAAGCGCGCCGACAACTCGCCCAGCCCCAGCTCGGCGAGCACCTGCGTGAGGCGCTCGCGGGCTGCGGCCGTCGCCGACGGGCGCGGCTGCGCGGGCCGGCTGGCGATGATGAGTTCGTTTTTCATTGAGTGTTCCCAACCCACCAGCTCCGTCACGGTCACCTCGTAGCCATGCGCTTCAAGTTGCAGGCAGCGCAGCACGTTGGTGATCTGGCTGCCGAACTCGCGCGTGTGCAGCGGGTGGCGCCACAGTTCTGCCAGCGGCGTGCGGGCCAGTGACAGCGCCTTGCTTTTTTTCAGCACACCGGCTACTTCAGCCTGGCAGCAGGGCACCAGCACCATGTGCCTGGCCTGGCGCGCCAGACCGAAAGCAATCGCGTCGTCGGTAGCCGTGTCGCAGGCGTGCAGCGCGGTGATGATGTCGACCACCGGCGGCAATTCAGCAGAGGCCGTGGCTTCTTGCACGGACAGGTTTAAAAAAGACATGCGCGCAAAACCCAGGCGCTGCGCCAGCTCGCGCGACTTGGCCACCAGCTCGGCGCGGGTCTCGATGCCGTAGATGTGGCCGGAGGTTTTCTCGCCGCGGTGCGCGACGTTGAAAAAAAGGTCGTACAAAATGAAACCCAGATACGACTTGCCGGCGCCGTGGTCGGCCAGGCTGGGCGACGGGTTGCGGGCAAACGCGTCGTTCAGCAGCGGCTCGATGAACTGGTACAGGTGGTAGACCTGCTTGAGTTTGCGCCGCGTGTCCTGGTTGAGCTTGCCCTCGCGCGTGAGGATGTGCAGCTCCTTGAGCAAGTCAATCGACTGGCCGGGGCGCAGCTCTTCAATGACCTGGGGTGCCGGCACGGGTTTGAGCTTGATCGGTTTGGGCATGCGCTGCTGAGTCTAACGCCGGGGTTTGGCTGCAGCGCCACAATCGAGGTATGAATGAACGCTTTGATGAACCGACCGACGACGAGGACGACAGCCAGCCCGATGTGCACAACACCGACCGCCGCGCAGGGCAGACGGACGCGGCTGCGCACCCTTACGAACTACTGACGCCCGATGTCGTGCTGGACGCGCTGGCCAGCGTGGGCCTGTGGGGCGATGGTCGGCTGACGGCGCTCTCCAGCTACGAGAACCGCGTTTACCAAATTTCGCTGGAAAGCCCAGCACCCGGGGAAAGCCAGGCTGAGGGCGTTGGCGACACCGTGGTCGCCAAGTTTTACCGCCCGGGCCGCTGGAGCGACGCGCAGATTCTGGAAGAGCACGCTTTTGCCGCCGAACTGATGGCTGCTGAGATTCCGGTGGTTGGCCCTTTGAGCTTGCAAGGCCAGACGCTGAACCACTTCGCCGGTTTTGCCTTCAGCGTGTCGCCCCGCCGCGGCGGGCGCCGGCCCGAGCTCGATGAGCTTTCGGTGCTCGAATGGATTGGCCGCTTTCTGGCGCGCATTCACACGGTGGGCGCAGCCGCACCTTTTGCACAGAGGCCGGCGCTGGACATCCAGAGCTTCGGCTACGCCAGCCGCGACCTGCTGCTGGCCGGTGACTACCTGCCGCTGGACATGGCTTCGCGTTGGCGCAGCGCGTTTGACGAAGCCATGCAAGTGGCCGAGGGCGTGATGCAAGCCGCCGGCCCGGTGGCCACGCTGCGCCTGCACGGCGACTGCCACCCCGGCAATATTTTGTGGACGCCTGAAGGCACGCCGGGCGCCGGCCCGCACTTTGTGGACCTGGACGACGCCCGCAGCGGCCCGGCCGTGCAAGACCTGTGGATGCTGCTCTCAGGCGAGCGCGCGCAGTGCACGCGCCAGCTGGGCGCGCTGGTGGACGGCTATGAAGAGTTCCGCGAATTTGACCGCCGAGAGTTGGCACTGATTGAGCCGCTGCGCACCCTGCGCCTGGTGCACTACAGCGCCTGGCTGGCTCAGCGCTGGAGCGACCCGATCTTTCCGATCAACTTTCCGTGGTTCGGCTCCAGCGACTACTGGAAAGGCCAGGTCGATATGCTTGTCGAGCAGACAGAAGCGATGCAGGCTGCGCCGCTGGTGGTTTGAGGTCGCGGCGAATTCGGGGCGGGGATGGGGCGGGGATGGATTCCTGCCTACGCAGGAATGACGGAAGTGGAATTCGTCATCCTCGCGAATGCGGGGATCCATGCTCCCGCTTTTCAGCGTACCGGGTTGCTCAGCGCGCCAATGCCGTCAATCTCCACGCGCAGCATGTCGCCCGACTTGAGGTACTTGGGCGGCTTGAAGCCGATACCCACACCCACCGGGGTGCCGGTGGCGATCAGGTCGCCCGGGTAAATCGTGATGCCGGCCGACAGGGTTTCGATCAGGGTTGGAATGTCAAAAATCAAGTCGGTGGTGGCCGCATCCTGACGCAGTTCGTCATTGACATAGCACCGCACGCGGGTGTTGGTGCCATCAAGCTCATCGGCGCTGACCAGCCAGGGGCCCATGGGGCAAAAGGTGTCAAAAGACTTGCCCAGCAGCCACTGTGAGTGACGGCCTTGCCAGTCGCGCGCGGTGACGTCATTGATGATGGTGTAACCCCACACATGCTTGAGCGCATCGGCCTTGCTGATGCCTTTGCCGCCCTTGCCGATCACCACGGTCAGCTCGGCCTCATAGTCAATCGCGCTGGAGGCGGCGGGCATTTCGACCGCGGCATCCGGGCCGACAACAGACTCGGGCACCTTGCTGAAATAAATCGGAAAGGCCGGAATGTCGCCGCCTGATTTGGCGCTGCTGTCAAAGCCGCTGCCGGCGAATTCACGCGCGTGTTCGAAGTAGTTTTTACCGACGCAAAAGATGTTACGGCGCGGCTTGGGCAAGGGTGCGGTCAGGCTCAGAGCAGTCATTGCGATGGCCGGCAAGAGCGCGGGCAGGCCCCGGCCGTCGGCCAGGCGCTCGATGACGGGCAAGGCGCCCAGCGTGCGCTCAGGCAAGCTCATGTCAAAAGGTTGAACCGAAGCGAGGTCGGCGGAGACGATGCCAACGCCAGGCTGGCCTTGGTGTAGAAAGGCGGCGATTTTCATGCGGTTTCTTTGAAAGTGTGAAGGAGATTGCCGGTAAGGCAGAGCAGGCGGCGCTAGGGATAGCGCGGAGGCCAAAAAATCAGGCGGATGGTAGCATGCCCTTCATCCCGACAAGACAGCCCCAAACGGTTAATCACCGGCCTGCGGCAGCCTTTCCCACAACTTCAGGAGACAAGCCATGAATCGTCGTTACACCCTGTTAGCCGCACTGCTGCTGTCCAGTGCTTTTAGCGCCGTCGCGCAAAGCAGCTGGCCCACCCGCTCCATCACCATGATCGTGCCTTTTCCGCCCGGCGGCCTGGCCGACCTGGTGGCGCGCCCGGTGGCTGAAGCCATGTCGCGCGAGCTGGGCCAGCCGGTGGTGATTGAAAACAAAGCCGGTGCCGGTGGCGGTATCGGCATGAGCCTGGCAGCCAAGTCTAAGCCGGACGGCTACACCATGGTGATGGCCTTGTCCTCGCTGACCGTGCTGCCAGAAGCCGATATGGTGCTGGGCCGCGAGCCCATGTTTGGCCTGAACGACCTGCGTCCCGTGGCCCGCTACACCGCCGACCCGACCGTGCTGGCCGTGCGCGCTGAATCGCCCTGGAAGAGCGTGCAGGAATTTGTAGACGATGCACGCAAACGCCCGGGCGCCATCAACTACGGCTCCTCCGGCAACTACGGCACCATGCATGTGCCGATGGAAATCCTGGCCCAGGTCAGCGGCAGCAAACTCACACACATTCCTTTCACCGGCGCCGGCCCGGCTGTGGTCGCCCTGCTGGGCGGGCAGATCGACGCCGTCTCCACCGGCCCGGCCACCGTGCTGCAGCATGTCAAGGCCGGCAAGCTGCGCGTGCTCGGCCACTGGGGCAATGGCAAGCTCGCCTCCATGCCCGAGGTGACCAGCCTGAAAGACGCCGGCTTCAATGCCGAATACGCGCAGTGGTCCGGCTTGTTCATTCCTTCAGCCACGCCCGAGCCGGTGGCCCAGCGCATTCGCGCTGCTGCCCGCGCGGCTGCCCAGGACGCCAAGGTCCGGGAAGTTATATTAGGCGCCGGCAGCCCGGTACAGTTCCAGGACAGTCCTGATTTTGAAAAATACGTTCAAGCCGATGCCAAGCGCATGGTCGACGTTGTCAAGAAAATCGGCAAAGTCGAATAAGCCTCAGTCCACCCCTTTTTAAAAACTCCAGGAGACATCTATGCGCCGTCAACAATTCATCCGCACCGCCCTCACTGCCATCGGCCTCGTCAGCGTGCTGGCCCACACACCCGCTTCGGCCCAGGCTTACCCCAGCCGCGCCGTCAAGATCGTGGTGCCCTTTGCCGTCGGCGGACCCGCCGATGTGTATGCGCGCTTCATCGCACAGCGCCTGTCGGATTCGCTGGGCCAGTCTTTTGTGGTGGACAACAAACCGGGCGCAGGCTCGGTGATTGGCACCGACTTGGCTGCCAAGTCACCGGCAGACGGCTACACGCTGCTCTTGATGTCCAACACCCACACCGTCAACGAAACGCTGATCCCGGTCAAGCCCTTTGTGCTGATGCGCGACTTTGTGGCCGTGGCGCCCATCAACTACTCCGACCTCGTGCTGGTCGCCAACCCCAAGGTGGCAGCCAACAACCTCAAAGACCTGCTCGCCTACGCCAAGGCCAACCCCGGCAAGCTGAACTACGCATCGTCCGGCCCCGGCACGCCTTATCACATGGCCGGCGAATTGCTCAAGAGCATGGCCGACATCAATGCCGTTCACGTGCCCTACAAAGGCAGCTCGGGCGCGCGCACCGACGTGATCGGCGGCCAGGTTGACCTGATGTTTGACGCCGTCACCACCATGACCGAGCAAGTGCGCGCCGGCAAAGTCAAGGCACTGGCCACCACCGGCCTCAAGCGCTCTGACGTCATGCCCGACGTGCCCACCCTGACCGAAGCCGGCGTAGCCGGTTACGAAGCCACCATCTGGCTGGGCCTGATGGCGCCCACCGGCACACCCAAGGCCGTGGTCGACAAGCTCAACGAAGCCGTCTCCAAAATCGCCAGCCAGTCCGACGTGAAAGCCACCTGGACCAAGCAAGGCGCAGCACCTATGGTCATGAACCCGGCGGTGTTTGACAAGTACATGCGCGACGACATCACCAAGTGGGCCGGCGTGATCAAGAAGGCGAACATCAAGCTGGACTGACAAACCCCGACAGATGGATCCCCGCTTTCGCGAGGATGACGGATTCAACGCCGTCATTCCTGCCCTTCTCCGTCATTCCTGCGTAGGCAGGAATCCATCCCCGACAATCACTTCCATGAACCCACTCCACCTCCTCAGCGCCGGCGCTGCGCAAGCGCTGGCCACCGGCATGCAAGCGCGTTTTTTACAGCTGCACGGCCAGGCTCTTGCGCCGACCTTTGGCGCTGTAGGCGTCATGAAAGACAAGCTGCTGGCCGGCGCACCCTGTGATGTGATGATCCTCACCGATGCGCTGATCACCCAGCTGACATCGGGCGGGCATCTGCGGGCCGGCTCGGCCCGGCCCTTGGGCGTGGTGAAAACCGGCGTGGCCGTGAAAAGCGGCCACACCCGTCCGGCCGTCGGCACGCCAGACCAACTCAAGGCGGCCTTGCTGGCGGCCACGGGCATTTACACTGCCGACCCGGTCAACTCAACGGCCGGTATTCACTTCATGAAAGTGCTCAAGGCACTGGGCTTGGAGCAGTCGGTGGCGAACACACTGCGGCCTTTCCCGAACGGCGCTGCCGCCATGAAAGCACTGGCTGCATCAAATGAAGCTGGCCTGATCGGCTGCACGCAGAACACCGAGATCTTGTACATTGACGGCGTCGAGTTGATCGCCGACCTGCCCAAAGAGTTTGAACTGGCCACGGTGTACACCGCAGCGATTGGCACGCTGGCGCAATCGCCTGAAGCTGCCGCACAATTTATCGCATTGCTGGCCGGGCCTGAGGCGTCAGCACAGCGCGCCGCCGGCGGGTTTGAAGTCTGAACGCTTCAGGTGTTGACCGGCAGGGTCAACAAATGAAATGACAAGCCCTTGCCGTGCATGTCCAGGTTCAGCGAGTCGTTAACACCGCCGTCCAGCACGTCTTCGAGCACAAAGTTCATGGCACCCAGGCCGGGCAGCAGGTAGCGCGTGACCAGGCCGGGCTGGCGGTGCGCAAAGTGCGCTGCCACGCGCTCGGGCGTGACTTGCGCCACCAGCAAGTCGTAGTCTTGCGCGCGGTAGGCAATCAAGCTGATGTTGACCTTGTTGCCTTTGTCGCCGGTGCGCGCGTGGGCCAGCGCGTAAAGTGTTTGTGCGGTCATGTCAGTGTGCCTTCGTGGCAAAGTCAAAGCAGGACGGTACCTGCTCGCGTGCGATCAGACAGGACTGCATCGACAAACGCTGGCGCTTGGCCACACGCACACCACCGCCGCCAGCCGGCCCGCCTGTCCACAAGGCGGTCAGCTCACGCAGCAGGCGGTCCACCACCGCCACATCTTCATGCCGGCCGGCTACGCGCAAGCGCACGTCCTGGGCTTGCCCTGACGGCGTTTGCTTTAACTGGCGGTTGGCGTCGTCACCCAGAATGCTGCTGACGCCGATCAAATCAAAGCGCAGCGTCAGCAGCGCGCCCATGCGCTTTTGCAAGACGTCCATGGCCAGGCGTGCGCGGGCTTCGGCGTTGGGACCGGCGTAAGAGATCTCACCCTCGCCAAGCCAACCGCCGTCAAAAAACACATTGGCCTTGAGCGTGGCCGTGCGGGGGTGGCCGCGCACGCCCGACAGGCGCACCCGGTCTGGGCCCACCGCCGTCACACTGGCGGCGCTGATGTCAGCCACCACATCGGGCGTGATGTAAGCGGCCGGGTCATGCACTTCATAGAGCAACTGCTCTTTGACCGTGCGCTCGTCCACCAGCCCGCCTTTGCCGTCGGCCTTGCTGATCACGCAGCTGCCGTCAGCCTCGATCTCGGCGATCGGAAAGCCCACATCGTCCAGCCCCGGCACGTCTTTCATGCCCGGGTCGGCAAAGTAACCACCGCTGACCTGCGCGCCGCATTCCAGCAAATGGCCGGCCATGGTGCCGCCGGCCAGCGCGTCCCATTGCTCACGACCCCAGCCGTAATGCGCTATCGCCGGGCCCAGCGTGAGCGACGGGTCGGCCACCCGGCCGGTCACCACAATCTGCGCCCCGGCGCATATGGCGTCAGCAATTTCAAAAGCACCCTGGTAGACATTGGCACAGACAAAGCGCGCCGCATCAAAGCTTTCACCCAAATGCGCCTGCACGATGGCGCGGCCCTCGTCGTCAGACAAGTCATCGCCGCGCAGCACGGCAATGCGCGGGGGCGCAAGCCCGAACTCTTGCGCCAGGCGCTGAATCAAGCGGGCAGCGCCGTCCGGGTTGGCCGCGCCGAAATTACCAACGATGGTGATGCCGTGTGCCAGGCACTCGGCCAACACGGGGCGCAGTTGCAGCTCGAGCAAAGGCTCGTAGCCCAGTTGCGGGTTGCTGCGTTTGCTCAAGTGCTGATTGGCCAGCGTGCGCTCGGCCAGGTTCTCGTAAATCATGGCCGCCGGGCCGCCGCGCGCAATCAGCGTGCGCACGACCGGCAGGCCCGCGTCCACGCGGTCTCCCGAAAACCCTGCGCCACAACCTACCGCCAATGCCTGCATGCCAGCCCCTGTATGAACAGGCTGCAGTATGGCCTGATTTACACCAGCAGTGCGTTGACGCGGCGCACATAAGCCGCCGGGTCTTCAGGCAGGCCGCCTTCGGCCAACAAGGCCTGGTCAAACAAAATATGCGCGAGGTCGTCAAACGGGCTGCCCTCGCTGGCCTCGAGTTTTTTGACCAACGGGTGCTGGGCATTGACTTCCAGAATCGGCTTGACTTCAGGCACCGGCTGGCCGGCTTGCTTGAGCATGCGCGCCAGCTGCGTGGACATGTCGCCGTCTTGCACCACCAGGCAGGCGGCGGAGTCCACCAGGCGCGTGGTGGCGCGCACATCTTTGGCCTTGTCTTTCAGCGCTTCTTTCAGGCGGTCCAGCACCGGCTTGAACTGGGTCTGCGCATCTTCGGCGGCTTTCTTTTCGTCCTCGTCCTGCAGCGTGCCCAAGTCCACCGCGCCCTTGGCCACGGACTGCAGCGGCGTGCCGTCAAACTCGCGCAAAAAGCTCAGCGCCCACTCATCCACGCGGTCGGTCATAAGCAGCACTTCAATGCCTTTTTTGCGGAAGATCTCCAGCTGCGGGCTGTTGCGGGCGGCGGCCGGCGTGTCGGCAGTGATGTAATAAATCGCCGCCTGGCCTTCTTTCATGCGCGCCTTGTAGTCACTCAAGCTCACGCTGACGGTGTCGGTGGTCGAGCTGGCAAAGCGCAGCAGCTTGGCCAGGCGGGAAAGGTTGGCAGCGTCTTCGCCCAGGCCTTCTTTGAGCACCGCGCCAAACTCGGCATAAAAGGCGCTGAATTTATCGGCCTCGTTAGCGGCCAACTCTTCGATCATCGACAGCACGCGGCGCGTGTTGCCTTCGCGTATGGCCTTGACGGCGCGGCTTTCCTGCAGCAACTCGCGTGAGACATTCAGCGGCAAATCAGACGAATCAACCACGCCTTTGACAAAGCGCAGGTAGGTCGGCATCAGCGCTTCGGCGTCGTCCATGATGAAGACGCGGCGTACATACAGCTTGACGCCAGCGGCCTTGTCGCGGTTGAACAAATCCATGGGCGCTTTGGCCGGCAGAAACAAGAGCTGCGTGAACTCGGTGCCGCCTTCGACGCGGTTGTGCGTGTGGGCCAGCGGCGCCTGGTGGTCGTAGCTGATCTGCTTGTAGAACTCGTCGTACTGCTCTTGCGTGATGTCTTTTTTGGCGCGGCTCCACAGGGCGGCGGCCTGGTTGACGGTTTCCCATTCACCGGTTTTAGCCATCTCACCGGGCTGGTCGTTCTCGCCTTCTTTCCATTCTTCCTTTTCCATCTCGATGGGCAGGGAAATATGGTCAGAGTATTTGCTGATGATGCCCTTGAGCTTCCAGGCGTTGAGGTAGTCACCCGCGTCGTCTTTGAGGTGCAGGATCACGCTGGTGCCGCGCTCGGTGCGATCGATCTGGTCTACATCGAACTCGCCGGTGCCGGCGCTGGCCCAGCGCACGCCTTCGCCCGCCGGCAGGCCGGCGCGCCGGCTTTCCACGGTGATGCGGTCGGCCACGATGAAGCCGGCGTAAAAGCCCACGCCGAACTGGCCGATCAACTGCGAGTCGCTTTTCTGATCGCCCGAGAGCTTGGCGACAAACTCGCGCGTGCCGCTCTTGGCGATGGTGCCCAGGTTGTCGATGGCTTCCTGCTGCGACAGGCCGATGCCGTTGTCGGTGATGGTCAGGGTTTTGGCGGCCTTGTCAAAGCTGACGCGCACCTTGAGCTCCGGGGCGCTTTCGTACAGGCCCGCGTCGTTCAGCGCTTCAAAGCGCAGCTTGTCGCAGGCGTCAGAGGCGTTGGAAATGAGTTCCCGCAAAAAGATGTCGGGGTTGGAATACAGCGAGTGCGTGACCAGTTGCAGGAGCTGGGCGACTTCGGCTTGAAAGGCAAGAGTTTGTTTTTTCATGGAGAGCGAGTTGGGGATGATGGACTGGTTTTTCAAGGGCCGGACGGCCTGCAAGCCCCCTAAATGGGGATGCAAGCCGCTATTTTATTTGGCTGCCGGCTCCAGCCGTGGGCTTGAGCCATTAAAGTCGGTCACATGAATGCCTCCGAATTCAGCGCTTTGCTGCTGCTGGCCACGGCCATGAGTTTCAGTCCCGGCCCCAACACCACCTTGTCGACCGCCATGGCGGCCAACCTCGGGCTGGCGCGGGCCATGCCTTTTGTGTGCGCCGTGCCTGTCGGCTGGGGCTTGTTGCTGACGCTTTGCGCACTGGGCGTGGGCGCTTTGGTGCTGGCACTGCCCTGGCTGGGCTGGGGCATCAAGCTGATAGGCGCGGCCTACCTGCTGTGGCTGGCCTACCGGCTGGCACAAACCAAGACCATGGGCCAGGCCGACAGCGCCATGGTGGTCGGCTTCTGGCCAGGAGTGGCCCTGCAATTTGTCAACATCAAGGCCTGGATGCTGGCGCTGGCCATCGTCGGCGGCTGGGTGGCCGGCCATGCCGACGCCGCTGCGCGGCTGGCGGTGGTGATGCCCGTGATGCTGGCCTACGCCTTTACCAGCAACCTCACGTATGCGCTGGCCGGCTCGCTGCTGCGCCACTGGCTGGCCGGCCCTGACGGCAGCTGCACCCGGCTGCGCTGGTTCAACCGCATCATGGCCCTGGTGCTGGTGCTGACGGTCAGCTGGATGCTGCTGCGATGAAAGATGCCAACGCGCTGAACCGGGGGCTTTGGCTGGGACTGGCCGGCATCGTTATTTTTGCCGCCACCTTGCCGCTGACGCGCCTGGCGGTGGGCACGCCCGAGACGCCGCACATGTCCAGCATCTTTGTGGCACTGGCCCGGGCGGCACTGGCCGCCAGCCTGGCCGGGCTGTACCTGCTGGCCACGCGTGCGCCCTGGCCGCAGCGCCACGAGTGGCGGCCTCTGGCTCTGGTGGCGCTGGGCGTGGTGCTGGGTTTTCCGCTGTTGACTTCGGTGGCGCTGCGTTATGTAGAAGCCGCGCATGCGGGTGTGATTTTGGGCCTGATGCCCCTGCTCACAGCCGCTGCCGGCGCGCTGCTGCAACGCCAGCGCCCGGCTGCGGGCTTCTGGTGGTGTGCCGGTCTGGGCAGCGCGCTGGTGGTCACTTACGCGCTGGTACGCGCCGGCGCGGGCACGCACTTGCGCTTTGAGCCGGCCGACTTGCTCTTGCTGGCCGCTGCCTTGTGCGCTGCCATGGGTTATGCCTTTGGCGGGCGCATGTCGCAAACCATG
>Ga0164295_10000858_pt1 | contig 25213 bp, 22 predicted proteins | sample GEODES006metaG_FD_111798 | JGI IMG/M metagenome (GOLD analysis project Ga0164295, IMG submission 111798) | Oligotrophic lake water microbial communities from Sparkling Lake, Wisconsin, USA - GEODES006 metaG | ecosystem: Environmental > Aquatic > Freshwater > Lake | place: USA: Sparkling Lake... | reverse complement strand
GCGGCCGCCACCACCAAGGGCAGGGCCGGCGTCTTGACCGAGACCGGCATCAACGAAAAAACAAGCGCTGTCGGGCTGCCGGCCAGTGTGGCGGCCAGCGCCCGTGCCGCGCTCATGATGGGCATGACATAAGGCAGCGTGGAGCCGTGCATCGACAACAGGGAAGGTGCGCTGGCGTACTGGGCACAGTCGCCCAAGGCGTAAATATGCGCTGCGCTGGTTTGCAAATACGTGTTGACGACGATGGCACGGTCCACCAGCAAGCCGGCGGCTTGCGCCAGGGCCGTGTCGGCGCGCAAACCTACGGCGCTGAGCACCGCATCGGCCGGCACAGTCTCACCAGTGGCCAGTGTGACTTGCAGCCGGCCGGCAGCGTGATCCACCGCGCGCACGGTGCAGTCAAAATCAAACTGCACACCCAGGGCCTCCAGCGCCTTTTGCAGTGCGGCACTGGCCTCGGGCGGCAGCAAAGCGGCCAGCGGACGCAGCCCGGGGTCGACCACGCGAACGCGCACGCCGGCCTGCGCCAGGTCGTTGGCGAATTCGCAGCCGATCAAGCCGGCCCCCATGATCAGCACTTGCCGCTGCGGCCGGCCAGGCGTCTGTGCGCCGGCTTGCAGTCGGGCATGAAAAACTGCAAAGTCATCCAGAGAGTTGATGCTCATCACGGCATCGGCCGCATCGCCCTGCACCGGCACCCGGATGGCTTGCGCGCCGGTGGCCAGCACCAGGTCGCGGTAGGCCAGGCTTTGCAGGCCGGCCGCACTGCGCACATTCAGTGTGCGGGCCGCCGTGTCGATGGCTTCAACGCGGGTGTGCGCCAGCAGCGTGACATTCAAGGTTTCGGCCATTTTGGCGGCTGGCGTGCTCACCAGCTGCGCCGGCAGACGGCCTTGCGCAAAGGCGTTGGACAGCGAGGGCTTGGCATAAAAGTCGCCGCTGTCGGCGGTCACCAGGAACACCGGCGTCGTGGTGTCAAGCTTGCGGAATTCACGCGCCGTGGTCCAGCCGGCCAGGCCGGCACCCACGATGATCAGGCTCTGGCTCATGGTGTGCTGTCAGACTTCAACGACTTCAAAGTCAGACTTGGCCACGCCGCAGTCAGGGCAGGCCCAGCTCGCGGGCACATCGGCCCACAGCGTGCCGGCGGCGATACCGTCTTCAGGGCGGCCGGCGGCCTCGTCGTACACAAAACCACACACGATGCAAATATAAGTTTTCATGAAAATTCCTTCAGGGTAATCATTGTCGGGGCTGTCGGGTTCAAACTGTTGAGGCTTGGACTTTATCGAGCCGCGCCTGGTAATGGCCGGCGTGGCGCTCTTCCACCTTGGCCAGCGCAGCAAAGCGTTTTTGCGCCTTGAGCAGCGTGGCTGTGAACTGGGCCGCATGCAGCTTGGACTCTTCAATCTGCTCGTTCATCTCGGCCACTGCGGCGGCGTTGCCTTCTGCTTCGGCGGTGGCGCGAAAGCCCGGGTACATCTCGGAGTATTCGTAGGTTTCGCCGTCAATCGCAATCTGCAAGGCCTTGGCCGGGGTCATGCTGGCCTGGGGGTAGAGCAAGTCCAAGTGCCCAAAGGCGTGCATCACTTCCTGGTCGGCGGTTTCTTCAAAAGTGCGGGCGGTTTCCTCGTCACCGGCTGCGCGGGCCAGTTTGGCGAAGTAGCGGTACTTGATGTGCGCCATGGATTCGCCGGCAAAGGCGGCTTCCAGGTTGGCCATGGTTTTGATGTCGGGGCGGGCTGTGTTCATTGGGGACTCCTGTTGATAGCGTTGATTAATCGAAAGATGAGAAATCATAGAATCAATCAATTGATTGAGCCAATTGATAATCGCTAACCGATTGATAGCGCCTATCAACAGTCCGCCCTCTGCTGCCACTGCAAAGAGCGCAATCGCGCAGGCAGTAGGTTCATCTGGCTTTCATCATTAAACTGAAACAAAAATACAGATGAATGAAAAGCCGATGTCAAAGCCTGTGGGTTTTTTGCGGCCTTTCATTTTCAGCCACACCCCGTAAAGAGAGCCGCCATGTTTGCAGAACCCTCCGTCAAAACCCAAGACCTGCTCGCGCGCATGAATGCGTTTTTTGACGAGCACATTTACCCCAACGAGGCGACTTACCACGCCGAGCTCGAGGCACTGCGCCGCCAGGGCAACCCCTGGCAAACGCTGACACTGATTGAGGCGCTCAAGGCCCGGGCGCGGGCCGCTGGTTTGTGGAACCTGTTTTTGCCGCACGCCTACAAGGGCCAGGGCGGCATCTCCAACCTGGACTACGCGCCGCTGTGCGAACTGATGGGCCGCGTCATGTGGTCCGGCGAGGTGTTCAACTGCTCGGCGCCCGACACCGGCAACATGGAAACTTTTGAGCGTTACGGCACGGCCGCGCAAAAAGAGCAATGGCTGGAGCCCCTGCTCGACGGCCAGATCCGCTCGGCCTTCCTGATGACCGAGCCCGCCGTGGCCTCGTCTGACGCGACCAACATCCAGTGCAGCATTCGCCGCGAAGGCGACGAATACGTCATCAACGGCCGCAAGTGGTACAGCTCGGGCGCTGGTTCCCCGCGCTGCAAAATTTTCATCGTGATGGGCAAGACCGATCCGGACGCTGCGCGCCACGCCCAGCAGTCCATGGTGCTGGTGCCGCGCGACACACCCGGCGTTAGCGTGCTGCGGCCGCTGTCGGTGTTTGGTTATGACGACGCGCCGCATGGCCACATGGAAGTGGTGTTGGAGAACGTGCGCGTGCCGGTCGGCAACATATTGCTGGGTGAGGGTCGCGGTTTTGAAATTGCCCAGGGCCGCCTGGGCCCCGGACGCATTCACCACTGCATGCGCTCCATCGGTGCGGCCGAACGCGCGCTTGAAATGATGATTGACCGGCTGCAAACGCGCATCGCCTTTGGCGGCCCGATTTCCGGCCAGTCGGTCTGGCACGAGCGCATTGCCAATTCACGCTGCATGATTGACCAGGCGCGTTTGCTCACCCTGAATGCCGCGCACAAGATGGACACCGTTGGCAACAAGGCCGCACGCTCGGAAATCGCCATGATCAAGGTGGTCGCGCCCAATGTGTCGTGCCAGGTGGTGGACTGGGCGATTCAGGCGCATGGTGCTGCTGGCGTTAGCCAGGACTTTTCACTGGCCGAAGCCTATGCGCACCAGCGCACCGTGCGCCTGGTGGACGGCCCGGACGAAGTGCACCGCACGACGATTGCCAAGATTGAACTGGCCAAGCGCGCGGCATTGCGCGCCACCTCGGCCTGAGCCGTTCAGTCCTGCATTAGCCCCGCATCAGCGCTTCAATCTCGTCGGCGTCCACCGGCACGCCGCGGGTGAGCAGCTCGCAACCCTTGGCGGTGACCAGTGCATCGTCTTCAATGCGGATGCCGATGTTCCAGAACTCTTTGGGCACGCCCTTGGCCGGACGCACGTAAATGCCCGGCTCGATGGTCAGCACCATGCCAGCGCGCAGGATGCGCGAGGGCTTGCGCATCACCTGCTGGCCCAGCGCATCGGTTTGCAGTGTGGCTTTGCTGCGGGGCTCGGTGTAGTCGCCGCAGTCGTGCACGTCCATGCCCATCCAATGGCCAGTGCGGTGCATGTAGAACTGCCGGTAAGCGCCGGATTTGAGTACATCGTCCACCTTGCCGTGCTTGGCCTTAGGCAGCAGGCCGGTGTCCAGCATGCCCTGGATCAGCACGCGGGTGGCCGCGTCATGCGGGTCGGTGAAGCGCTTGCCGGGTCGGGTGGCGGCAATCGCCGCTTTCTGTGCCGCCAGCACGATGTCATACAAAGTGCGCTGGGCCGGGCTGAACTTGCCGTTAGCGGGAAAAGTGCGGGTGATGTCGCTGGCATAGCCGTCAAGTTCGCAGCCGGCGTCAATCAGGCACAAATCGCCGGCCTTGAGCTCGGCATCGCCGGCGCGGTAATGCAGCACGCAGGCATTGGCGCCTGCCGCCACGATGCTGCCGTAGGCCGGGAACTGCGAGCCGTGGCGGCGGAACTCGTGCAGCAGCTCGGCGTCCAGGTGGTATTCGCGCAGACCACCTTGGACACCGTCACGCAGCATGGCCGCAGAAGTTTGCATGGCGCGCACATGGGCGCCGGCAGAAATCTTGCCGGCACGCCGCAAGATGGTGACCTCATGGCTGTCTTTGACGAGCCGCATCTCGTCCAGCACTTTGCACAAGTCATGCTGGCTGCCTGGGCATTCGGCGCCAAAGCGCACGCGGGCGCGCACCTGATTCAGCCAGCCGTCCACCTGCGTCTCCAACCCCTTGTGCGTGGCAAATGGGAACCAAACCGCCGGCTGGTTGGTCAGCAGCTGCGGCATGGTTTTTTCAAGCGCGTCCACGCTGAACGCCTGGCTCACACCCAGAGCGGCCGGCGCGGCCTTGGGGCCCAGCCGGATGCCGTCCCAGATTTCGCGCTCCAAGTCCTTGGGCCGGCAAAACAGCGTGCTCTTGCCCGAGGCCTCGATGGCCAGCCAGGCACCGGCTTCGCTGAAACCGGTGAGGTAATAAAAATAACTGTCGTGGCGGTACGGAAAATCGCTGTCGCGGTTGCGCGGCACTTCGGGCGCCGTGGGCAGTAAGGCGATGCCGCCACCGGCAGCTTTGAGGGCGCGCGCCACAGCGGCGCGGCGTTTTTCGTAAATGCGGTTGTTTGTCACGGCGTATGTCCTGGGCTGTGTGAAAAATATTAAAAAGAATTAAGGTGCGGTTGGTGGCGCATTCAGGGCGGCCAGCCTTTCGGGCGTGCCCACGTCGGTCCATGCGCCCGAATATAGCGCCGCGCTGACGCGCCCGCTTTGCATGGCGGTGCGCAGCAGCGGCGCCAGTGCAGCTTTGTGGCCGGCCGGCGTGCCGGCAAACATCGCAGGCCGGTACAAGCCGACCGTGCTGTAAGTCAATTGCTGCGGCGCCTGGTTCAGGGCCATGCCGCCGGCTGACAGGCCAAAGTCACCGCGCGCGTTGTGTTCAGGGTTGGGCACCAGGTAAATATGCGCCAGCGCCTTAGACGCGGCAAAGCGCGCGCCATCTGCCGGGGCAAACGCAAAGTCGGGCATGAACACATCGCCGGCCAGCACCCAAAATGGTGTCTCGTCTTTCAGGCCCAGCAGCGGCAGCGCGGTGGCAATGCCGCCGGCGGTCTCCAGCGCGCCGCCATATAGCGTGCCCTCGTGCGAATAACGGATCGACAAGCCCCAGGCGCTGCCGTCACCCAGATGCTCGGGGAACTTCGCTTCAAGCCAGGCGGTGTTGATGACCACCTGGCGCACGCCGGCGCGGGCCAGCTTTTCCAGCTGCCAGACGATCAGCGGCTTGCCTTGCACTTGAAGCAGGGGCTTGGGGCAGGCGTCGGTGAGTGGGCGCATGCGCTCGCCGCGGCCGGCGGCCAGGATCAAGGCGTGGCTCACCGCGGGGGTGGCAAGGGGCAAAACAGGGGCAAGGCTCATGGCGTCGAATTATCGCGCTGGTACCCGTTGCGCCACCCGAACGGTCCGGGCGTGTGGCTGCCCCTGTAAAATCAAAGCCTCAGCCGGGCCTGGCCCCGGCGCAGATTTCACCCTCTTCATTTCCCTGCGCACCTCACTCTGGACTCACACGCAAATGGCTGACAACACCCCCCCTCTCATGGCCAACGCCATCCGTGCCCTGGCCATGGACGCCGTCCAGCAAGCCAACTCCGGCCACCCCGGTGCCCCCATGGGCATGGCCGACATGGCGGTGGCCCTGTGGGCGCGGCATTTGCAGCACAACCCGGCCAACCCGCACTGGCTGGACCGCGACCGCTTCGTGCTGTCCAACGGTCACGGCTCCATGCTGATTTACGCGCTGCTTCACCTGACGGGCTACGCCCTGCCCATGAAAGAGCTGAAAAACTTCCGGCAGCTGCACAGCAAGACGCCGGGCCACCCCGAAGTCGGCTACACCCCCGGCGTTGAGACCACCACCGGCCCGCTGGGCCAGGGCGTCACCAACGCCGTCGGCATGGCGCTGGCTGAAAAACTGCTTGCACAGGAGTTCAACCGCCCCGGCCATGAAGTGGTCAACCACCACACCTACGTCTTCATGGGTGACGGTTGCCTGATGGAAGGCATCAGCCACGAAGCCGCCGCCCTGGCCGGTGCCTGGAAGCTCGGCAAGCTGATTGCGCTGTATGACGACAACGGCATCTCAATCGACGGCCAGGTCGCGCCCTGGTTCATTGACAACACCGCCCAGCGCTTTGCCGCCTACGGCTGGAGCGTCATAGGCCCGGTGGACGGGCATAACGCTGACGCGGTGGACGCCGCCATCGCCAAGGCCAAAAGCGCCAGCGACAGCAAGCCGACCCTGATCATTTGCAAAACGCACATCGGTAAAGGCTCACCGAACCGCGCCAACACCGCCAAAGCCCATGGCGAGCCGCTGGGCGCTGAAGAAATCAAGCTCACGCGCGAAGCCCTGGGCTGGCCGCACGCACCTTTTGAGATGCCACAAGACGTTTACGCCGCTTGGGATGCCAAGGCCGCCGGCCAGGCGCGTGAAGCCGCCTGGAACGCCAAGTTCGCCGCCTACCAGGCCGCCTTTCCGGCTCAAGCTGCCGAGCTGCTGCGCCGCATGAAGGGCGAGCTGCCCAAGTCTTTCTCGCAACTCGCCGTCGACACCGTGGTGGGCGCGCACACCAAAGCCGAAACCGTGGCCTCGCGCAAAGCCTCGCAGTTGGCGCTCGAAGCCTTCACCGCCGGCCTGCCCGAACTGCTGGGCGGCTCGGCTGATTTGACCGGCTCCAACCTCACCAACACCAAGAGCACGCCCAACCTGCGCTTTGACGCGCAAGGCGCGGTGCTGCTGACCGAGACGGCCGACGGCCAAAAAATCGGCGGACGCCACATCAACTACGGCGTGCGCGAATTTGGCATGGCCGCCATCATGAACGGCATTGCGCTGCATGGCGGCTACATTCCTTACGGCGGCACCTTCCTGACTTTCAGCGACTACAGCCGCAACGCCATCCGCATGGCCGCGCTCATGAAGCTGCGCGTGGTGCATGTGTTCACACACGACTCCATCGGTCTGGGCGAAGACGGCCCGACGCACCAGTCGATCGAGCACGCTGCCAGCCTGCGCCTGATCCCCAACCTGGACGTCTGGCGTCCGGGCGACACCGCTGAAACCGCTGTGGCCTGGGCTGTGGCCCTGCAAAACAAAAACAAGCCTACGGCGCTCTTGCTCAGCCGCCAGAACCTGCCTTACGCGCCCAAAGACGATGTCGGACAGATCAGCAAAGGCGCGTATGTGCTGGCCGAACCTGAAGAAGTCGGCTTGACAAAAAAAGCCCAGGCCGTGCTGATTGCCACCGGCTCTGAAGTGCAGCTCGCGCTCAAGGCCCAGGAGCTGCTGGCCAAAGAGTTCAAGATCGCCGTGCGCGTGGTCTCCATGCCCAGCACCACCACCTTTGACAAACAAAAAGCCGCCTACAAAAGCGAAGTGCTGCCCGAAGGCATTCCGCGCATCGCGGTGGAAATGGGTGTCACCGACGGCTGGTGGAAATACGGCTGCGCAGCCGTCGTCGGCATCGACACCTACGGCGAGTCAGCCCCGGCGCCTGTGCTGTTCAAGCACTTCGGCTTCACGCCGGAAAACGTCGCCAACACCGTGCGCAAAGCGCTGTTCAGGAAATAAACCGAAGATGGCGCCCGGCGCGTCATCCGCTAACCCCGCCAGATTCAACTTCAGGAGCCTCAGCAAATGACCATTCAGCTCGGTATCAACGGCTTCGGCCGCATCGGCCGCAATGTCTTGCGCGCCGCCGTGCAAAACTTTTCCGACATCCAGATCGTCGGCATCAACGACCTGCTCGAGCCCGAGTACCTGGCCTACATGCTGCAGTACGACTCGGTGCACGGCCGCTTCAAGGGCCAGATCTCGGTCGAGGGCAACACGCTCATCGTCAACGGCCACAAGATCCGCCTGACGCAAGAGCGCGACCCGGCCGCGCTCAAGTGGAACGAGATCGGCGCTGACATCGTGCTCGAATCCACGGGCCTCTTTTTGGACAAAGCCACCGCTGAAAAGCACCTGGCCGCCGGCGCCAAAAAAGTCATTCTCTCGGCCCCGAGCAAGGACGACACGCCGATGTTTGTTTACGGCGTCAATGACAAAACCTACGCCGGCCAGACCATCATCTCCAACGCCAGCTGCACCACCAACTGCCTGGCCCCGGTCGCTAAAGTGCTCAACGACAAATGGGGCATCAAGCGCGGCCTCATGACCACCGTGCACGCCGCCACCGCCACCCAAAAAACCGTGGATGGCCCGAGCGGTAAAGACTGGCGCGGCGGCCGCGGCATCCTCGAGAACATCATTCCGTCCAGCACCGGCGCGGCCAAAGCGGTGGGCGTGGTGATTCCTGAGCTCAATAAAAAGCTCACCGGCATGTCATTCCGTGTACCGACGTCCGACGTCTCGGTGGTGGACTTGACCGTCGAGCTGAACAAGGAAGCCACGTACGCGGAAATCTGCGCTGAGATGAAAGCGCAAAGCCAGGGCGCGCTCAAAGGCATCCTCGGCTACACCGAAGACAAAGTGGTGGCCACCGACTTCCGCGGCGAGACCTGCACCAGCGTGTTTGACGCCGACGCCGGCATCGCGCTGGACAGCACGTTTGTGAAGGTCGTTGCCTGGTACGACAACGAATGGGGTTACTCCAACAAGTGCCTAGAGATGGTGCGCGTGATCGCCAAGTAATTACCTCAAGATGTAATTTGTGCCCTGGCGCTTTTTAAATTGTGAATGTGCACATGCTCTCCGGCGGCAACGGCCTGGAGCGTGAATCCGATCACCTCGCCGTATTTGCGGACCGGCTGACCCGCAGCCAGCGGGCGAAGAGCGAGCTTGTGGCAAAGCGCAATGTTTTGGAGAGTCTGTACCGAGGTGGTTTGGTTCTGGCCCTGGATCTGAACCCATTCCCCCGCGCCAAGAGGTCGAAGTGCGGTCGCCACATCATCGGCTGGGTGCAGCACCATCGCTGCAGCGCCGCCGGCTGGGCTGGCCGCGTTCAAAGCGCTTCTCCCATGCGACTGACGACTTCGTCGCCTTCGCCAAGCACTTCGCCCCAGGTCAGCGTGCCGCTGGCGATTTCCAGAATCAGTGCCAGCAAGGCATCGGCTGCAGCCTCAATCGGCTGGTGTCCTTCAAATACCGCGCTGGCATCAAAGTCAAGCTGCTGATGCAGCACGCGGCAGGCTTGCGGATTGGCAGAGATTTTGACGGTCGGCGATAACTGACTGACATAGCTGTTGCCCACGCCTGTAGAAAAAAGCAGCATCTGCGCACCTGCGGCGACAAAGCCAGACAAGGACTCCGGCGCATAGGCGCTGGCATCCATGGCGTAGAGGCCCGGCCCCACCGGGCGCTCAGCCAGGGCCAGCACGCCCTTTATGGTCGCGCTTCCCGATTTGGCGATGGCGCCCAGAGATTTTTCTTCAATAGTGCTCAGGCCCGCGGCAATGTTGGTCGGCCCGGGGTTGTTGCCCAGCAGGTCTTCGCCTTGCGACATCGCCAAGGCCTCGCGCCGGGACACCGCTTGCACCAGCGCCTGCGCCACTTCAGGTGTGGCGGCACGCCTGGCCAGCAGGTGTTCCGCGCCCAACCACTCCATCGTCTCGCCGAAGATCACTTGGGCACCCCCTGCCACCAGGGCGTCGGTGATCCGGCCGATCAGGGGGTTGGAAACCATGCCTGAACTGGGATCCGAGCGTCCGCATTCCATGCCGACACACAGGGCTGACAAGGGGGCGACTTGCCGGCGCAGACGCGAAATCTCGCGCTGCAACGCCGCGCCTGCTCGAATGGCTCTGTCCGTGAGCGTCAGCACGTCGTGCTTGCAATCGTCCAAACAGACGGAAGCTACCGGCTTTCCCGTAGCGGCAATGGCGCTGGCGACGGCGGCCACCTTGGGTACGTCGCTGCCAATCAGCAGAACCCCGGCCACGTTAGGGTTCGTACCAAAACCGATCAGTGCGCGCAAGTGCGCGCTCTTGTCCGCGCCCATCAGCCCTCCGCCATAGGGCATCGTCACGCACTTAGACAGAGGCAGAGCCGCAGCAACGCGGCGGGCGCAGGGGCCGGTCAGGCCGGCCAGCGACAGCACCAGCAGCTCATTGCGCACACCGACGGAGCCGTCCGGGCGATGAAAGCCCATCCAGGACAAGGCTGCCATCAGCTCAGTCCGGTTTGGCGCCGGAGACCTGGATCACCTTGCCCCATTTCAGCGCCTCTGATGACAGCCAGGTGGCGAATTGCTGGGGGGTGTTTTCAACGGGTTCGGCACCCAGCTGATCCCACTTGGCGCGCACATCCGGCAGGCGGATGATCTTGGCGATCTCGGTGTTCAGCTTTTGGACCACGTCACGCGGCGTGCCGGCCGGCGCAAAAATACCCTGAGCTGCGATGGACTCAAACTGCGGCAAGCCTGACTCGGACACGGTGGGAACTTGTGGCAAGGTGCTCATGCGCTTGGTGGTGGTCACTGCCAGCGCCTTGAGTTTGCCAGACTGAATCAAGGGCATGGCCGGCGGTGTTCCGATGAACATCATGTCAACCTGACCCCCCATCACATCGGTGATGGCTGCGCCGCCGCCCTTGTAGGGAACGTGCGCGAGCTGGGTGGCTGCCGTCATGTTGACCATTTCAATGGTGAGGTGGGTGCTGGTGCCGTTGCCCGAGGATGCCACGCTGAACCGGCCGGGCTTGGCCTTGTCCAGCGCCAGCACATCGGCGAAAGATTTCAGCGTGCTCGTCGGGGGGGTGATCAGGATGTGCGCAAATGTGGCCAGATTGATCACGGGCAACAACTGCTCTTGTGTGTAGCCCAGCTTGGGGTAGAGCTTGGGTGCTATGGTGTGCACCGCAACGTCTGCCAGCAGCAAGGTGTAGCCGTCTGCCGGAGACTTGGCAACCAGTTCGGCACCCAGGGTGCCGCCAGCACCGGGTTTGTTTTCGATGACAAAAGCCTGGCCTGTGGTTTCGCTCAGTTTTTGACCCAGGGTGCGCGCCAGAATGTCGGAGGCGCCGCCTGGCGCAAAAGGCACGATGAGGCGCACCGGTTTTTGCGGATAGGTACTTTGGGCTTGGACCTGGCCCAAAACGCTCAGTCCGGCAAGCAGTGCGACAAGAGAAAGAGCGGTTTGAGGCACTCTGGAGTATCGAATTAATGGCATCGGTGGATCCTTTTTAAAAGGGCACGGTTCGTGTCCGGATGGTTTGAAGACCAGGCCAGTATGATCTCACCGGGTCATCAAGTAAATTCAATATTTCAACACTGGTCATTTGCTTTTCTTATGGATGAAATCTCAGGCCAGCCGCTAGACGCTGCAGCGGGTCTTCGTCGTTTGCGTGTTCAGCACCTGCGATTTTTGGCGCTGCTCTCCCGATTGGGCTCGCTGACGGCCTGCGCGAAGGCTTTGCACCTGAGCCAGCCTGCTGTGAGCAATCTGCTCAAGGACCTAGAGGCCGCCTTTGGCGTTCGGTTGGTGGATCGGGATGCAAGGGGCGGGCGTTTGAGTCCGGCCGGGGCGCGGGTGCTCACCAGGGTGACACACAGTTTGGCGTGGCTGGAGGCTGCGCAGCAAGAGGCGGGCTCACCCGACGCACGCCCCACTGTGCGTGTGGGCCTGATGCCGATCGTGGCCTATTCGTTCATGCCGGCGGTGGTGAAAGGTCTGGGTGCACAGGGCGGGCCGCTGAGACTCGCGTTTGTCGAGGCCACCGTGCAGCGGCTCATCGAGCTGCTGCATGAGGGCATGATCGACTGTGTCATTGCCTTGCTGGATTCCGCGCGCGTACCCTCAGAGCGGCTCGCTGATTTGAAGGTTGCGCCTTTGTATCAGGATGGGCTGGCGGTGGCTTGTGCCAACGGACACCCCTTGTTGGCACAAGCTCCGGTCACCAATGCTGAGCTCTTGACGCAAGAATGGGTGTTGGCTCCACAAGCCACACGCACGCGGCAGGTGGTGGAGTCCAGTTTTCTGGGCATGGGTTTGTTGCCGCCCACGCCCTTGGTGGAGTCGGGCTCTTTCCACGCCAATTTGGCCTTGGTGGCACAGACCCGTATGCTGACGGTGGTGCCCAGTTCTTCAGTGCAAGGCTATAGCGGAGCCGGCAAGGTCCAGACACTGTCGCTGTTGCACCCTTTTGCGCCTAGCGCGATGAATTTTGTGACCCATCGCGATGTCTGGGAAACTCCGGCCTTGCAAACGCTGTATCAGGCGATGGCGCTGCATGCAAAAGACTGGCCAATCCAAGATGCCGGCAATCAACTTTGAAAACGGATGCGATTGGCTGCTGCCTAAAAACCGCGCCCGCCCTGCTCAATGCCCCGCTCAATGGCCAATTCAGTCCGGCCGCGTCTCGCGCCCGTCCGGGTAGCGCGCAAAGCGCGCCGGCTCGCGTCCGTGCACCGGGCCGCTTTCGGGCCAGGGCCAGCAGCCGAACTGGGTGCGCTGGTAGTCGGCGACGGTCTGGCGGATTTCGGCTTGCGTGTTCATCACAAAGGGGCCGTGTTGCGCCACCGGCTCGCCAATCGGTTTGCCCTGCAAGAGTAAAAACTCCGCATCTATGCTGCCTCGGTTGACCAAAGTGACAGCGCGGCCGGCAAGCTCGAGCGCGGCATGCTGCCGCAAGAGTTCGCCGCCAACCTCAACCTGCTCACCCTTGAAGAAATACAGACTGCGCTGCGTCTGCTCGCCCGCGGTGGCCGGCAGCGTCCAGCGTGCGCCCGGGTCCATGCGCAGGGTCCAGATCGCTACATCGGCATCCAGCTGCGCGGCCCAGGAGTCGGGCGGCGGTGACTGCGGCAACTGCGGCAACTGGGCGTCCTGCAGGCGGCCGGCGATCACGGCCAGCTCGGTGCTGCGGCCGGCTTCGTCTTGCGTCACGTGGCGCACCACGTCTTGTGACCAGATCATGGTGAAGTGCGGCGGCGCCATCTTGCTGGCTGCCGGCAGGTTCAACCAGATCTGAAACAGCTCCAGCGGGTTGGCCTGGTCGGTGGCCAGCAAGGGAAACATTTCGGCGTGCACGATGCCCCGGCCGGCCGTCAGCCACTGCACATCGCCGCGCCCGAAGCGCGCGGCGGCGCCCAACGAGTCGGCGTGGTCGATCAGGCCCTTGCGCACGATGGTGACGGTTTCAAAGCCGCGGTGCGGGTGCGACGGAAAGCCCGGCACGGTTTGCCCGTGGTACATGCTCCAGCCGTTCTGGCGGCTGAAGTCCTGGCCCAGCTGCCGGCCGGCCAGCGACACGGCCGGCCCCATGTGCGCATTACCCGCCGGGTAGGCATCGTCGTGGTACGCGCAAAACAAAAAGGGGTCCATGGTTTCCCACGGGAAACCCAGGGGCTTGATTTTCAAGATGGCAGCGCTTGGCATGTACAGCTCTTTCAAGCGGGCAGTTTGCATTTGCCATCGTAGAGGATGCGCACCAGCTTGCCGCGTTGATCAACATCGTTGTAGCCGCTGTAACTCACGGTGGCCCGGTCAATGACGACCTGGGTTTCGTGGCCGTTGCTTTTGTTCTTTTTGTTAGCACCCAGCCGTGAGGCGCTGCTCAGGTTGGTGCCTTGGTACTGCTCGGTGACCAGGCTGCTGACGCGCATCTGGTAGTCAGGCGGGCCGATCACATTGAAGTACATGTGCCAGCCTATCGACTGGATCTCGATGCTGATTTTGGCGGGTGCCAGCTTTCGGTTGTCGGGTTGCGAAATGCCCTCGGCATCGCATTCGATTTTGAAGGTTTGCGCCTGGGCCAACAGTGCCAACGGGCCTATGGCGAGCATCAGCACAGCGCTTCGCAGGCAAAGCCAGAGAGGGCGCCACAAATTTTTTTGCATAGGGACCTTACAAGCGATTCGTCCCGACTGTAGCAAATGAGGGCTGCGCAGCGGTGAGCGGGCGAACGCTGACCTCCTGGCTGCTGATGTCACGCATGCCCGCCGCGGTCTGCAAGCGCAAGGCGCCGTGCGGTCCGACACCACAGGCGCTGCCCTCGGTGCCGTCAGACAGGCGCACGGCCCGCCCGGCCAGCGCATCGCGGGCGGCAAAGCGCGCCTGAAAGGGCGCAAAACCTTCCCGCTCAAAAGCCAGCATGGCAGCCACCAGCGGTGCGGCCACAGCTTGCAGGGCCCAAGGTGCATCCACACCCGGCCATAGGGCCTGCAGGGACGTCGCGGCAACGCCAGGCGGCATGCCGGACTGCGCTGGGGTTTCAAAGCTTTGCGCCGGGGTCATCACATTGAGCCCGACGCCGATGACCACGTAGCGCTGTTCTCCCCAGCTGGCGGTCTCCACCAGAATGCCGCCCAACTTGCAGCCCTTGAACCACAGGTCGTTGGGCCATTTAAGTTGCAGCTGGTCGCCCTTTTGGGTTTGAGGCGCCAGGCTGTCGGCCAGACTCACACCGACAGCCAGTGACAGGCCGGACCAGTCGGCCGGTTGAAGCGGCAGGCCCAGTGAGAATGTCAGGCTGCTGCCGGCCGCGCTGTGCCAGTTGCGGCCCATGCGGCCGCGGCCCGCGCTTTGATGTTCTGCCACCAGCAAGATGGCTTCAGGTGGTGGCGGGCTGGCTGCGCCGGCGGCGGCGCGGCAACGCCGCATCAGCTCGCTGTTGGTCGAATCGATCTGCGGCAAGACCTCCACCGTGAAGGCCGGCAAGCTGGGCACTACGGCTTGCCAGATGGCTTCTGCGGGCCAGCGCACAGCTGCTTTTGCCGAGGGGCTTGGGCTGTTGGCGGGCTCGGACATGGGCGCTGGATAAAGCGGCTCAGTGTTTTTTGCTTTTGAGCTTCTTGCTTTTCTTGCTTGACTTTTTCTTGGCCTTTTCCTGGTCGTCCTTGTCCTTGGGCGCGAGCAGGGTGCCGCGGCAGGTGGGCGCGCCGCACCAGCAGGGGTATTCGGCCTTCAGCTTTTTGGTGTACTTGGCGTCAATGATCAGACCGTAGTCGTAAAACAGCTCATCGCCGGCCGGGATGTTGCGCAGCGCCTTGATGAAGACGCGGCCCTTTTGTTCGTCCGCCTCACAATTGGGCGCGCAGCTGTGGTTGATCCAGCGGGAGGAGTTGCCGCCGTGCTTGGCGTCAATCACATGCTTTTCATCCACATGAAAGTAAAAGGTGTGGTTGGGGTCGGTCGGGTCGTGCGGGTGACGGCGCAGCGCTTCTTTCCAGCTGATGACCTCGCCCACGTACTCAATCAGCGTCTCACCTTCGGCCAGGTCTTGCACCGCAAACATGCCTTTGCCATGCACGCCGGAGCGGCGCGTCTGGATGCGGCGACCGGAGACAACAGGGGCCGCAGCAGCTGGGGCCGAAGTGTTTGGAGAGAGCTGATTTTTGGACACGTTTGAAAATTTGGTATGGTTAATTCATGCATGCGCGCGCGCCTGCGCGCGCACGAAGAGTTGTATTGTAAGGAGCAAGCCATGGTGAATAGACGCAGCGTCATGGGTTTGGCCGCGCGCCGCACGATAGCGCTGGGGCTGGCGCCTCTGGGCCTGGCCGCCATGGCAGCCGAGCCGGGGGCGCCTTTGCCGCCGCTGGGCAGCACCTTGGCGGCACCCTCTTTGACACTGCTTGACGGCAGCGTCTGGGGGCCCGAGCAATCGCGTGGAAAAGTGCTTGTGTTGTACTGGTGGGCCAGTTGGTGCCCTTTTTGTGCTGAACAGTCGCCGCATATCGATGCGCTGTGGCGTGCCCACCGCAGCCAGGGGCTGGAGCTGCTGGCCCTGTCGATAGACAAGCAGCCGGCGGCGGCCAGCGCGCATTTGAAGGCCAAGGGCTACGGGTTTCCGGCAGCCATGGCGACGCAGGTGGCCGCGGTCTGGCCCAAGCCACGCGGTTTGCCGGTGGTGGTGGTGCGCGGACGGGATGGAAAAGTTGTTTATGCGGAATCCGGGAGCTTGTTTCCCGAAGATGTACAAGGTTTGAAGAAGTTCTTATGAAAACTCTGGTGATTGCGGAAAAGCCCTCGGTGGCTCAAGACATCGTACGTGCCATCACGCCCACGGCGGGCAAGTTTGAAAAGCACGACGAGTACTTCGAGAGTGACGACTGGATCGTCACCTCGGCGGTCGGCCATCTGGTCGAGATCCAGGCGCCTGAAGAGTTTGACGTCAAGCGCGGCAAATGGAGCTTTGCCAACCTTCCCGTCATCCCGCCTTACTTTGATCTCAAGCCCATCGACAAGACCAAGACGCGGCTCAACGCCATCGTCAAGCTGGCCAAGCGCAAAGACGTGGACGCCATGGTCAACGCCTGCGACGCGGGCCGCGAAGGCGAGCTCATCTTCCGGCTGATCCAGCAGTATTCCAAAGCCAAGCACCCGGTGCAGCGCCTGTGGCTGCAGTCCATGACGCCGGCCGCCATTCGTGACGGTTTTGCCAGCCTGCGCAGCGATGCGCAAATGATGCCGCTGGCCGATGCGGCGCGCTGCCGCTCCGAAGCCGACTGGATGGTCGGCATCAACGGCACCCGTGCCATGACGGCCTTCAATTCGCGTGATGGCGGTTTCTTTTTGACCACTGTCGGCCGTGTGCAAACGCCTACGCTGAGCGTGGTAGTTGAGCGCGAAGAAAAAATCCGCAAGTTCGTCAGCCGCAACTTCTGGGAAGTGCACGCCAGCTTTGCCGCCGAAGCCGGCGACTACCCCGGCAAGTGGTTTGACCCGGCCTGGAAGAAAGCCGCCGCCAATGCTGACAACGCCGAGCCGGATGCCGAGCTCAAGGCCGACCGCGTTTGGACCGAGGCTGATGCGCGCCGCATTGCCGACGCCGTGCGCGGCCAGAAAGCCAGCGTCAGCGAAGAGTCCAAGCCGACCACGCAAGCTGCCGGCCTCTTGTTTGATTTGACTTCCTTGCAACGCGAAGCCAACGGCAAGTTCGGCTTTTCGGCCAAGACCACACTGTCGATCGCGCAAAGCCTGTACGAACGCCACAAAGCACTGACCTACCCGCGTACCGATTCGCGCGCCCTGCCCGAAGACTATGTGCCGGTGGTCAAGCAGACCTTTGAAATGCTCGCCGGCAGCGAGATGAAGCACCTGGCGCCGCACGCCTTGGTGGCGCTCAACAACGGTTACATCAAGCCCAGCAAACGCATTTTTGACAATGTCAAGGTCAGCGATCACTTTGCCATCATTCCCACGCTGCAAGCGCCCAGCGGCCTGAGCGATGCCGAGCAAAAACTCTATGACCTGGTGGTGCGCCGCTTCATGTCGGTGTTTTTCCCCAGCGCTGAATACCTGGTCACCACCCGCATCACCAAGGCCGCCGGCCATCACTTCAAGACCGAAGGCAAGGTGCTGGTCAAGCCCGGTTGGCTGGCGATCTACGGCAAAGAAGCCGCAGACGAAGTGCCCGAGCCCAAAGACGGCGACAAGGGCCAGAACCTGGTGCCCGTCAAACCCGGTGAGCTGGTAGGCGCAGAGACAGTCGAGCCCAAGGGCCTGAAAACCCGGCCGCCTGCACGCTACTCTGAAGCCACGCTGCTGGGCGCCATGGAAGGCGCCGGCAAGACCATTGAAGACGACGAGCTGCGTGAAGCCATGCAGGAAAAAGGCCTGGGCACGCCGGCTACGCGCGCGGCCACCATCGAGGGCCTGATCGCCGAAAAATACATGCTGCGAGAAGGCCGCGAGCTGATTCCCACTGCCAAGGCTTTTCAACTCATGACGCTGCTGCGCGGTCTGGGTGTGGAAGAACTCTCCCGCGCCGACCTGACCGGCGAGTGGGAGCACAAGCTGGCGCAAATGGAGCTGGGCCAGCTCAGCCGCGAAAGCTTCATGGCCGAGATCGCCAGCATGACCGAGCGCCTGGTCAACAAGGCCAAGGGCTACGACAAGGACACCATTCCCGGCGACTACGCCACGCTGCAAGCGCCCTGCCCCAACTGCGGCGGCATCATCAAGGAAAACTACCGTCGCTACACCTGCGGCGGCAAGGCCGGCGCCAGCGAAGGTTGCGGTTTTTCCTTCGGCAAGACGCCAGCCGGCCGCACCTTTGAAGTGGCTGAGGTTGAGCAGTTCCTGCGCGACAAAAAAATCGGCCCGCTGGACGGTTTCCGTTCCAAGGCCGGCTGGCCTTTCACCGCCGAGATGGTCATCAAGTTCGACGAAGAGAGCAAGAACTACAAGCTCGAGTTTGACTTTGGCGAGGATAAGAACGCCGAGAGTGGCGAGATCATCGACTTTGGCGCGGCGACATCCTTGGGCGCTTGCCCCAAGTGCGGCAGCCCGGTGCACGAGCACGGCAAAAACTATGTCTGCGAAAAGTCCGTGCCCACGCTGGCGCAGCCCACGCCGAGCTGCGACTTCAAGACCGGCACCATGATCTTGCAGCAGCCGGTGGACCACGAGCAGATGCAAAAATTGCTGGGCACCGGCAAGACAGACATGCTCGACAAATTTGTTTCGATGCGCACACGCCGGCCTTTCAAAGCCATGCTGGCCTGGGACGCCGAAGCCGGCAAGGTCAATTTTGAATTTGCACCGTCCAAGTTTCCGCCGCGCAAAACGGCCGCTGGTCCGGCGCGTGCGGTGAAAACGCCGTTTGGTAAAACGGTCGCCGCCAAAGGCGAGTCGGCCGCTAAAAAAGTTGCCATTAAAAAAGTGCCTGCAGCCAAAGCGCCCAAGACGAAAGTGCCGCGCGTGGCCAAACCCGGCAGCGGGCTCAAGCCCAGCGAGGCGCTGGCCGCCGTCATTGGCGCCGAGCCGGTAGCGCGCACGCAGGTCATCAAAAAACTGTGGGACTACATCAAGGCCCAAGGCCTGCAGGACGCGGCCAACAAGCGCGCCATCAATGCCGATGCCAAGCTGCTGGCGGTGTTCGGCAAGCCGCAGGTGACCATGTTTGAGTTGGCCGGCATTGTCGGCAAGCACCTGAGCGCCGGATCGCCCGACTAAGCCCCGGGCTGCCTGTGGGAACTCGGCAGCGGCTCAGTGGGCTTGCGTGCCACCAAAGCGGATGGTGACCCGGGTGCCCGGCGACTGGGCTTGGCCACGCCGGTCTGTGTCGCCTATGTCGATGCTGGCGCCGTGTTGCAGCGCGATTTCTTTGACAATGGCCAGCCCCAAGCCCGAGCCGTCCACGTTGGTGCCCAGCGCCCGGTAAAAAGGCTCAAACACCAGCTCGCGCTCTGACTCGGGAATGCCCGGACCGGTGTCTTCCACCAGCAGCACAATCACGCCACCGAAGCGGTCCGTCAACAGCCGCGCAGTCACCTGGCCGCCGGCCGGCGTGTAGTTGATGGCGTTGTCCAGCAGGTTGCGCACCAGCTCTTTGAGCAGGGTGGCATTGCCATGCACACGGCTGGCCGCCTCGCCCAAAGGCGGGCCTTCATAGCCCAGGTCGATTTGTTTTTCGAGTGCGCGCGGCACCGAGTCTTGAATGGCTTCAGAGACCGTGTGCACCAGGTCCACCGGCGTTTTGGTCAGGCTGCGGCCTGTGGTTTCGGCGCGTGCCAGCGCCAGCAATTGGTTGACGGTGTGCGTGGCGCGAATGCTGGCCAGGCCAATTTGTTTGAGCGAGTTTTTCAGCTCTTCGGCGTCGGTCTCGCGCTGCGCCAGGTCGGCTTGCATGCGCAAACCGGCCAGCGGCGTTTTAAGCTGGTGCGCGGCATCGGCCAAAAAACGCTTTTGCGTTGTGAGCGAGAGTTTCAGGCGGCTGAGCAAGTCGTTGATTGAGGAGACCAGGGGCGCGACTTCTTCGGGCACGGCGCTTTCGTCCAGCGCACTCATGTCGTCAGGCTTGCGGGCGCGTATGCGCTTTTCAAGTTCGGCCAGGGGTTTGATGCCGCGCACCAGTGCCAGCCACACCAGCAGCACCGCCAGCGGAAGCGTGACGAACTGCGGCACCATCACGCCTTTGACAATCTCTGTGGCCAGTGTCTTGCGCTTTTCCAGTGTCTCGGCCACTTGAATCAGCATGGGCTCGCCCTTGGGCACATCCACCTCGAGCCAGGTGTAGGCCACGCGCACTTCTTCGCCGCGCATCACATCTTGGCGCAAACGCACTTCGCCTTGGACCGGTTTTACTTCGGGCGGGGGTAGCGGCAGGTCTTGCTCGCCACTCAAAAACGCACCGTCTGTGCCCAGCACCTGGTAGTAAACCAGGTCACTGTCGTCGGCACGCAAAATCTCACGGGCGGGTGCCGGCAGCGAAAAAAACATTTGTTGATTGCGCACCACCACCAGCTTGGTCAGCGCCTGTACGTTGTATTCGAGCGCGCGGTCAAAAGGCTTGCCGGCGATGTTTTGCGCCACCAGCCAGGTCAGCGCCAGGCTGATCGGCCACAACAGCAATAGCGGCGTCAGCATCCAGTCCAGGATCTCCCCGAACAAGCTGCGTTTCCCACGTTGAAATATTTTCAAGGCCGCATCAATCCAGACAGTGCGGGAAGCAAGAAACGTTTTCCACCGGGCCGCCCCAAGGAAAACAGCGCCCCCTCGGGGGGCAGCGAACCACACGAAGTGGGGAGCGTGGGGGCCACAGTTATCAAGGAATCTTTTCCAAACAATAGCCCAGTCCGCGCACGGTGGCGATGCGGATCGGACCCTTCTCGATCTTCTTGCGCAGGCGGTGAATATAGACCTCGATGGCGTTGTTGGTCACCTCTTCACCCCACTCACACAGGCGCTCGACCAGCTGGTCTTTGCTGACCAGACGGCCGGCACGTTGCAGCAGCACTTCGAGCAGGCCGAGCTCGCGCGCCGACAGCTCGATCATGTGGCCGTCAATCGTGGCCACGCGGCCGGCCTGGTCATAGACCATGGGCCCGTGTTTGATGGTGCTGGTCGCCCCGCCCATGCCGCGACGGCTGAGTGCACGCACGCGCGCCTCAAGCTCTTGCAGGCTGAAGGGCTTGGCCATGTAGTCGTCGGCCCCGTAGTCCAAGCCCTTGACGCGCTCTTCAATGCTGTCGGCGGCGGTGAGGATCAACACCGGCATGGTCGAGCCGCGCGCCCGCAGGCGTTTGAGCACCTCCAGCCCGTGCATGCGCGGCAGGCCCAGGTCCAGGATCAGCAGGTCAAACTCGGTGTTGGTCATCAGCGCGGCATCGCACTCACTGCCGCTGGGCACGTGGTCGACCGCCGCGCCCGAGGCCCTCAGGGTTCGCAGCAAACCATCGGCCAGCACCTGGTCATCTTCGGCAATCAATATCCGCATCGCTGTCTCCTGGTGTGAGGCGTCTGGACTGCGCCCCTGTCGCCCGCTGAGCCGGGTTGTTGTTCTTGCTGCAAGTTCAAATTCTAGGCTTATGCAGCAGCCCGGCAGACTTAAAGTTTCAGCGGTGGCGTTCAGCCTTCGTAGCCGCCGGCATAAGCCTCCAGGCCTAGCGTCACCACAGTGGCCACATCCTGGCCCACGGCTTGCGAAAACTCGGCCTCTGCGCGGGCCACAGCCTGCTTGAAAGCTTCCAGCCACAAGAGCCCCGTGGCCGTGAACACCACCCGGCGTGCGCGCTTGTCATGCGGGTCGGCTTCGCGTGTGATCAGTCCCCAGGCCTCGCACTGGTCCACCAGGTCGCCCATGGCCTGCTTGCTCATGCCGGCGCTTTGGGCCAGCTCGGTCAGGCGTGAGCCACCCTGCGCCAGATGCCGCGTGATGTGAATGTGCGCCGCGCCCACTTGCGAGCGCGCCGCCAGGTTGGACAGCGCCAGCGGCACCGCCACATCGTTGGCCATCAGGGCGAGCACGCGTGCGTCAAAGCGGCGCAGCGCATGGCCCATCAGACGGCCCAGATGGGTCTGGCGCCAGCCCTCGGCCGTGCCGCTGTGGGCGGGCGTGTACCTGTTTTTGGTTGGAGAATTTGCCATGGCCAAATAGTAAGGCAAACTGACCAAAAATATGCTTTACAAGTCTAAATCAGCTGATAAAGTACTGTTCATGCATCCAGCTCAGAGTTCGTAACAAGAGCCTGATGCAATCGAATTATTTGTGTAACTTGTTGATTTAAATGGAGATTATCATGGAAGCCAACGTCAAAGCCAACTCCCCCCTGAACACCGAAAAAGCCAAGGCCCTGCAGGCCGCTTTGCTGCAAATTGAAAAGCAGTTCGGCAAAGGCACCATCATGAAGCTGGGCGCCGGCGAGGTCATCGAGGACATCCAGGTCGTGTCTACTGGCTCTTTGGGGCTGGACATTGCGCTGGGCGTCGGCGGTCTGCCGCGCGGCCGTGTTGTTGAGATCTACGGCCCTGAGTCTTCGGGCAAAACCACGCTGACGCTGCAAGTCATCGCCGAAATGCAAAAGCTGGGCGGCACCTGCGCCTTTGTCGACGCTGAACACGCGCTCGACATCCAGTACGCTCAAAAGCTCGGCGTCAACCTGCAAGAGCTGCTGATCTCCCAACCTGACACCGGCGAGCAAGCGCTCGAAATCGTGGACTCGCTCACCCGCTCCGGCGCGGTCGATTTGATCGTCATCGACTCGGTCGCTGCCCTCACACCCAAGGCCGAACTCGAAGGCGAAATGGGCGACTCGCTGCCCGGCCTGCAAGCGCGTTTGATGAGCCAGGCGCTGCGCAAGCTCACCGCCACCATCAAAAAGGCCAACTGCATGGTCATCTTCATCAACCAGATCCGCATGAAGATCGGCGTCATGTTCGGTTCACCTGAAACCACCACAGGCGGCAACGCGCTCAAGTTTTACGCTTCCGTGCGCCTGGACATCCGCCGCATCGGCTCCATCAAAAAGGGCGAAGAGGTGATCGGCAACGAGACCCGGGTCAAGGTGGTCAAAAACAAAGTGGCCTCGCCGTTCAAGACGGCGGAGTTCGACATTCTTTACGGCGAAGGCATCAGCCGGCTGGGCGAAGTTTTGGACCTCGGTGTGGCCGGCAACATCGTCGAAAAGTCCGGTGCCTGGTACGCCTTCAACGGCGAAAAAATCGGCCAGGGCCGTGACAACTCGCGTGAGTTCCTCAAAGAAAACCCCGAGCTCGCTATTGAGATTGAAAACAAAGTGCGCGAGTCCCTGGGCATCCCGCTGATCGCTGTCAATGCTGCCGCCAAGCCGGAAAAGGCTGAAAAAGCCGAGAAGGCCGAGAAGGCTGACAAGGTGGAAAAGGCCGAGAAGCTGGCCAAGGTTTGAACCCTGCCATCTGATTCCAACTGATTTTTCAGGAGCGAAACATCATGTCACGCCATGTCTTGAGCGTCAGCAGCTGGCTGCTGTGCGGGCTGAAAAAAATCGCCGTCGCCCTCTGGCGAGCGGCCTGAGCGCCGCTGATGAGTGAGCGCGACCGTAGCCCGCCCGACGCCGTGCCTGCCGCGCCCGCCGCCGCGCCAGCCAAGCGCGGTGGCGGGCGCGGCATCTTCACGCTGTCGCTCAAAGGCCGGGCGCTGCGCCTGCTCACCGGTCGCGAGCATTCACGCGCAGAACTCGAGCGCAAGCTCGCCCCGCATGAAGAAGAGCCTGGTCAGCTGGCCAAGGTGCTTGACGATTTGCAGGCCAAAGACTTCATCAGCGAACCCCGCGTCATCGAATCCGTCATCAACCGCCGCGCCAGCCGCTTTGGTGCAGCGCGCATCCGGCACGAGTTGCAAGGCAAAGGCCTGCAAGCCGAGGCGGTGGCCGCAGCCGTGCAGTCGCTCAAAACCACCGAGGTCGAGCGCGCCCGCGAAGTCTGGCGCAAAAAATTCGGCGCGCCTGCCAAAGACGCTGCAGAGCGCGGCAAACAAGCACGCTTTTTAGCCGCCCGCGGCTTCGGCGCAGAAGCCATAGGCCGTGTAGTCTCGGGCGCAGGAGAAGACTGAGCAAGGCAAGGGGATGGATCCCCGCCTACGCGAGGATGACAAACAAGTTGCCTTGTGTTCTAGCTGGCGTTTCTGAACGCCAGACTCAGTGAGGTCCAATTTTGGCGGGCGGCTAGCAGGTGGCGTTCTTTCACGTGGCCGTAGCCTTTGATTTGCTCGGGGATGCGCGCCAGATCAAGCGCCGCTGCGTGGTTGGCCGCACTCAGTGAAGTGATGATTTCTTCGACGCTGGCGCGATAGCTGTCTATCAGTGCGCGTTCGCTGCGGCGTTCTTCGGTGTAGCCGAACACATCCAGCGGCGTGCCGCGCAAGCCCTTGAAGCGCGTCAGCAGCCGGAAGGCGCCAGCCATCCACGGGCCAAACTGCCGTTTTTGCAATTCGCCCTTGTCGTTGCGTCGGGACAGCAGCGGCGGGGCCAGGTGGTAGTTGACTTTGAAGTCGCCTTCAAACATGGCCTGGATTTGTTCTTCAAATCCGCTTCGCGTGTGCAGCCGCGCCACCTCATACTCGTCTTTGTAGGCCATCAGCTTAAAGAGCCCGCGTGCCACGGCCTGGCTCAGCAGGTTCTTGCCGCGCACGTCCTCGGGCAGGCGCTCTTCGGCGGCTTGCACGCGCGCCACCAGGGCGGCGTAGCTCTGGGCGTAAGCCGCATTTTGGTAAGCGGTCAAAAACTCGACGCGCCGTGCCACCAATGCGTCCAGACCCTGACGCGGCGCCGGCATGCTGACCACTTGCGCTGGCGCATACAGGTTTTGCACAGAGGCCAAATTACAGGCTGCGCGACGGCCCCAAGTGAAGGCAGCCTTGTTGTTGTCCACGGCAACAGCGTTGAGCTCAATGGCCCGCATGATGGATGCCAGACCCAGCGGCACCCAGCCGCGCTGCCAGGCAAAGCCCAGCAGCATCGGGTTGGCGTAGATGCTGTCGCCCATCAACTTTGTGGCGGCGGTGTCGGCATCAAAACTGCCAAGCCCATCAACGCCCACGACCTTTGCGATTTCGGCCTGGCAGGCGCTGCCGGGGTTCTGCCAGCTGCCGTTGTGCACAAAGGCAGCCGTCGGTGCGCTGTGGGCGTTCAGTGCTACATGGGTTTTGCCGGCCTGCATGCGCAGCAAGGTTTCTTTGTGCGCAGCGACGATGGGGTCGCAGCCGATCACCAGGTTGGCGCCGGCCATGCCGACACGCGTGGTGCAGATGTCGCCGGGGTTCTGGCTTATCAGCACATGGCTCCAGGTGCTGCCGCCTTTTTGCGCCAGGCCCGCTGCGTCTTGCGTGACGATGCCTTTGCCCTCAATGTGCGCGGCCATGCCCAGCAGCTGGCCGATGGTGATGACACCCGTGCCGCCCACGCCGGCCACCACCAGGCCCCAGACCTTGCTTGCGCCCGCGCCGTCTAGCGGCGACAGCACCGG
>Ga0164295_10000857_pt1 | contig 25242 bp, 27 predicted proteins | sample GEODES006metaG_FD_111798 | JGI IMG/M metagenome (GOLD analysis project Ga0164295, IMG submission 111798) | Oligotrophic lake water microbial communities from Sparkling Lake, Wisconsin, USA - GEODES006 metaG | ecosystem: Environmental > Aquatic > Freshwater > Lake | place: USA: Sparkling Lake... | reverse complement strand
GGAGAGAAAGATTGAGGCATTTGAGGCATACCTTGAAAAGCTTGGGGCATGCCTTGCATTTGAGGAAATCCTTGAGTCCAAGGTTGATTTTGAGAAAAAATGGGGTTGACGTCATCATCATTTTGATTATTTCCTTCCTTGAGGATGTCTGGGATGTTATCATCTACACTATTAGCTGGAACTTGGTAAGTAACTTGTCTGGGTGTCATGGAAAAGGGTTTTAAAAAGCTGTTATAGTCGGGGGTTGTCTTCATTTGCTTTTTGAAATTGTTATCAAAAAGGTAGTTGTTTTCCATAAGCTTGTTAAGGTCTTTACCTTGGATTTCGGGTTTTGTTGTGTTGTTTGATTCCATTTTTATTAATTAGTGAAAAAAATAAAAGATTTTTTTTTATAATTTATTCCAACAACATTTCAATAACTTTTTCGGTATTTTCATAATCATCAACTTTTGAGTGTGGTATGCTATATCCGGTTTTTAGCCAATCTCCCAATTTATTTTCTAATTTATAACCTTTACCCTCAGTAAAATGACCTTCAGAATAAAACAATCCGTGTCCAAAAAATCCACTCATGAAAGAAAAAGAGCTTGAAGGAGACAGTACAACTGGTGCAAAAAATAGTGCGGCAAAATCATGAATATTTGAATTGCATTGAAGATTTACCTTGTAATTAATATTTCTCAAGTATTGTATTAAAGATGCTTCATACAAGTTGCATTTTTGTTGATAAACCGGATTCGATCTATGAATGTTGCAACTCAATAACAATACACTATCAAACTTTTTTTGTAATCGATTTTCCGCCAATTCAAGACAATCCTTATAAAAAGCATAACGAACAAAATGATAATGAACATTTCTTATAAAGGGTACATCACTGCATCTAAAATGAATGACAGGAATGTTAATTGGAACTTGTATATCATGAGCAATAAATAAATCTTTTAGAATTTTATGCACAAAGGGTCTCATTATTAACCAAAATTTCTCTGCGCGTTCATTTTCTACCACCCAATAAGAATTTGGTATCACTGAAATATCTTTTTTTTGAAAACCTGAATTAATTAATTGAACTTGAATTGAAGCTTGGAATGGAATGTAGAGAGGTAATTTTTGTAAATAGGGATCTTTTTTAAATGATGATTCAGCATAAAAATCTTTACCTTGTAAAAATGTTAAACCCATTGAACCAAAATATCGACTAAAACAATTTCCTAAACTTTTATCTGTATTCCATTGAAAATTATCTCTCTTTTTTTTTAGAAGAATGCATGCTAGAACAATTAAAATAATAATTAGAATAATACTTGACAAAATAAAAGTTTCCATTTATTGAAAAAAATTTTTTAAAATTTTACCTATATATAGGATGAGTTCATACTTAATTATTGATGCTGAAAATATAAGGATCTGTGAAGAAGATCTCATCTATTTAATAATCAAGTACAAGGTTGATAAAATAATTATTTATTTTGATATGGAAAAGAATAATATTTCTCACAGTTATTCCGATTGGTCTTTTAAATATAATTGTTATTTGGTGCATGTTCCTTCTATTGGTGGAAAAAATAGTGTGGATTTGCAAATATCCATCGATTTGACAGAATGGTGTATTACGCGAAAAGAGATTCAAAACATTGTATTAGCCAGCAATGATCGTGACTTTTTACCTTTATGTGTTAAACTTAAAAGTTGGGATAAAAAAATCATTATTGTAGCATTTCAAAAAATTAATGATACCTTATTAAATGTAATTGATGATTTTGAACTAATTGAAAATTCTTCCATTGATCTCAACATTATATTACATTGCTTTTTGTTGGAAAATAAAAATTCTATTAACATTGTACATTTAAAGAAATTGTTGAAAAAAATCAATAAAAAGAAAAAAATGCAAGATTATGGAAATTTTATTGAAAATCTTAAATCGAAATGGAATAATATTTTCGAAGTGTGTGATAATAATATTATTCTTAATTTTCCAAAGTTGAAAACTTAAAGCCCTAAAGCTTTTGTAGTGCAATATTTGTCCATTTTATGAATACATTTATTATCACATAACCGAGGAGTCGCACAAACTCCACATTTACCTTGATGACAACGAAGCGCACTTTTTACAAATTTATCAATCGTTTTTTTTTGTGTACAAAAACATAATGGTATAGCTAATACATTTTCTCCCAATCCACCAATGTGTAAGCCGTGAAAAGAATAAGCTTCAATTAATTTGGAATACATTTATAAAAAATAATATAAAGATTGTTAATTATTGAAATAAAATGAAAATAATCCAATTTTTAACGATGGCTTTTGCTATTCCGAAACTTTACAAGCTTGAGAATAAAAACCCATATCTTGAAAGTTTGAATCGCCCCAAAAGTAAACCCTCAAATCAACAACATCGTTATTTGGATGAAATAAAATCTCAAGGTAGAATTCCAATTAGAATTCAACTCCCTTTGATGATTAAAAATATAACTGCATCGGACCCAATGTTTTCTAGTCCACGAAAAGCTAAAAGAAGTACTTCCTCTGCGGAAGGTACATTTAAAATTGAAGAGAATGAAAAGAATGTTACCTTTTTAAGCGTTGGTGGGTATCGAGAAGTCAAAAAGGAATTATTACAAGTTATTGATATTTTAAAAAACAAGACAAAATATGAAGTTTATGGTATTCGACTCCCTAGAGGTGTTCTCTTAGAAGGACCCACTGGAAATGGGAAAACTTTAATGGCTCGTGCATTTGCAGGAGAAATTGAATATCCCATCATTCCAACTTCTGGTGCAGAATTTAATGAGAAATATGTAGGTGTAGGCGCCGCTCGTGTGCGTGAATTGTTTGCTTTTGCGGAAGAAAATGAACCTTGTATTATATTTGTGGATGAAATTGATGCAGTCGCACGAAAAAGAGTAAATTCTGATGACGGGGCAGGGGATGAACGAAGTCAAACACTGAATCAGTTGTTGGTGGCGCTCGATGGCTTTAATATAAAGAGCAATATTATTGTAATGGGTGCAACGAATCGCATTGATATTCTAGATCCTGCAGTCATTCGACCAGGACGAATGGATAAAATTATTCATGTACCAAATCCTGATGCAGAGACTCGTCAAGAAATTATTAACATTCATCGTCTACAGAAACCAATCAATTTGACCACCGAGGAAATTGTAGATATGACAGCTGGAATGAATGGAGCTCAAATTGAAAATATGTTGAATGAAGCTACCTTGTATGGAATTCGTAATGAAAAAATTCCGATTGATCATGCAATATTGGAAGATACTCGCAATAAGATTATAATGGGTCAATCGATTGGTAAAAAGAATATTTCCGAATCAACTCTAAAACGAGTTGCCATTCACGAAATTGGTCATTTGTTAATGGCACTCAATTCAAGTCATTTTGATCAACCCTCCAAAGTGACTATTGAATCTTCCGTGTTTACTTCAATTGGTTATACTGTCTTTGAAACAAAAGATGTCGATCAAGGATTCTTTTTAAGGGAATATTGTCACGATCATTTAAAAGTCTTGTTGGGAGGTCGAGTTGCTGAAGAAACAATATATGGAACTTCGGTTTCTTCAGGCGCGTTGTCAGATTTGGAAACTGCGTTTAATGTCGCCAAAAAGATGATCATGGAATATGGTATGGGAAGCCACATCATTTATCCACATTTTAGTGAAACCTACAAGAAACGAATTGATCAAGAAATTCATCTTCTTATAAATAATGCCTATATGGAAACTAAGAAATATTTGTTGGATAATAAAGATTTATTAATGAAAATTGCGGATCAACTTATTGAAAAGAAGACTTTGTATGCCAAGGATTTTACTAATTTTGAATAATTTTATTTTTTACTTTCAAAAATAAAATGACAGCACAAGGTGACCAAAAATTATGTCCCATTTCTCACCAAATTATGCAACAACCTGTTATCGCAGATGACGGTTTTACCTATGATAAAAAGTCGATACAACAATGGTTTAGTCGTAATCGTGGAGTTGTTCGATCTCCAATGACGAATTTACCCATGGGTCGTGGCCTGCGTTCAAACACACAAATGAAAAACAAAATAATACAATACAAATCCTCTTTGAATCGACAAAAAATACAACCTCATTTACATCAAGGTGAGGAATTTGTTCCCTCTCAATCAACCGGACAATCGATTGTTATCAAAACTTCTGATGGATATACGATAAAGTTGAAAATGATGGATGCAGGTTATATCAATGGATATGTTAGTGTCCCAACTCGTTTAGAAAATGTCTTGTATGAACTTGCAACCTGTGACTCGGAATATGATCTACCATTTTTTGCTGAGATGCCAGTTGAACTAACTTACACGACTTCAAATACTGTAGGATGGGATCATAATCACGCTGCTGATTTACAAAGGTTTACAGATTTTCCGCAAGTATTGGAAGAAGCGCGAGGTGTAATTCAAGTCCTGGAAGAATTTGAGGATTCAATGCAACAACAATTGTAAGCACGCAATATTATCGCAACATACACTTTGGCTTGTTTTGACAGCAATTAGACTTTGTTTCGTAGCACTTTTTAGAAGGATCCGCGTGACATTTTTTAATCGGATTTTTATCACCATTACATATCCATTTACAATGTCCAGTATTTTTTTCACAAAGAAAATTTCCCTTCTTGTCGATTGTTCTTAGCCATAATTCGTTATCAATTATATTACATTTATCATCAGAAAAAGACGCATCTCTGTAATTATACTTCCAAGTTTCATCCAAAGAATTATATTTGGAACAATAATTTCCATAAATTTTATTACAAGTTGTAGTTGGATCATTTGCAAAAGTACAACTATTTTTACATATATTAATTTTACATTTTTGATGGGGATGATAATTATGCCACCGACATCGTAACGCCTGTTTACAATTTTCTGAGCATTTTTTATCCTTGTCACTACAATAATATAAATAATCATAATCGGATGATTTTATAAAATTGGAACGATCACAAAATAACTTACATTCTCTTTTTGCATCATTATCTTTAAACATATTACAACTTTCAAGACAGTCATCTAGTGTGCAAAACTTTTCATGAATCATTTTATCTTTACATCTTTCAATCAAGGTGTAATTTACATGATCGATACACTCATTAACACAAGTTTTTTGCATTATTGAAGATGAATTGCAATAACCAGATACAGGTTCTGCCAGATTGGGAATTAATTCACAATTATTTTTTTGTCGATTCGGTACCCAACAAGAATACATTTATTATTAAAAAAATTTTTAATTTTCCAATTATAACATGAATTCAGTAAAGCCCATATCTAAATCGACGGTGCCAGCTTCATCTCCAACAACAATAAATATTAACATCATAAGTCCAGCTGCTTCAAGCTCAACACCTATTATTCAATCACCAACACCTCCTGTTCCAGTACAACAACAGCCTCCACCACCTCCTCCCCCAATTCCACCGTATCATCAATATCCACCACCTCCACCCCTACCTCCTGGCTATGGTGGCTTTGGAGGCGGTTATAATGGCTATGGAGGCTTTGGAGGCGGATATGGCAATTTTAACAATTATTATCCCAATGCGCCATTTTATGACAATTATAGATTTTTTTACATGCCATGGGGAGGAAATAATTGTTATAATTCTTGTGGACCAATCCGCTCACCTTGTGTATCCTATTGTCCACCACAACCCATTTGCTCTCCTTGTTCATCACCAGCGCTTAATTATTGTGTCAATCCAAATTTTTAAAAAATTATTTTAAATAAAATGATGAAAGATTCAATCAATGTATTGGAAAAATTAAATCAAATTCAACAAAAGATTAATATTCTCAAGACCAACTCTGAGAAATTCAAAAATGGAATTCCTTTTGAGGACCAATCTTTAGTACCTAAACCTGTTGAGCCTATCATTTGCAAATCAACAGTTGATGCTAAAAAACAACTTGAACCAGAATTGATTATAAAACGAAAAGTAAATGACGACTCAATACCAACACCCATTATTAAGCAATCTTCGTTACCTGAAAAACCTGTAGTTTTACCAAAAAAAAAACAAGAAACAACAATTTCCGTCTTTAAAAACGAACCTGTTTCCCATTTTGCATCCAATATTATTTCATCACCTTCTTATATTGATATTGAAGCAGATGGATATACCATTACTAGCGATTTTATTCAATTATATAATGGAAATTTCCTAAAATGTCCTTCATTAACTGTTGCTGGTTCTTTTAGTCCAATCGATAAAAAAAATGTGTGGAATTTTTTAGATGCAGAATGCAATATTCGAGGAACATTAAAAAAAATGTCCAACTTTGTCGAGTTTGTTTTAGAGCCCGGCAAATGGACACATTTTAAATGTCAAGGCAAAATACGCGTTTTAGGAAATGTAGAACACGAAACTTTGTATTTCAATAAACAAATTGTAGTAGCAAAAGGTTTGAATGAAAATAAAAAGCCCTCGGAGTTAATTGTAAAATCTTACAACCCAATTACAATGTATGATGTTAACGAAGGAGCAGTATTTATAATTTCCTTCATTTGTACGCAAAGTCAAATCTTGCAAATCAATTAGTTATTTTAATTGTCTTTCAATTAAAAGTGCAAAAATTATCAACCGTCTTACGAATTAAATATTGTCATACCAGAGCTTCAAAACTTTAGATTTGGATGGTAAAAATTTTTTTTATTGACTCTTTATAGAGAATGCACTTGAAAAGTATTGTATGTTTTGGTGTTTTATTATTGACTTGTAGTACAAGTTTTTTAATCCCGCGCATGAATTTACAAAAGTTTATTGATTTTAAAGATGAATATAAAAAATCATATCCAAGTCCACAAGTAGAATTCGAGTCTTTTAATTTTTTTAAACAAAATTATAATACAATTAAATCTAAAAATGATAAAAAAGCGACCTACAAATTGGGTATTAATCAATTTGCTGATCAATCGATGGAAAATTTACAAAAAAAATTATTATGTAATGATTTTTCCAAAAGCGAGAGACCAACTTCTTTATTTGCAGTAGCAAGCCAAGAATTTGGCAATCGAAATTGTACTAAAAGACTAGATTGGTATTCAAGTGGATATGTTCGACCTGTAAAGAATCAAGGTTCTTGTGGGAGCTGTTGGGCATTTAGTACAGTAGGCGCGCTTGAATCAATGGTCGATATAAACAAGGGTATAAAAGTAGATTTGAGTGAACAAGAACTAGTCAGTTGTTCAAATAAAAATCAAGGATGTAATGGCGGATGGATGCATACTGCCATGGACTATGTTAAAGATAACAATGGACTTTACATGCAAAAAGATTATCCATACCTTGGTAAAAAAGAAGCCTGTAATTTGTTAATACCTAAAGAAAAACGAATCACCAGTGCCGGAGACTTTGATTATGTATGGATACGCCCAAATTCTGTTTCCTCTTTAAAAAAGGGTTTATTTATTAATCCTGTGTGTGTTGCAGTCAAGGCAGATTTTGACTTTGTTTTCTATCAAGATGGTATTTTTGATGCACCTTTGGAAGAAAACCCAGGGATAAATCATGCTGTATTATTGACAGCTTTGGATGAAGATAAGAAAACTTGGACGATTAAAAATTCTTGGGGAACGGCATGGGGAAAAGACGGATTTATGGATCTTAAGATTCGTAATGGAACCGGTGTTGCAGGAATAAATAAGTATTGTATATTACCAATTTATAATCCAAAATAAAAATTGAAGAAGTTTAGACAATATTTACACTAATAAAAATGTCAAATCCACATTATCGTAATCGAGCACAATTATGTGTTCAACCAACCGACAGAGAAAGCCAATTTGAAGCGTTTCAATCGATAATTGCAAGCATTATGAATGCTAATGATGATTCTCCGTTTCAATTACTTTTACAAAGCAAAGATATAAAATTGTATAAATCAACCTCTTCTTCATCAAAAAAAGATGGAATTTATTTCAAGCCTCCAGTTAGAGGTTCAACTCATTATTATGCTATAAAGGACGGCGAAAAACTCGATCCTTATGAATATTATCAACCAAAAGGAACTCAAGGTTTTTGTCAATTATTTGCCTATTTTTTGTATATTGATGAACCTGGTTTCACCAAAGTGGATATGACTGGGAAGGCAAAAGTTGGTATCGAGGAGTTTGATGACTATGCTGAAAATACTTTGCTTTGCTTGAAAAAGTTTATTGAAATTATAAAATCCAATCAAGATATTTATGATAGGTTTAAAGCAGAATTTTTAACTCTAAGAGATGACCCCAAGTTTGGAATTAAAGCAGTGACTCGATTTAAAACATTTTTAGATCATTGTGAAAGACTCGATATAATAGATGCAAAATATTATATTTATGATAATCCTCTCAAAGGATACACTAGCAAAGAAGGATCAAAAGATCAATTATGGTTTAGTTTTAATTAACTCAAAAAATGATGAAATTATCAAATGCAAACTTTTAAAAATGATTTACATTTCCAAAAATACTGGTTGTGCTATATTTTTAATTGTATTGTTGTCTATCAATGTTTTTGATTTTTCAACACTTTTTAAAAGAAATGCTTCATTGTTAAGTGTTCTTATTTATTGTGCGCACGATTTTATACGACCCCCTGCAATGAAATGGGACATGACATTGCATCATTATTTGACAGTTATATTGGCTAGTTATGGTTTATTTTCGGCTAATGTACCATGGGTTTATATACAAACATTTTTACTGACCGAAGTGAGTACAGTCTTTCTTGTTCTTAAAAAGTATAATATTAACAATATTTTGGTCAACTTGGCTTTTGTCGCAACTTTTTTGTATTATCGAGTGTTTAATTTATTTAGGTTGCTTTTTATTCGGTGTTTAAGCTATAAAGGTTATAAACCACCATTCATAGCTTATTATAGCTCTTTAGTGCTGTATGCTCTCAACATTTATTGGATGTTTAAAATATTTTTAATAATGTACCGAATGCGTCGAAAAACTGCCTAAAATTTTATTTTGACAGATATAATAAAAATGTATGATAAATTTATTCATCCAAGGCAATTTAATATCATTGATTGTATTGTTCCAAAATTTTTATCCGGTTCACAAAAAAAGTCCAGCTTGACACAATCCAGAATTCAGTCTTGCAAACAATTATTTCTTGATCATTTTCAAGACGCTTTTTTAATGTATTCAATTGGATGTTATTTTCAGTGGTTAATTTATTCAAATTCTGCCACCGAATACGGAACCAATATGACTGAATTGCCTATCATTGGTAAACAAGTCCAAAAATTTGAATCCAACTTGATACCAATAGGTAGTGGAAAAAGTGGATTTGTATACCTGTCTCAATTTATGGGAACCCGATTTCCAATAATTATAAAGCTGCCGTTACATCCGTCTTCCTTTACAGAAGTGCTGCACGAATACATTGTTGGCACAAAGGGTACCAACTTGTTACGATTAGTTTGCCCTAATTATTGTTTTATATACGCCATTTATTATCAAATGTCGTGTAAAACACTTGGACAAGTAACAGAATGCGCACCCAATCGTCTATTAATGGAACACATCAAAGGAATGACACTATCCAAATATATTTCCAACATTATCAAACTTGAAGCGACTGCACAAAACATTGAAGAATTTTTGAAAATATTTTTTCAAATTGTATTGGCGTTGGAAGTTGGTCAAGAAACAATGTTTTTTACTCATTATGATTTTCATCCCGCCAACATCATGATTCGCTCAGTCAAATCGATACCGGTCCTAGAATATCCCATCTTGGATCAAACGATTGCGTTATACGATGTATCAGGCGTGGTTACATTTATTGATTATGCGCATGCGTGTATAAAAAAAAAGGAAGGATTTATTGGAAAAGCATTTGATGCTTCCTTTCCCAATTTTGGAATGTTTCCTTTTTATATTCCCGGCGCAGACTTGTTTAAACTTTTTATTAATATATGGTTAAATGATTTTAATGTAAGAAAAGGTGAAGTTTATACTGTCAAGAATATGGAACCAGACACCATGGGTTATGTTTTATCGGATTTTTTTAAATATATTTTGCTAGAGTTTTTCCGATTTCAAACTTTTGATCCAACAAAATCATTGTACATTGAGCCAAGAATTTACAGTAGATTTCCCAATGGAACCAATCTTTATTCGATTTATAAATCTCCCTATAATTTAATTGAATTTTTGGTTAAAAATGAGGAAACAATATGTAAAAAATTATTTGGGACAATTTCTAACTTCCCCTGGACAATTAGTGATGAGTTGTTTATAGGTCATTCATCGAGTAATTTGAAAGTCAATGAATGTTTCAATGAATTGTATTGTGCAAACTTGACAACCGACTTGGCTGCAAATGTTTATGAAACCACTTGGAATCTAGATGACTCGATAGAATTAAATAATGGCGTTGCGGAAATTATTTTGAAAATGCCGAGAATTCCAAAATTACAATTACAACACTTGGATGCACTGGTCAAATATTTTGCTGATCAAGAATTATGGAATTATTTTGCATTTTACATTACTCGAATCATGACTTGTCACCGTTTAAAACAAATAACACCTCACTACGTAGAAGAATTTTACCAACAAAATAAGGAAAAATTACAATATTTTTATCGTGCCTATGTTTGTGCAAAAGGCTATTTGAGTTATTTGCATGAAATGTTTAAAATACCAAGTTATAATATTATCGGGTGATTCGCATTAAAAAATGTTTATAATAATTCAATCTGTTTGATTGTATCAACCCAAGTCGATGGCACTGAGCCACCATAAATTCTACAGCATTTTTCTAAACCTTCTTGAATAAAATTCCATATTTTTTTGAACTCGTCCTTGGTGGGTGGATTTTTTGGATCTTGAATGAGTTTGGAAATCAAATCACTAAATAATTGTATCGCGAGATCAGTAATCAAATATAATGCATTCAACTTCATTCGGCGTTCCTCTCTGTACTGTAGTAGCTCGAGCCATCTTTCCTTATCAATATCACCAACTAAATATTGAATTCGAAGAGATTGATTGTTTGGAATACGATCAAGACGCAATGTAGGAAACACAATATTTTGGAGATGAGTAATAATACGATGCAAATGATGAAAGAAATGTCCATCGTTGGTTGCGATCGCGTGGTGATGTATAAAATTAACCAACTGTTGAGCTGTTGGAAATTCCATACAATTCAAGTTTGGTTGATGTGATTGTTGATTGTTGGAATTAAGCCATTCGTAATAATGTGGATTATGAATCACTCCACCAATTGTCTTTCCAGTATGCCAGTCAAAAGGAGTTTGACACAGAACACACCACATTTGGCTGCATCCACTACTTTGATATATCGGAACCTTGCATTGTGGGCAAGGTTTAGATTCATGTTGAATCGCCTTGTAATTTTTCATAATTTCTGGATTGCATTTTTCGTTCTCATGGTCTTTTTCACCACAATGCGAGCAAATTTTTTCATCACAAATCATACACTTGAAATCACACCCCACATAACCTTTACAGTTTTGCTCGGGACAAAATCCATAAAATTTGACATCTTTTGTGCGTTTTTTATTATGTGAAGACGAAAGATTACGAGTCAACATTCGAATTTCTTCTTGCAACGAATTCCGACTTGTTCGAACCTTGTCTAACATTTGTTGTAAATTTGCAGCATTTTTGTATCGTTTTTGCAAAACTCGAATCAAAGGTAATTGGGACACTTTATCTCGTAATTCTCGAACCTTTAATATTGTTTTAGCTTGTTCTTGATCGTAAATCAACAAATTGAGTTCCTGGTTTTGCCGTAATTTGGCCAGATGAGGCATAAATTTATTCTTTATCCATTGACGAGGATTTAATGTCATTACCCATTCTAATGATTGTGGTTTTTTACAAAACATACAGTATGGGTCTGAATCCAAACTTGCAACATATTTTTGAAAACATGAAAGACAAGATTCATTATCACACAAAGAACAAGTTTTGAGGCTTTCTTTTGAATCACAACAAATTATACACGACATTTTTTATCGGTAAAGTGTTATAAAAAATGTTTCAATTTTTATCGTACGATTTTATAATCGACTGGTCCAACTTGGAATAATGTTTATTTTTGCGCGAATACAGTAAATTTTTGCATGAAAGCATACAAGGTAATGAAAGCTTTTCATAATAAAAATTCGATATAAATTTATAATCAATCAAAATTGTATCCTGGTAGCGAGAATCTTTAATGCAGTCATATATTACATTTGTAAGCATAATTGGACCCGTCACTTTCATTACCTGTAATTTTATATCTTCTTTTGGTTGGAAATTATAGGTTTGTATATTATTGACAACCGTATCAATAATTTTTTTTAAAACTGGATGTCTAGGCGTACTTGCAAAAACCCAATTTATTATTTCACCGTTTGGAGATTCTACATGCGATGAGCAATATAATTTACTAAAAAGTGGAGAATATTGAGTTAAATACCAGTGAGATACAATTAATTTTGGAGCATCTTGTTTTTCCAAATAATCATATAAAGGTTTTTTACACATTGATTTAATGTCCAAATAACATCCACCTTTTATATAAAGAATACAATATCTTGCAAAATCTGATAAGCAGGCTCCATATTTTGGATTGATTTTTTTATAAGCATTGTAAACTTTTGATTCAAAATGTTGTTGAATAAAAATTTCTTGTTGTCGATTATCATAAAAATAAAAATCAAATTCCGGATTTATCTTGGAATTTTTTTCAATAACTTGTATATAAAAAGTTTTTGGTATCCGATAAGAACGGAAAGTTTGATGAAAGGCTAAAGGAAATTTACATTTTTCTCTCTTTGTAGCTGGAATTTTTCTTGGTAATATAATTAATTCTTGCTTAATCCAAGCTTTATAAACGAATAATAATAGTATAAAAATAATTATAGAGATCAAAAGCAAAAGCATTTTTATGTAATGTCCAAAAATTAAAAAATTAACTAAAAATGAATCCCCGAAAACCGTGATTTCTCAGCATCGCATCATAATAATAATGAAATCCTGGAAATAAACTAACATTTTTGCCATTATTATTAACATACCAACTATTACAAGAATTCCATACATACTTTGTAAATTGTTTATCCATCCAATTTATGTATTGGTTGACCTTTTTTGGTGACACTTCTATTGTCCTACATCCATATTTTTCTACAAGCTTGACTCCTTCTAGTATATTTTCACATTGTGCTTCGATATATAAAATAATGCTAGTATGCGCGGATCCAGTGTTGGGACCTAGCAACACAAACATGTTTGGAAAATTGTCGACAAATATTCCCAAAAAGTTTCTAAAATAATCCTTGCTTTTCGAATCCCAAACCTTGTCTAGAGAAATATTACTTTTACCTATAATTTCTATATTTTTAACGGAGCCTTGTAAATCAAAGCCAGTTGCGCAGACTAATACATCCAATGGGTATTGTTGAACTGTATGCTCATCAGTCTTTAATTTATCAACCGATACAAGTGATACATTGTCTTTAGACAATGTTTCCCAATAATCATCACAAAGTAAAATTCGTTTACAACCTATGGGATAGTTTGGAATCAGTTGTATGCGTAAAGGATGAAACCAAAGTCGTGCATTTATACAGCTTTCTGCTATTCTTTGTATTGTCTTACTGTAAAAGATGGTAAAAAAGAATTCTCGTGACCAATAAATATAATTTCGATACATCTTTTGAATTAATGGAACGCGAAACAACATTTTTTCAAATCGAGAATAATTACGATTCCATTTGCTCATGATCCAATTCGGTGTTCGTTGAAATATGTATAAATGTGAAGCTTGTTCTGCCAAATAAGGAATGCATTGAATTCCGCTTGCCGCATTACCAATGATTCCAATCTTTTTATTCTTCAGAGAAATGGAATGATCCCAAGCGGAAGTATGTATAATAGCACCCTTGAAAGTTTTGACACAATCAGGAATATAAGGATGATGCAGCGGTGAATAAGAATAAACAAAATACCGAGTTTTATAGATCTCATTTTCTGAATATACAAACCAACATTTTTGCTGATTATCAAAAGATGCCTTGACAACTTTGGTTCCGAGTTTTATATGTTTTTGCAAATTGTAGTGGACACAAAAACTTTGCAAGTATTTATAAATTTCCGACCTTTTTGAATAGACTTGCTTCCAATTCGTATTTGGGAAAAAGGAAAAAGAATATAAATGAGATTCGACATCACATTCAGCTCCAGGGTAATTGTTACAAAACCAAGTACCACCAATGCTTGCCTCTTTTTCCAACACAATAAAATTATGATAGCCTTTTTGTTTTAATTTTGCTGCCAAACAAAGGCCTGAAAATCCTGCACCTAGAATAATAAATTCGTATTCTGTCATAGTTAAAAATACAATGAGGAATATAAATTTTTTCATTTTTTAGCTCCAACCCATTAAATTCATAATATCAGTATATGCTCCTACTTTGGCTCTTTGTAACTGTTTTCGATAGATTGTGAAAAAGCCAAGCTTAAACTCTCACGAGTTTTCCTTGTTGCCAAAATGCAACACCTTTTTGCCCTTGGGAATTAATAACTGATGGTTGTGCAAATTCTAAAATATTTCCATTCTTAATAAATGCAGTTCCTTGATAACCAACTTGTCCTGAAAGAAGATCTTTATTACCTACAAGTATACCAGCATACAAGTCAGCAGGGTCGTTAGTAGAAGAAGATATATCTTGTACGGTTAGTTTTATGGTTCCCTTACATTTATCAAGGATCTCCAAAGTGACATTTGATTGTAAAGTATACTTTACAATACTATTGTCTGGTAGAACTTCTACGACATCAGAAAAAAGCTTATATTGTTTTGTCATATATTTTATAGCAATATTTTAGTTTTTACTGCAAACTTTATTATCCATTACGGAACATGTAATCTTAACAGGCTTGCCAGCCTCATTTTGGTGAATTTGATTACAGAAAAGCTTTCCAAGAATTGGATGTTCATATGGTTTTCCTTGAATCATTTTGGGATAGGGAACATAAGGCAAAGTAAATACCATTGGTGTTCCGATAATATGGACTGGAATCATTTTTATTGGTTACGAAAATAATAAACCAAACATCATTTTTTACATTAAGATCGAAAGACATATTTAAACACATTGGTTTTAAACCCATTAAAATTTGAAGAAGATGCAACTGTATAAGCGCCAAAATTTTCAACATAAACCCATTCACCTATAGCAAGTTCAGGAAGCATTATTTCTTCAGCAATTAGATCGATTGAATCACAAGTAGGTCCCATCAAACGACTTTTTAATAACACACCGTCGCGTTCATTAAATGGTAAGATTATTGGTTTTGCATGATCAAAATAAATACATCCAAAGCTGCCATAAACACCATCATTCAAATAATACATTATAATCTTTTCACCAGTTTTCTCATCCATCACAACTTTTTTGCCGATTACATTCAACACTAAAGTATGCGTTTTTTGCGCAAAAAATCGACCCGGTTCAGAAATGAATTGTATTTTTCCAGTTTCCAATTCATCCCCAAAAAAATGTTCAATGGCCTCCTCGATTTTGGCCGCAATATCTTCAAACTTGACAAGTTGATCTACGCCGGGAAATCCTCCTCCAATGTCAATGATCGTAATGTCGATTGCAAGTTTTTCAGCAATATCCGTTGCTTGTCGACAGGATTCCAAAGCATTGTAAAAACTGTCCTCCGAAGTGCATCCACTACCAACATGGAAACTAAATCCGACAACGGCAAGTTTTAAAGTTTTGGCAATGTTTAGCAATTCTTCTGTTTGGTCAATTTTGCAGCCGAATTTCTTGTTAAATTTACATAGACTCTTACTTTCATCCACCGCGAGTCGCAATATCAATTTGGCGTAAGGATGATATAATTTTATTTTATACAATTCTTCTTCACAATCAAATGTCATAAGGTCCACATCATTTCCACGAGCATATCGAATTTGACTCGACATTTTACAAGGATTCGCAAAAATAATTCGTGAAGGATCATCCGTAATTTCGATAATATTCTTCATTTCATTTTCCGACGCACAATCAAAATTTGCACCAAGGGCTGCTAATGCTTCGCACAATACCGGATTCGGATTACATTTGACAGCATAAAAGGGTTTTACATTGGGAAGGAATCGGCTCCATTTGGCAAAAGATTCAACTAGCTCTCCTAAATCAATAATGTAAAATGCTTGTTCGCTTTGATTATCTTCCAAAACATCATTGATAATATCAAAGGTATCACGATCACTACCATATAATTTAACATTATACTTTTGCAAAAAAGAATTGTCCAAGGTTTTGAATTCGGAATTTTCCATTTTGTATTAGAATGGAAAATATTTAAAAGTTTTTTTGTGTTTCTGCAGCTGTCGTATAATTATTTCGAAAGTCAGCAGCATTACTATTTCCAATATTCCAAGTTTTAAACTTTATGATTTTATCATCTTTTTTATATTCGATCTCATTTCTATTGGTACCAGTTTTATCACCAATATTATAGACTCGATTGTCGTCATTTTTCATATCTCCTTTATAATAATAACGGTAAGTTTCACGAGTCCAAAAATTTTGAGTACCCGATCCTTTATCACAAAACCACCATACATAAGAATTTTTAGGAAGATTTGTCGTTATTGTTTTTGTACTTTCTCCATTTTTAGATATAAAAGTATAAGTTAAAGCATTGTCAGTCGGATTCACCAAACATACACCCAATCTTGCCGGAGTATTTGCCAATGAGCAGTAATCATTATAATTTGCGTTTCCTCCGCCATTTGAAACAATTACTGCGGAATCATTTAATAATAAATTTGCGACTACTGCATTGTATCCTAATTTAACATCATATTTAGCTCCTGCCGTCCTAACTGCAGCTTGGGCAAGCCAATTTCCTTCTTTCCTACAATTAGATCCTAACAAGTTGTTGTAAAATTCCAAGTTTGAATTATCTTGAGGGTTCGCAGCATCTGTATCAAAATAACCGTTATATATTGGAATTGTGAATGATGATACTGGTGCATTTGAAGTTTCATCTGTCTGCACCGGACTAATACTTGGTTGGTGACTGGGTTGGTGACTGGGTTGGTGACTGGGTTCGTGACTGGGTTGGTGACTTGATGGTCCTAGTGAACCCAAGTGCCTTGGAGCTTCAGACTCATTACATCTACAATTACAATTTTCATATGATTCGATTAGACTTCGGTAATTTGTCATTTTATTATAAAAAAAATTTGTAAATTTAAATCATCATCCAAATTTAAATTACATTCCGCCTGTCCGTTACAAAGGCTCGGTAATTGATCTTGATATTTCTCAAAAATCGCTTTTGTCTTCAAAACATAATCGTTGACCGATAAATTCATACAAGATCCATGTTTAAAGGCTTCGTGTTCATACAAGTAATGTGTTGTTTGATTACAAACGGAATCTTTGGATTCGTCGAGTCCATTTAACCAATATTTGTCTACGAATTCTGATTGATTAAAAATCGAGGATTTTGGAGCAATACAACAACTTGGATAACCACACGAGTTGCATTGAGCGCAAGAATTTGGCCACAAACCATGAATCTTGTACTCCTGTTGGTTCCAAACAAAAGCAAAAATATAAGTTGTCACTGTGCAAATTTTTGGTGAATACATTTGAGTTGCCTAAATAAAAAATAATGTTGATCATTTTTATAGTTTATTTATAGCGAAAAATCAACAAATTATTATCATAATTATTGTTGGGATGAGGAAGTGTAATCAGTGATCCAATTAATTTGGGAAAAGATTTTTTATATTCTAAAAGTTTAGCTTGCCATAATGGCATATCAAAATTCGGAATATCTTCAATAATATAATATCCGTTTTGTGCTAGTTTATAGATGCTATTTTCAAAAAAACAACAGCTTGATAAATAAGTATTTAAACAGTCTTCAATCATTATTTGAAATGGTTCTTGTAATTGTTCATTCTCCCACAATAATTTAATTGTACAAACGCTTGATGGATCACAATAAAATGTATTAATCTTATTCGTTTGAAACAAAATATCTTTATCTTTATGGGATCCAAATATTTCGCCTTTTCCAAAGTATTCACTCCAACCATATAAACTTTCACAATTACCTATTTCAAATAATCGAATATTCTCATTTTTTTTCGACTTGAATAAATAATTGTAAAGTTTTGTATAATTATGCCAACTAGGACCACCTTTATCTGATTTATTTTTTTGCATAATTGTACACAAAGGTGTGATATCTGAGGCATTGAATTGATAGTAATGTTCAAGTTTAGTGTACATTCCAAACCAATGTACATTATCAATCAAATGAAATAAAAACGGATAATCATAGTAAATTTGTAAAAATATACTTTGATCATCATCAGTCAAGTTTTTTTTATAAAAGGACAAGAGCTTTTTTTCATATATTGATTCGAAACATTCAACAAATTCATTTGGAATTATGTATGAACTACATAATAAATATACAGTATCGATTTTTAAAACCTCTTCTTCACTTAATTCTTGGCTTGGAAAATTCTCAACACAATGTATTATAATTTTTCGAGGCAGTTGAGCGATATGAATATTTTTTGGTATATTTTGAATCTCTTGATTCATTAACCCAAAATCAATCCATGCATAAAAATCGTAATCTGGAAATAATCTTTTGGATTGTGCAACAAAATTTACTTTGCTATGATTAATTAAATTATATTCAGAATATAAACACTCAGGCTTATCTTTTCGATTAATTGGGATCTTGCTTTGAAATTCGAAACTTGACATGATTTTTTTATCAATATCTAGATACTTTGTATAAAAGGTATCAACAGTTTCCAAGTTTTGGAATATGATATTTTCAGGAATTTTAAAATCTCTGAGTAAATTTTTTACATCATCTTCTATATATACAATTAATTTATAGGGAATATGTTCAATTAAATTTTTAAACCAATTAATATACTCTTCATTGCCTCTAGTAAATGTGCTCCAATTGTTTCTAGATATGTCTTTGTAGGCTGTTGTAAAAATTATATTCATTTTTATTTTTAAAATTTCGTCTTTAATTTAAAAATTGATTAATTTAGGAGATGAAAAAATCTAGAGATGAATCCACTTTTTTTCTTGTTTGGTTTAATTACCGTTGCCTCGCTAAATATTAATCAATATGTCGGAACTTGGTATCAAGTTTATGGCGACCGTTTTGTAATGTCAACTTTTGAGCATTGGGGTCGTTGTATTACAGCAAATTATTAGCTTGTGGGAGGAAATAATGTTAGTGTTCATAATTCGCAATTGGATGCAAACGGAAATGTACATGAAATTTTTGGATATGCCTTTATTGCAGATAAAAATAAACCTGGACAGTTGACCGTCAATCTTGATGGACACGGAAATGCTCCCTATTGGATTTATGAATTGGGAACAGTTGTGGATGGAATATATGATTACGCGATCGTTTCCGATCCGACCAAGACAGGTTTATTTGTTTTGACGAGGGATGTAAACCGTTTTTATGATCAATATGAAGATTTGGTGTTACAGAATTTGCAAACTCTAAAATTTACAGGATTACGCAATAAACCTGTCAAGACCGATCAAACCAATTGTCGTTATACTGTTGCTCTCACTTGAAAAATATTATATTGCTTTTTAGTAAAATGTTTTCATTTACAGATCATCCTTCTAGAGTTTGCATGACATATCTCACCCATTTCCGGCTTAGTTTATATCTTTCTGCTTTGTTTTTAAAAGCAAGTTGTCAAGCTTTTGTGCATGGCTTTTTTCCTTTTTATTTTGCAAGTAGCAGTACTATAAATTGTAAACAAATACATAAATTAATCGAGTCGAGTGGTTGTCAGAAGAATTAATAACAATATATGGAATTATTGAATTCAAATTTAGCATAAAACTGGTCCGAAATGATGCTGTATTATTCCAGTCCAACCACTACCGGGTCCGGAATGACTATCTCCAATAGTATGAATTGACATCTATATATAAATAAAATCATTTAAGATGTTTTAAAATATTCAAACTTTTATAATTTAATCATTTGAAAATTATTTTAAATTGTAATATATTAGAATGAAATTTATTAGTATAGGGCCATACTGTGCAACTGCTGATTTATTAAAAACAAATAATTTAAGAACAGAATCATACCCGTTTGATTATATTTTTTCATCTTTAGAAATGGTAAAACATTGTATCGACGATAAGTTTAATATTTTTTTAGATAAAAAATATTATACGCCTGGTAATTTTTATAATTCAACTAGACATTCATTCTATTGTAAATTTTTAGATACATTAATATTGCATCAACATCATGTCAAGGACAATTATTCTAATGATTACAAAGTTTCTAGTGGAAATTTATTTAATCATCATAATTTAATAGAGGATAATGGCACTTATGAATCATTTATAAGACGATGTAATAGATTATTAAGTTTGATTGAAAACAATGAAAAAATAGTATTTGTATATTATGATTGTTATACAAATGATGTTAATGATATAATAAATTTTTATAATAATTTTTCTTATAATAAGAATATTTATGTTGTTGGTATATTTGAAAATAATTATGATAAACAAATATTATATGAAAATATAAATTGTAAAATATATCAAAATTATGATTCATCAATTATATTTAATGAAATAAAAACGACGTTTTAAATATTAAATATATAAAGGTATTTTTTAAAATGGTTTAAAATTTATAATTTTTTATTAAAAAACTGTTGCTAAAAAAGATTATTTTCATTTCCAACTGGTTTTAATGATTTCTCATTAATTTTATATTGCTTGTGAACTAATATTGCTTGTAAGAGAATATAATGCTGTTAAAAATTAAATTTAAGAGGGGTAAACCCACGAACATTAAAAAGTAAAAATCAAAACAAAAAATAATATTCGAATATTATAAACATCGCTTTCTGCGTTGTTTTTTAAGCAAGTAGTCGAGTGGATAGTAAAGGTAAAAAAGAAAAATGAATTTTAAACACATTTATCGGTTTAAAATTAAATATGACAAAATATGACTATGATGCTTTAGTACAGGTTTTTTTAGACAAAGATTGTATTTTAAAATTATTACCAGAGGAATTTGAGGATATTCAAGGATTACAAAAAACAATTCTATATTTTACTGCTAAATGTGGCCACGACAGTCACGCAAGTTTCACAAACTTTAAAAACAAGAATACGGGCGTCATTTGTCGACAATGCAGTTTAGCAAAAGATGTAGGAAATAAAAAACTCAAGGTATCGAATGAAATAAGCAATGGACATATTACGGAACAATTGTCTTTCCAATTTTTATCGAATTTAATTAGTCATAATTTCCTGGTTGAAAAAACAAATGAAGGATGTCAAGCAGATATGGTGGTTCGACCAAAGGATATTGTAGAGGATCAATGGCTAAAAATACAGTTAAAAGCGACAAAGTGTTGCTTACATGGTATATATAATTTCAAAAATCTTAACAAAGATTATACGCACTGTTTGATTGTTTTGATCTCCTTGTCCGATGGTAAAGTATGGATAATTCCATACGAAGCGGTAAAACACTTAAGTAGTTTATCAATTGGTAAGACAAATTCAATTTACAACAAATATTTAGTCAACCAAACAAATATTATTAGTGCATTTAATAATTATTACAATAGCACTAAACTATTTGAGTTGGAACAATGTAAAATTCCTAGAACCTTGGCTAGTTGTCAAGAGTTGTTATACGCAAAACGACGCATCGAAAGACTGGAATTTTTTTCTTTTGAAAAGCCACAATTCGATGGAACTGTTTATGATTTTATAATGAATGGATTTAAGCATCAAGAAAAAGTTTCGACTTATGTGGCTAAGAAGAATTATTATGTTTGTCAACTTTGTAAACATGGGAATAACGAAAAACAACGTCAATATTATCAAGCTGGTGATAATGATTTTTACTGGCTTTGGATAAAAGACTCGACGATATTTTATGTTGTTCCTGATCAAATATTGCTTGATCAGAAGTGTATTGTTGCCGAAAATGAAACTAAGGAAGGTTATAAAATGATGTGTTTGTACCCACATCGAAAAGTTGAGTCCAAATATAATTTTTTAGACGAGTACAAGTTTGATTTAGATAATTTAAATCAAGAACAGATGAAGATATTATTAAAACCAACAGGGAAAGAGCTAAATTTGTATGAGATTGACATAAAAAAAATACCAAATATATTTAGTTCAGAAAATTATGAGACTCAAGATGCTGTAATTGCAAATGGAAATGATAATCATATAGAAAATTGTGATGAGCAAATTGTTGATACACTAGGTGGTGAAAATAAATGTATAGATTGTAATACCATCATTACAAGACGTGCAAATCGATGTGAAAAATGTTATCGACTAAGTACTAGAAAAGCAGATAGACCTTCAAAAGATGTTTTATTGAATGATGTTAAAGAAAACGGTTATTCAGCAACAGGGAGAAAGTATGGTGTATCGGATAATGCAATAAGAAAGTGGTTAAAGTAATGAGTTTAAGTTTATATTTTTATTTTATTCAAATAAAAATTTACCGGTTGTCTACCTCCATCTCAAGCTGACAGGTGTGGGATTCGAACCCACGAACCAGAGGACGATGGTACTTAAAAAAAGTAAAAATTCAAAAAAAATAAAATTTCTTATTTCAATATGAATTTTATACTAGAATAGCTTAAACATCGCGCGTTTAACCACTTCGCTAACCTGTCATTTGCCACCACAAAACCTTCTGCGTGTTGTTTGTAAGTAACTTGTACCCGTGGGAGGGCTTGTCTTAATTTGGAGAAATAAATTATACCATCAATTTTTAAATTTCGAAAAAGTAATTTTTATATCGCGTCTCAAAACCAATAAAAACACCTTTTTTATTTGTAATATTTTTTTCTTTAAATTAATATATTTTTCCAGAAATAAAAATGACAAGGCTTTATATTATACATGTCGAACGAGTTTTAGATTATGAGGCTGGTGATTGTGAAATCATCAATAAAACTTTTAAAAAACTATCCAATGCAGTAAATGCTTTAACTGAACTAAAAAGAAGATATCGTGCTAGCGGTGGTTGGGATCAAGTTATTTTTACAATTTATGAAATTAATCCAAGAACTTCAGAAGTTACTGAAGCTGAATCTCAGACAATATTCCCACAACAACTATAACCAAAAAAATAATTTTTTAAAGCGTTGATTAAAAAATGCAAAGAATACAAAAATTAAAACAATTACAGGACCTTAAGAGAACTGAGCAACTAAAGCCGTTTATAGTAGGTGGAACTTTTGTAGATAGTCTGACTAAACAACAAGTTGGTCAAGAATCAAAACAAAAACTTAAAAATCAACTAATACGCCCAATTTGTCCTCTTTCATTGGAACCAATACAAAAAAACAAATTATACATTGGAGATTGTTTGCATGCTTTTAACATCGATTATATAAAAAATTGGGTTGAAATTCAAAAAAATTTAACTTGCCCGATATGTCGAAAACAAACTGTTGGTTTTAGTGTGCAAATTGGGCCAAACTTGGAATATTTTGTAGGAAATCGTCATTATAATATTTTTCATGTGTCTGACGGTGGATGGGTTTCACATACAGCGAAAGTATCACGATATGCTATTATTTCTGAAAATGCTAAAATTTTTGGAAATGCTCAAGTTTATGGAGATGCTAAAATTTTTGGAAATGCTCAAGTTTATGGAGATGCTAAAATTTTTGGAAATGCTGCAGTTTATGGAAATGCTCAAGTTTATGGAAATGCTCGAGTTTTTGGAAATGCTCGAGTTTCTGGAGATGCGGTGCTTTTAGGAAATGCTCAAGTTTATAGAGATGCTCAAGTTTATGGAGATGCTATCCTCTTTGAAAATGCTCGAGTTTATGGAGATGCTCAAATTTATGAATTTGCTCAAGTTTCTGGAAATGCTCGAGTTTCTGGAGATGCTCAAGTTTATGGAAATGCTCGAGTTTCTGGAAATGCAAAAGTTATAACGGAAAAGCTAAATAAAGGTCTTCATACATCATAATTTTAAGTGTAATAAATTTAAGAATTTCATTGTGTCTCACTTCGGTCTAAACAAAGGTTTTCCTTTGTAATGTGGTTGCAACATTCGAGTGGCTGCTTGTGATTCTGTTTCTTTTTTTAGCATCGCTTGTAAACTATCTTTATAAGATTTCAAGTTTAAATCGTGTAATTTTTGTAGTTTTTGTAAATCGACCTTTAATTGTTGAAATTTAGCCGCTTCAAGTATATTATGATTTGATTGTGCGAATTGGTCTGCTCTGCTTAGTATTTGCTGCAACTCGGCTTTTATTGTTTTTTGCTTTTCAAAATCGCGAGGCCTGCTTTGTTTCATTTGTTTTAATTTGTCAACTTGTAATTTAATTTTTTTTAAAATTTCGATCACAGGATATTTGAAAAATAATTTAGCAACATCTTTTTTCAAGTCACTATAAAAATCAATCAATTGGTCGGGACTAGGTGAGCTAAAACTATTGTACATTGCAATTTTTTGTTCCAAATTTTGTCGTTCTAATTTTTGCAATTTAGTCTGTCTTAAAAATGTTTGTAATAAATCCATTTATTATTCTAAAATCTTTTTGTCCCAACATAATTTTCAAAATATTAAATGTAATATAAGTCGTGCTTAAAAAGTATCAACAAAAAAAGCTGGAAAGACGATCAAAAGAAAGTACTTCAACTAACTCGTTTAACCATTATTTTTATTTCTAAAAATAAAAATTTACCGGTTGTCTATCTCCTTCATAAACTGACAGGTGTGGGATTCGAACCCACGAACCAGAGGAGTTGAACTTGAGTCAACCGCGTTTGACCGCTTCGCTAACCTGCCGTGTTTCGTCGCGAAAACTACTTTGGTTATTGCTATCAACTCTCGTCGATAGAATCGTTATATTAAATTTGATGTAAACCAAAATACTGCTACGACTTTTAAAAAGAATAGTTACAATCGTCACCATCCCGTGGAAGTTAATGGAATCGAACCAATGACCTGTCGCAAGCTAAGCGACTGCTCTACCAATCTGAGCTAAACTCCCAAGTGTAGGATGTTTAGCCGTTGCAGCTAAACTCCCAAGTGTAGGATGTTTAGCCGTTGCAGCTAAACTCCCAAGTGTAGGATGTTTAGCCGTTGCAGCTAAACT
>Ga0164295_10000855_pt1 | contig 25278 bp, 29 predicted proteins | sample GEODES006metaG_FD_111798 | JGI IMG/M metagenome (GOLD analysis project Ga0164295, IMG submission 111798) | Oligotrophic lake water microbial communities from Sparkling Lake, Wisconsin, USA - GEODES006 metaG | ecosystem: Environmental > Aquatic > Freshwater > Lake | place: USA: Sparkling Lake... | reverse complement strand
GTGCCATCGCCTGTGCCATCGCCTGTGCCATCGCCTGTGCCATCGCCTGTGCCATCGCCTGTGCCCGTGTCCTCTCTCACCTGACGTATAAAATCCGTGTCCGCACCAGCACCTAATAACAATTTCGTTATTTCCAGCATATTTTTCCGTGTATTTGTTGGAATTCCGTTGTTTGGACACCGCATCCAATTAAAATACAATTCAAAAAAACAAATATCTGGAACTTCAGAACCATCCTCAAACCACAGTCGACAAGACATATCAAAAAGATTAAATTCTCTCAATTGGCAACAATAACTCGGATTAGCTCCAGCTGCCAGCAACGCTACGACATTTTCGAATTCAGCATTTTTAACTGCTGTCTCTAATTGCCAATTAAGGGTGTCAACTATTTTCACCGTAAGTTTTTTAGTATCAATGCACGAACGACACCATGCAAAATAACCATTTTGTGATTTTGCAATCTGAGTACGAGTAAGGTCCATACTATCGCAGCCCGTACAATGATTCGGAACACGCGGTGCATTTGCGCAGCCAAACGGAGCTCGAATGTGCTCGTCATTTAACCTCGGATACAATTCATTGCAATATTTGCATCTTACGTACAAATTATTCATGAACTTCCGTTATGTGAACGTGTTTAAGTAAGCGCATTAAATTATTTCACAACTTTAGAGGCATGAATACACCCAAACGGCAAACTCGACGTCGCAATACTGCATCCCTTCGTCGATTGCCTGTAAACGCGTCCATAACAACCGGCAGTCAACTTCGCTCCAACTGGGATTTCATGGTCTTATCCGGTCACGGCACATTAATTGAAGGTGCATCCGCGTTTGTCCCCGAACGGACCTTTGTAATTTTCAACGCACCCGCAGGATTACGGTCAACATATACATTTGCGCTCCCCTATCACAACATCCTTATCAACGACGACAACGGCGCATTCTACGACGCAATGTTGAATGAAATTCGTAAACCAGCCGCATTTTTGAAAACATTCAATGCAGCAAATGCAAATATGTATCCACCGGACGCGACAACATGCGAGGGACTAACGGAGTGTCAAAAATCCCGTGCGATTTATCCTCCAGGTGCCGAACTCGCAGATTTAAGTATTACATTTCGTAGCAACAAAGTCACAAACCCCGTAATTCTCGGACTGTATACTCTTCCGTTGCAAGCTGGCATCAAACGGCATTTGCGCGGGTCGTTAAAGGGTGCGTCGGAATCCAACGCCAATATTGCACGTTTTAATTCCGCTGTTTTCAATGCCGCGAATGGCAACTTGGTACCCGAATTAATCGGCGAAACCATTACTCTGCGCCGAATGTTCACACGGCTGCCGCCAGTCCCCCGCGGCAAACATCGTCTTCTCTTTATCACATCCTGTCGTGGCATGGAGTATCCACCTCATCGCGAGATCAGTCGTCCAATGTATTCAACGCTGTCAAGACGCGCATCGCTGGGTGCACGCGAAAACGAATCGCCCTTGGCGGTTGCAGCGGGCATGAGTGCACGCCGACAAATGGAAGAAATCCCCATTTTACGTAAATTCGGCTTATTGCGCCCGGACACATTAAATATCGACACAGAGAAAGAGTTAACAAACACAATCAATGTCCATCGTGCACTCGAAAGTGGCGTAACACTTCCCGAAATTGTGGTGCTCCAACGGGCTCTGTCTGCAAAAAGAGGTGCTGTTGCCGATTCCTTTCGCCCCGCAGGCCTTCGCGGTCCGTTGGTTTCCAACACACATCCAACATTTCAGCGATATGGACCATGGGGACCAACAGGAAATGCGTCTTCCTGATTTCATTTTGACTACGTTCGGTAAAAGAATGGCTGAAGAGCACTTGGACACTTTAGCTCGAATGATCTTTTTTTGGGAAACAAACCCTGTTCGCATCGGCAAAATCATACGGTTCATTCACAATGTTGGCATGATTGCATTGTTTGTGGTGTTTGTGATTGTGCAAACGGTGTTTCCATCGTTTGTGATGTTGTTTGCTGTGTGGCTCTTGCTCGTGGCAATCTGTGCACAGCATGTTGTGTTCGGTGGGTGCGTTGTCAGTAAATTGGAGCAACGGTTAATTGGCGATTCATCCAGTTTTATTGACCCGCTTCTCGAACTCTTTAACATTCCAATCAGTCCTGAGTCAACTGCCGGAATTGTTACACTCGGATCTTCAACGATGGTTGTACTCGTTGGATTTCAGCTGGTTTCTCGGATATCGCTCATGTGTTGGACGCGTTCACTGCACTGGTGAGTAAAACATGTGTCGCATCTGTGTCTCCAACGCGGCATCGAGACCAAACTCTTCAATCCGTCGGTTCAAACGGGGAAGGCCTCGGCAACCAATTCTTCACGTGCACGTGACCAAACGTACATCCATTTGTTAAGGTGTGGTAATATCGTAAACATGTAAACAGATGTGAAAATGCGGGCATCAGATGGAGGAGCCCCAGGAGGAACGTATGCAACAGGGCAGTAGAAAAACAACGGACAATTCTCGACCTGAATATGAATTTCGCAAGATGGCGGCAAATCATCGAAGCCCTCGAACAATGGGCAATTTACAAGCCGGATCGAATACAATCCAGAAAGTGTAGCATATGGAATTCGCCGTATGTTACACTCTCTTATTGTCAAATGACGAATTTGTTTACCGACCCTATCAACTTCATACTGTTGCATGTCGTCATCCCAATATCGAACCGATTTTGGGCCAAGCAACCCAAACATAATGGATCCAAATGTCGTGTTGTCTGGAAGAGAATGAATATCAAGGTTCCAAAGATCAAGACTGTCATAACCTGTCGCAAACACTCTCTGTCGCAGCTGCCAAATACATGCAGCTGCATCCTTGCCCAGTTCACACGGTACACATCGATGGTATGCAACATCACCAACGGATGTCGTGTGATCGTCGCAAAACCGCGAACAACATGCACCAATGCAGTGATAACGACGATTTGCGCAAACTTGTTTTTTCATCCACAACGATGGGTGAATACCGTGCCACACTGCACCTTTAGCATTAACCGTTGTTGTATATGTCGCATGAGATTTTTCAGGTGTTGTCGAATTTTTCAGCGTAGGCTGCGAATGATCGAGAGACATTTGCAAACGGGCAGCCCATGTAAGAGATGACATTTGTTGAGTGGATTTTTCAATGCGCTCAAGAAATGTGATGGTGTGAGGGGTGCGTCAATTTTTTGCCAACAAAGGTGCCAACAAAATGGTTGCAAATCTCCAGGAAACTCCAGGAAACACCAGGAAACACCAGGAAACACCAGGAAACACCAGGAAACACCAGGAAACACCAGGAAACACCAGGAAACACCAGGAAACTCCAGGAAACTCCAGGAAACTCCAGGAAACTCCAGGAAACACCAGGAAACTCCAGGAAACTCCAGGAAACTCCAGGAAACTCCAGGAAACTCCAGGAAACTCCAGGAAACTCTTAATACTCCAACGCGGCCTCAAGACCAAACTCTTCAATCCGTCGGTTTAAACGGGCTGGCTTGAAGGCCTCTGCTGCCAACTCTTCACGCGCACGTGCCCAGAAATCCATCATTTTGCCAAGGTTTGGCAACATAAATGTGCGAACGGTTGTGAAGACAAGACCCGTGAACGTCTCATTAATAGATCCAGTTGGATTGTATGCAACAGGCCTATGGAAAAACAGCGGACAATTTTCAACATGGATCTGAATACCGCAAGATGGCGGCAAATCATCAAATCCTTCAAACAGTGGACAATTGCGCACAACAAGCATTGAAAGTCTACTGATTTTATCAAACTGAATGCGGCGTATTTTGCAATCGCTGATTATCAATCTACTCGCAGTAGCACCATCTGAATAAGAATATTGTCGATATCGTGCGTGCCAAGCCAATGTCGACATCAAGGATTGTGGAAGCGTATGAATGTCAAGCCACTTCAATTCTATACAGGAAATCTTGTGACTTCGAAAAATCACATTCGAGAGTGGGAGTTGGTTTGCCTTCCCAATTTGCCAGTCAAGAATTGTAGCATCTGGCCCAATTGTACGGATCTCTTCGGGTGTTGAGCATGGTATTCTTGAACCTCGAAACGCGCGGCACATGCCTGAAAAGCAAATGTCAGTTGTGTAAAACGATTGAGATGGCAATTGACGTTTAAAACCACATGGTGTAAAACTTTGTCGCTGCTCCATTTTATCCATTGTCGGGTCAAAGTGCCATCCTGATCTTCCTTGTGGTCTACACCGCCGTGTACACCATCCCCATTTTGGACAATGATCACATACATCGTCAGAAAGATCGCTATCATACAACGCAAATTTTGGTGGATAATATCCACGCAAATTGTATAAATTGTAGTAGTCTAACGTGGTAAACGAATGAGATGGCGCACTGCAACACGCGCAGGAAACATGTGGGCGAAACGTATAACATTCGCATGGTGTGCCAACCCAACGGCACCCAACTTCATTTATACGCGCATGCGTTGAAACACCAGGTGTTGATTTTTTCAGACAAGGTTCTGGAGATGCGAGGGATGCTTGCAAACGGGCTGCCCATGTAAGAGATGCCATTTGTTGAGTGGATTTTTCAATGCGCTCAAGGAATGTTTTGGGAGGGGGAGGCTGTCAATTTTTACCCCAACAAAAATGATTGCAAATCTTCAGGAAACATCAGGGAACATCAGGAAACATCAGGGAACATCAGGAAACATCAGGGAACTTCAGGGAACTTCAGAAAACTTCAGGGAACTTCAGGAAAACGTCGGGAAACGTCAACACTCCAACGCGGCCTCGAGCCCAAACTCTTCAATCCGTCGGTTCAAACGGGCGGGCTTGAAGGCCTCTGCCGCCAACTCTTCACGCGCACGCGCCCAGAAATCCACCATTTTGCCAAGGTTTGGCAACGTAAATGTGCGAACGGTTGTAAAAACACGCCCATGGTATGCATCACCATGCGGAAATCTGTGAACAAACAGATGATTCACATTCGCGGATGTGTAGGGTGAAGAGTCTGCTGGCACGAATGCAACAGGGCTGTGGTAAAACAACGGACAATTCTCGACTTGAATCCGAATGCTGCAGGATGTCGGCAAATCATCAAATCCCTCGAACAACGGGCAATCGATAATAGCGATGGATTTATACTTGGCAACAGCATCAAATTGAATGCGACGAATTTTGCAATCGCGAATTGTTAAACTGCACACATCGGATGCCCTACGCCACACATGCCACGACCTGGAGTGTTGCGGTATCGTATGAATATCAAGCCATTTCAGGTCAATGTGTGGCCATCGCAGATACATTTGCCAATAAAAGATGGATGCATCCGGTCCAATTGTGCGAATTTCCTCAGGCGTTGATCCCGAAAATCTTGTTTGTCTGAATGCGCGACACATGCCGGAATAGCAGATGTCCGTTGTGTAAAATGATTTGAGAGGTGATTCATCTTGCGTGGCTTCTTTCTCTTGGGTAAACGGCTTGTCCCAAACGGGGTCAAACGCCCAACCGATGCCATTGTCACCCCCCCATCTTCGCGAACCGTATTCAAGGGGATTTTCGCTGTCAAACAGTGCAAACTTCGGTGGATAATATCCACGCAAATTGGGTACAATATGTTTCGTGTGCACAGGCTCCCTGGCGTCTTTCACAAATGGACGAAATGTGTAACATTCACATGCGGATGTTGCAGCCCACTTACACCCTCCCTTATTTATACGCGCATGCGTTAAAACGCAAGGTGTTGTTGATTTCTGCGTAGGTTCTGGAGGCGAGTGTGCGAGAGACGCTTGCAAACGGGCTGCCCATGTTGTCGATGCCATTTTGTTGAGTGGATTTTTCAATGAGTGGATTTTTCAATGCGCTCAAGAAATGTCGTGTGAGCTTAGAGGTCGTCAATTTTTTCCCCATTGCCAGTGTGAATTTGTTGAGTGAATTTTTCAATGCGCTCAAGAAATGTGCTAAGATGCCGTCAATACAAAAAATGCGCGAAATGGACCCATGTTGACTCCTTGGAAGAGAGCAATTCTACCACTAAACTATTCGCGCGGTTAGCATCCAGTAGTTTCGATCTACCGACCTCCTGGTTATGAGCCAGGCGCTCTTCCCCTGAGCTAGGATGCTTGATGCCCGTGATTTTTTTTAATATGATGAGACGCGACACGGGCAGCACGTCATCACCCATCCGTTCTATGTTTGAAAAAAGTAGACAAGCACGGATTACCACCCGTCTACCTTCCGTGAACCCTGCAGGATTTGAACCTGCGACCTATAGATCTTCAGTCTATCGCTCTCCCGCTGAGCTAAGGGTTCGTGCTCAATGTTGGAATCGGACCAACGACCTCAATCTTATCAGAATTGCGCTCTACCACTGAGCTAATTAAGCATGCGACATTGACATGAATTGAACCTGTGAACTCTAAGAGTACAAAGTTAGCAACCTTGCGCCTTAACCACTCGGCCACAATGTCATTTTTGATATTTTTTTGAATTTTGTTGAATGCGATGGGATTTGAACCCATGATCTTTTACGAACGCCCTCTTGAGGGGCGCGCCTTAACCACTCGGCCACACATTCTTTTTGCCTCTCTCTACTCACCTCGGCGCAGTCTCAACACTCATTTTACACCCCGTCAATTTTGGGGTCCTGGGTCCATAAACTTTCCGGGAGAACTGTTGTTTGCGCCCACTTTTAACAAAGATTTTAATTTGCCGCGATTCTCGGGGGAAATTTGTTAATTTTATGCCGTTTTCGCTAATTTCCGTCGGTTTTTTTGCTGGTTTCCGTTGGTTTTTGCTGGTTTCCGCGTGTTTTCTGTTGTTTTCCGTTGATTTATTGCGTATTTCCGTCGGTTTTCGCGTGTTCCGTTGGTTTCTGCTGGTTTTCGCGTGTTTCCGTTGGTCCGTTGGTTTTCCGTTGGTCCGTTGGTTTTCGCGTGGTTTCGTGGGTTTTCGCGTGGTTTCGTGGGTTTTCGTGGGTTTCGTGGGTTTCGCGTGGTTTCGTGGGTTTCGCGTGGTTTCGTGGGTTTCGCGTGGTTTCGTGGGTTTCGCGTGGTTTCCGTCATTTTCACGCGTGTTTAAGGTGGTTTGCGTGTTTCCAACGCATCCAACGGGGGCAATCAACAAATTCGGTGATCTAATGGCTCGGCCTGCGGCCTCGCATCCAACGGGTCAATCAACAAATTCGGTGATCTAATGGCTCGGCCTGCGGCCTCGTATATCCAACGGGTCAACTGTGTTTGCCTGTGTCCGCATCACATAAACGCGTGCCTCATGCGACATTGTCTTCCGGTGAATTCCCGACATTCACGCGCGGTCGCCTTACCGACGCAGACCGTTCACGTCTGCGACTCGCGCGACGCGTTACGGTATTCAATGTTTTGGCTGTCCTACGGCGCAATTGTGATAAGTGCGTATTAAGACGTTTAACTGAATTCGGCCATGCAGTGTGATGAATAACGCGCCGGTTTGTTTTATTTGCTTCAAATCCAACATGCAACGGCCGTCGACTCATCCATGGACCCAACTCCGGGACAGCAGGCCAATTCGTAAATTTATCGAGCACATGCTCAACAAAAAACGACACATCACCCGCAGTGATTCTGCGCGCAACGCGGTCAGGGCCTTCATGTCCAATCGTTACAACAAACCCCGTTTGTTTCCCCAGTTTCACCTCAAACAACGAAAACGGCGGATAATCCGTGTATTCGCCCGATTCAATCATTACAAACCCTGACAATAATTCACGTTGTGTCATTTTCGGCGGCGCCCTTTTACTTTGCGCTTTCGGTTCAAACATGTCTGCCATTTCCCTATTTAATCCGTTTATTTTCGAGAAGGTACTGTAGATAATGGCATCGGCCCAACGAATTTCAGACTTAAACCAAATGCTCAATTGGTTAAAAACGCGCAAAGAGCACGGTCATTTGCTGACGAAAGACAGTAAAGTCGTTGCCGATGTGTATGACTACATTACTCAAAGTAATCAAACTACTCATCGCAGGAGTGTTGATTCTGCTAAATTGTTGCAACTTGAAAAGGAAATTTCTGCACTGTTTAATGCATATGTCACCTACGACCGTTTGCAAGCATTCGGCATTTCTACGGAAGATTTTAAACGCCATGAAACATTAATACCGCATGCAGAACGAATGAAAGCAATAATAAGTGAACGTGAAGCATCTGCTAAATTTTCTTCAATAAACAGGGCTTTGGCGACAGTGAACATGAACATGCGTTCACTGCCAACTGCGGTGCCAACTGCGGTGCATGAACCTAAACCTCAACAAAAACTTAATGCAATTGCGGCGTACGGTGCTAAAAACCCTTGGTTTCAATCACTTCTACCTCCCAGATTCTTCTGGGATTCCAAGAATCGGCAACCGACAAATCATTTTAAATTTGATGAGGTGGACAAATATTACGCGATGTTGCCGCTCTCCGAAAAAATTCATCGTGGGGGCAAAACACGTCGCCGCCGCAACGTTTCCCGTCAAACACGCTATCGGGGACGTTTCTGACCGAATTCTAAACTGCCATGTGTCGGTCATCTTTTATCGAAGCTGAAGTACCATTTCTGAATTTGCAGAGCACATTTGAGTGCGAAATTATCATTTTGTAGCTACACCACGATCCAAATCGAGAAGCAAACGAACAACTTCCGTGTGTCCGTTTTCGCTTGCAGTTTTGAGCAACTCATTGTTGTGTGCTGCTGGATCAACCCCACGGTCCAAATCGAGGAGCAAACGGACAATTTCTGTGTGTCCGTGGAAACATGCAGTTTTGAGCAACTCATTGTTGTGTGCTGCTGGATCAACCCCACGGTCCAAATCAAGGAGCAAACGGACAATTTCGGTGTACCCTTTGTAGCATGCAATATGAAGTGCGTCCCCTGCAGCAGGATTTACGTCACTCTCTGACTCAAGGAGCAAACGCACAATTTCCGTGTGTCCGCATTTACATGCGAGTCGAAGCGCTTGATTGTAATGTACTGCAGGGTTTACCCCACGGTCCAGCGGTAAATCGAGAAGCAAACGGACAATTTCCGTGTGTCCGTTTTCGCTTGCATTTAAAATTGCACAATTGTCTTGCGCAGCTGGATTAACACCTCGGTCCAGCGGTAAATCGAGGAGCAAACGGACAATTTCCGTGTGTTCGCGTTTACAGGCGAGTCGAAGTGCTTCATTGTCTCCCGCTGCTGGATTTATCCCACGTTCCAACGGTAAATCGAGGAGCAAACGGACGACTTCTGTGTGCCCCCATGCACTTGCAAATCGAAGTGCTTCATTATCGTATATTGCAGGGTTAACACCTTTTTCTGGCGGCAAATCAAGAAGCATACGTACGATTTCTGTGTGCCCACGGTAGCATGCACTTCGGACTATGCAATTGCCATATGTTGCAGGATCCACGCCTCTTTCTGGCGGTAGTTCAAGGATAAAACGCACGGTTTCAGTGTCCCCATTGGCGCATGCACGTCGAAGAATCGCATTCGCATGTTTCGGCAAAGCGAGGAGCATACGAACAATGTCCATGTGTCCATTATCATATGCCGCAAAGGAATCACATAACTTTACGCCACGTTCTATCGGCAAATCGAGGAGCAAACGAACGATGTCTGTGTGTCCATTCGTGCATGCTATTGTAATTCCACAATTTTCATCTACAGACGGATCAACGCCACGTTCCAACGGTAAATCCAAGAGTAGACGAACAATGTCTGTATGCCCGTTTTCGCATGCCAATCGAAGTGCGTAATTGTCATTTGTGGATGGTTTCACTCCTCTTTCCAACGGCAAATCGAGGAGTAGACGAACAATGTCCGTATGCCCGTTTTCGCATGCGTCCATAAACGCAAGAGTATCAATCGGTTCCCGTACATCTTTCAACAGCAAATCGAGGAGTAGACGAACAATGTCCGTATGTCCGTTTTCGCAGGCGAGTCGCAAACTATCTGATCTCGGCGTATGGTGCGCATCAAACAGCAACCGTAAAATCTCGAATCGACCAAATTGGCATGCGCACGGTATTGCATCGTCATCCACATGCACACCATCTTCAATCATTAACGCAACTAACGCATCATCCCCATTTGTTATTGCAGTTGTAAGATCCGTTTCATTGGCTTCATTGGATGCAATCCTCCGTAAAAGCGCAAGCGGGTGCATTCGGTCGACGTGGGGGGGATCCAATGTCGCGTCAATTTTAGACGGTGTCTCCAAAATCTGCTTTCACTTTATGTGGATCCAGTGAATTACACAATATGTGATGTTTTAAGCCGTAAAATTAGCAATTTCACTGCGGGTTCGAGAAACACAGGGACACAAAGGACCTGCCGCCTCGAAAAATCTGCTGTTGTGCACGTTAAACGCAACGATGGTCTCGGGCTCCGCCACTCCTCGCTCCGCCTCGGCGCGCTGAAATTTTTGCAACTGCGGCGTTGAGCATTTGAATAATATCTGTTCATGCACAACGAAGTGCTAAATTGTCGCGTGCATCTGGATCTACCCCACGGTCCAACGGCAAATCAAGGAGCATACGAACAATTTCCGCGTGCCCATGTTTGCTTGCATTTCGAAGTGCTATATTGTTATCTGCATAACTCCTCTTTCCAACGGCAAATCAAGGAGTAAACGGACAATTTCCGTATGTCCGTACAGGCTCGCATTTTTTATTGCTAAATTGTCGGCCGCACCCGGATCAACCCCACGTTCCAACGGCAAATCAAGGAGCAAACGGACAATTTCCGTATGCCCATAATAACTCGCAATTTTTATCTGACGATTGTCTAAAACAGCTGGATCCACACCACGGTCCAACGGCAAATCAAGGAGCAAACGAACAATTTCCGTGTGTCCGTTTTCACATGCAATTATCAATGCGTTATTGTCGCATGCAGCTGGATTTATCCCACGTTCCAACGGCAAATCCAGGAACAAACGAACAATTTCAGTGCGCCCGCGAACACATGCAAATCGAAATGCTCTATTGTCTCCTGTAGCTGAATCCACACATCTTTCTGGTGGCAAATCAAGAAGCATACGAACAATTTCCGTATGTCCGTTCTCACTTGCATATTGAAGCGCTTCATTTTCCCTTGCAGCTGGATCAACTCCTCTCTCCAACGGCAAATCCAGGAGCATGCGAACAATTTCCGTATGCCCGTGCCAGCATGCGGATCGGATCGCTTCATTGTCTTCTGCTGCAGGATTCACTCCACGGTCCAATGGCAAATCAAGAAGCAAACGAACGATTTCCGTATGTCCGAGTTTGCACGCGTCAATGAAAAATCGGTCGTCAACAACACAACCATCGTCAATCATCAACCGAATCAAATTTACGTTTCCCATGGCAGTTTCCAATGTCATCGGAATCGTCGTGTGTGCGATTGTGCGTAGCAGCGACATTGACGCATCTGCTGTGTCATCTTTTTCGTCCATCCTATGCAACCGTCAAAAACATCGGATCCTCGTCAACTTTGCACAACTCCTCTTTCTGGCGGTAGCGCAAGGAGCAAACGAACAATTTCCGTGTGTCCGCATTTACTTGCGTGTCGAAATGCTGCATTGTCTCCCGCTGCTGGATTTACTCCACGGTCCAACTGCAAATCAAGGAGCATACGAACGACTTCCATGTGTCCGTTCTCACTTGCATATTGAAGCGCTTCATTTTCCATTGCAGCTGGATTTACTCCACGGTCCAACGGCAAATCGAGGAGCAAACGAACAATTTCCGTATGTCCGTAAGTACATGCGGATCGAAGTGCGTCATTGTTGTTTACTGCTGGATCCACTCCACGTTTTAACGGCAGCTCAAGGAGGAAACGAACAATGTCTGTGTGTTCATTTTTGCACGCATATCGAAGTGCGAAATTGTCTTGCGCTGCTGGATTGACTCCTCTTTCTGGCGGCAAATCGAGGAGCATACGGACAATTTCCGAGCGCCCATAATAACTCGCATGTCGAAGTGCATAATTGTCTTGCGCAGCTGAATCCACACCACGGTCCAACGACAAATCAAGGAGCAAACGAACAATTTCCATGTGATTCCTTTGACACGCATATCGAAGTGCGAAATTGTCTTGCGCTGCTGGATCGACCCCCCTTTCTGGCGGCAAATCGAGGAGCAGACGAACGATTTCCGTGTGTCCGTTTTCACTTGCAGATCCAAGCACTTCATTTTCCCTTGCAGCTGGATTCACACCTCTTTCTGGTGGCAAATCCAGGAGCAAACGAACAATTTCCGTATGCCCGCTACCGCATGCACATCGAAGTGCGACATTGTCGTACGCAGCTGGATCAACACCGCGGTCCAACGGCAAATCAAGAAGCAAACGAACAATTTCCGTGTGCCCGCAGTTGCACGCATATCGAAACGCTCCATTGTCGTACGCAGCTGGATCAACTCCACGGTCCAACGGCAAATCGAGGAGCAAACAAACAATGTCTGTGTGTTCATTTATGCATGCATATCGAAACGCTCCATTGTCGTACGCAGCTGGATCAACTCCACGGTCCAACGGCAAATCGAGGAGCAAACGGACAATTTCGGTGTGGCCATTTTCACACGCAAGCCGAATCGCTTCATTGTCGTTTGCAGAAACCCTTTTCTCTGGCTCAAGGAGTAAACGCACAATGTCTGTATGTCCGCGTCTGCATGCGTCAATGAAAAATCGGTCGTCAACAACACAACCATCGTCAATCATCAATCGCACCAAACACATCATTGGCGGCAGTTTCTAGTGTCGCCTGAATCGTCGTGTATGCGATTGCGCGTAGCAGCGACAATGGCGCGCCTGCTATGTCATCTTTTTCATCCATCCTGCACAACCATCAAAAGAATCGGAGCATCATCAACTTTTCATATCAACAACATTCATAACTCCTCTTTCTGGTAGCGCAAGGAGCAAATGGGTAATTTCCGTGTGTCCGTTTTGGCTTGCAATTCGAAGTGGGAAATTGTTGTTTGCTGCTGGATCCGCCCCACGTTCCAACGGCAGTTCCAGGAGCAAACGGACAATTTCCGTGTGTCCATTTGCACTTGCATTTCGAAGTGAGTAATTGTCCTCTGCTGCCGGATCCACTCCACGCTCTAACGGCAAATCGAGGAGCAAACGCACAATTTCCGTATGACCGCAGCTGCATGCGAATTGAAGCGCTTCATTGTTGTCTGCAGCTGGATCGACTCCACGTTCCAACGGCAGTTCCAGGAGCATACGGACAATTTCCGTGCGCCCATAATGACTCGCATGTCGGAGTGCATAATTGTCTTGCGCAGCTGGATCAACTCCACGTTCCAACGGCAGTTTCAGGAGCATACGGACAATTTCCGTATGGCCAAATTTGCTTGCAGTTTTCATTGCATAATTGTCTAAAACATCCGGATGTATGCCACGGTCCAACGGCAAATCAAGGAGCAAACGGACAACTTTCGTGCTCCCGTGTTCACACGCATACCGAAGCGCTGAATTGTCGCGTGCAGCTGGATTCACGCCTCTGTCCAACGGCAAATCAAGGAACAAACAAACAATTTCAGTGTGTCCACGAATAGATGCGAGCAGAAGCATGTGATTGTCTCGTGTTGCAGGGTGTACTCCTCTTTCTGGTGGCAAATCAAGGAGCAAACGCACAAGTTCCGTGCACCCGTATTCACACGCATATCGAAGCGCTTCATTGTTGTTTGCGGCTGGATTAATACCTCTTTCTTGCGGCAAATCAAGGAGCAAACGAACAATTTCCGTACGACCGCCCCCGTATGCCAATTGAAATGCGCAATTGTCTGCCGCTGCTGGATCGACTCCTCTGTCCAACGGCAAATCAAGGAGGAGTCGAACAATTTCCGTGAAACCGAAATGACATGCATGGATAAGTGCTTCGTTGTTATTTTTTGATGGATTTACCCCACGGTCCAACGGCGAATCAAGGAGCAACCGGACAATTTCCGTGTACCCTTTGTAGCTCGCAAATTGAAATGCTGCATTGTCGCATGCAGCAGGATTCATGCCAAGCGCGAGGAGCACGCGAACAATGTCTGTATGTCCGAGTTTGCACGCGTCAATGAAAAATCGGTCTTCAACAACATTGCAATCCTCAATCATCAATTGCACCAAACACACATCATTCGTCTGAATGGCAGTGTCCAATGACACCGGAATCGTCGTGTTTGCAATTGTGCGTAGCAGCGACATTGGCGCATTCGTTATATCGTCTTTTTCGCCCATCCTACGCAACCGTCAAAAGAATCGGAGCCTCGTCAACTTTTCATATCAACAACCCTCATCAACTGTTCACATCAACAACATCAACAACTCCTCTTTCTGGCGGTCAAGGAGCATACGGACAATTTCCGTATGACCATTTTGGCTTGCGACCCGAACCGCGTCATTGTTGCATGCAGCTGGATTCACGCCTCTTTCTAATGGCAAGTCAAGGAGCATGCGGACAATTTCCGTGTGTCCGTTTGCACTTGCTTTTCGAAGGGCTGCATTGTCTCCCGCTGCTGGATTTACTCCACGGTCCAACGGCAAGTCAAGGAGCATGGCTGCATTGTCTTCCGCTGCTGGATTTACTCCACGGTCCAACGGCAAATCAAGGAGCAAACGAACAATTTCCGTGTGTCCGTTTGCACTTGCTTTTCGAAGTGCGTAATTGTTGTTTGCTGCTGGATTCACTCCTCTTTCCAACGGCAAATTAAGGAGCAAACGAATAATTTCTGTGTGTCCTTTATCGGATGCCCATTGAAGTGATTGATTGTCAAATATTGCAGGATTCACTCCTCTTTCCAACGGCAAATTAAGGAGCAAACGAATAATTTCTGTTTGTCCGTATGCGCATGAGAATCGAAGTGCTCCGTTGTCTAAAACATCCGGATGTATGCCACAGTCCAACGGCAAATCAAGGAGCAAACGGACAATTTCCGTATGTCCATAGTAAACTGCTAATTTAATCGCTTCATTATCGCGTGCAGCCGGATTCATGCCAAGCGCGAGGAGCACGCGAACAATGTCTGTATGTCCGAGTTTGCATGCGTCAATGAAAAATCGGTCTTCAACAACATCGCCATCCTCAATCATCAATCGCACCAAACACACATCATTCGTCTGGATGGCAGTTTCCAATGTCATCGGAATCGTCGTTTTTGCAATTGTGCGTAGCAGCGACAATGGCGTATCATAGATCCGCGATGTTAGCCGCCTCATCAGTCTTTCAGCAGAAAAATTAGACTGGAAACATTGGGAGGCGGCTAACATCGCGGATCCATGATGGCGTATTCGATATGTCGTCTTTTTCGTCTTTTTCGTCCATCCTACGCAACCGTCAAAAGAATCGGAGCCTCATCAACTTTTTACATTAACAACATCGACAACTCCTCTTTCTGGCGGTCAAGGAGCAAACGGACAATTTCCGTGTGTCCGCATCTACTTGCATTTTTAATTGCACAATTGTCGTGTGCAGCTGGATCCACACCTCGGTCTAATGGCAAATCGAGAAGCAAACGCACAATTTCCGTGTGTCCCATAAGGCATGCAGTTAGAATTGCACAATTGTCTTGCGCAGCTGGATTCACGCCTCTTTCAGATGGCAAATCAAGGAGCAAACGAACAATTTCCGTATGCCCGTTTACACTCGCATGTCGAAGTACGTAATTGTCAAATATTGCAGGATTCACGCCTCTTTCTGGCGGTAAATCAAGGAGCAAACGAACAATGTCTGAATGTCTGTAGGTGCATGCGAATCGAAGCGCTTCATTATCTCGTGTCGCAGGATTTACTCCTCTTTCCAACGGCAAATCAAGGAGTAAACGAACAATTTCCGTACGTCCGCGGCAACACGCCAGCCGAAGCTCGTCATTGTCGTTCGCAGCAGGGTTAATGCCACGGTCCAACGGCAAATCGAGGAGCAAACGAACGATTTCTGTATGATAGCCCACGCATGCGAATCGAAGTGCGTAATTGTCATTTGTGGATGGATTCACTCCTCTTTCCAACGGCAAATCGAGGAGCATACGGACGATTTCCGTGTGTCCATTTTGGCTCGCAAATCGAAGTGCGTAATTGTCATGTGTTGATGGATTTACTCCTCTTTCCAACGGCAAATCGAGGAGCAAACGAACAATTTCCGTGTGTCTATTTTCACATGCGTACAAGAGCGCTACATTGTCGAATGCAGCAGGATCCACCCTACGGTCCAACGGCAAATCAAGGAGCAAACGGACGATTTCCGTATGTCCGAGTCTGCACGCGTGAATGAAAAAACGATTTTCAACAACAACGCCATGATCAATCATCAATCGCACCAAACACGCATCATTCGTTTGAATGGCATCATACATCCCATTCGTGCTTCGCGCGATTGCACGTAAGATGTAAAGCGCTGCTGTGTCGATTTTGTCGTCCATCCTATGCAACCGTCAAAAGAATCGGATCCTCGTCAACTTTGCACAGAGCGCTTGCACGTCAAATTGCGTAATTGTCCCATGCTGTTGGATCCACACTTTGGTTGCAAATCGAAGAGCAAACGGACAATTCCCGTTTTTCGCTCTGAAGTGCTTCGTTGTTGTCTGCGGCTGGATTCACGCCTCTGTCCAACGGCAAATCGAGGAGCATGCGGACAATTTCGCCTCTTTTTCGTTCAAGAAGCAAACGAACAATTTCTACATGAACGCAAGACTACAAATTCTGCTATTTGCATTGTTGCATGCAGCTGGATTCACGCCTTTTCTCAAACCCAACCCGATGCCTCAATGAACCAATGGTCTTCAACAAAATCATCAAACACACCACATCGTTGGCACATTCTGCTGTGTCACAATCGCCAAAAGAATCGGAGCCCCGTCAACTGTCCATTGCAGCAAGAACACTTTCCGTGTACGCTGCTAATCCATCAATTCCCTCTCCCAACCGTTGAAGACGCCCATCTGCTGTAAGCCACACTTCTGTTGCCACCGCCTCCAGAAAATCAATGTCGTGACTCACCAACAACACTGCGCCCGGAAATTCCAACAGACCTTCTTGGAGTCCTTCAACGGTTTCCATATCCATGTGATTCGTGGGCTCATCCATAAGCAAGATATCAGGGGCCTGTGCAGCAATCGACCCGAAATAGACCCGCGCTTTTTGTCCACCCGACAATGTACCAATCCGCTGCGTTTGGGCAGCACCTTCCAAACCCGTTGCACCCAACACTTTGCGCAACAATGCGACAGGAGATCCCGAACGTCCAAGATATTCCAACGGCGTCAGGTCCGGTGGCAACGTATGGAAAAAATGCTGGTCAAACTTACACACTCGAAGACTGCGTCCAGTAAGTGTGCCCGACATGGGTGGCAACTCCCCTGCCATGAAATTCAGCAACGTCGATTTCCCTGAACCGTTTGCCCCCACGAGAGCCACACGACAGCCAGGATGTAGCGCAAAAGTTACACCTGTTAAAACGGGCTTTTCGTATCCTAAACATGCATTATCAACCGCCAGAAGTGCCCCATGACGATGCGTGCGTTCGTCGTCTTCCTCTAAGAAAAAGAATCGTGGACTGTTTGCCTTTTCAGGGCGCACGATTCCTTCGGTTGCTCGTTTTGCCACAAGTGCGGTAGCATCTTTGTGTTTTCCACCCTTTTTGAGAGCAGCAACGGCACGTTCAAGGGCAATCCATGCCTTGTCTCGTTTTTCTCGCTCGGCCGCGAGGTTCTTACGGAATCGGTCATAGCTCATGCGATACACTGTGAGCGATATTTGATTCATATGCCACAACGTTCGTGCAACTTCGCGAACAAAGCCCGCATTGTGCGAAATGACGATGAGTGTTTTTGGCCACGTTTGTAAGAATTCTTGCAACCACAAGGTCCCATTGAGGTCCAAGTGGTTGGTGGGCTCATCCAACAATAGCAAATCCGGTTCCATAAAAAGGCCTTGCGCAAGTGCAACACGAGCACGCCAGCCACCCGACAGGTGAGTTAGTGGACCATCGACCTGCGTAGCAGTTAATCCAAGTCCAGCAAGAATTCGACGCACACGGGATTCATCTGCATCCGCTTTCATTCCAACAAGAGTCTCTCCGATGGTTTCGTATTCTGCAAGTTCAGCGTCTGTGAGTTCATCCTTTGTATCCAATTCTGCTTGACGGGCCCAAAGACGACCTCGTTCAAGGTGTGCCGAGAGTACAGTCGCGAGAACGGTTGTTTGAGTCGCTGGCAATTCTTGAACAACTTCGTATACAGACCATGGTCTTGGTCGTTCGGCAGAAATCCAATGAAACAATGTGGATTTTCCACAACCGTTTCGACCGAGGAGTGCCACACGTTCACCTTTAGAAAGAGTAAATGTCGCGGCTGTCAGAAGACGCTTGCTGCCAATTGTCATGGTTAGGTTCTCGACGCTGATGGCATCGCGTGTCCACGTTTCAGATGTTAATGTTGTCCGAATGTCGGTCATTTCTCTACAATCTCTGCAACAACAACACGTTCGGTGTGTCGTCAATTTTTGCCAACAGAAAATGTTTAGGTAATGTAGATGAATTGGGCAGAAAAAGAAAAACAACTCTGATGGGCCGGTTGGAGCGATTATGACGCAAACGCTCAAGGAAACGTGCGAATTTTAGGGTATATATTTGGCGGACGAACAATGTTGCATGTACAATGGATTCCTATGTTGGCAATCTTGATTTGAGAAATGCTGGTGAAATTGTTCCACAGGGTGGTTCACGCAAGGGGCGTCAGACACGGCGAACGAGGCGAACACGGCGTCGTCGTTAAGATGTGTTGTTCGCAAATCTTGCGCATGAGAGTTACAAATTTTGGCACTCCTGGCTCTTGCTCAATTGGTCCAACGAATTCAATGTCCGTTTCAAGATCAATCTGTTCGATTCGAATGTAATTTTCGATGCAATGAATTAATTGAGACCGACTCATGCGTGTTCCATGCGGACATTCGAGAAAATCGCAAAGCGCATCACGAATGGGATACAGGACATGACGGTCACGTTGTACAGACGGTTTCTCATGCACACTGAAATGCGATTTGATGAATAAAACCAGCGTGTATTTGTTTAGCGGCAACGTTACACTTGTATCCATGAGCTCAGAAAAACCATTGTCGCGCACATACGCCAGAACGGCGTCAGAAATGTCTTTGCGGGCTGCCAGCGAACCACGGGGCATTCCCATAAAATCGCTTAGAGCGTCGGTCATGGGTGTTAGATTGTTGAAATTACTCCACGGTTGTATGTAATCTTTGAATTCATTTTCAACATCTTTCAACATCTTTTGTGATTCGTCGTCGTCAGCATTGTCGGCAACATTGTCGTCAGCATTGTCGTGGGCATCGTCGGCAGCATCGTCGGCAGCATCGTCGTCAGCATCGTCGTCAGCATCAGTCCGTGAAAATACACGTATCAGGATCAGGACAGCAAGCCAAACAAATAGTTCTACCGCTGGTATATTCATGATAACTTCGGGTAACAAACAAATTGTTTGTGTAATTAGTACAATGTATTCTAGGCGCATTCAACGGCCATTTGTGTGACTCCATCATGTCAATTTTCTGGACACACCAAAAACATGTCGTTTTGAATCTCGAGATTCACTTTTGCTCGTCGTCGCTATCGTCGTCGCTATCGTCGTCGCTATCGTCGTCGAACACCACCTTGATTTTAGCAGTGTATGAGGTCAAAGCAACCAAACATGCAAGGAATACAATAATTTCAAATGAAGGATTAAAATACAACGATAACAATAGCGTTAACCCAACAATCGGTGTTCCTTCGCAACGAACATTGAACCTACGAATCATCAACGCATGATTCCTGAGACCCTCGTCAATTTTTTGGACCATTCTGATGGACCACTGTTTTGAAATCTCGAGGCGTTCATTCGCTTTTGCTATCGTCCGATTTGCAACGGTTTTTTCTACAAGTGCAGCTACATGATGTGTCACACAACACTGTCATAAAACACAGCAGCACTAATGCACATTGACTCAATACAAGAATTCATTCCAATACAAGAATTCATTCCAATACAAGAATTCATTCCAATCATTTCCAATCATGTCCCAAACACACAGTGACAAATTTTGGGACAAAATATTGCGTTGAATTGACGTTAAATTTGCGGAAAAACCTTAGCGGCGAATAACCATTCCAGGCTTCCACTTTTCGCCAGGGTGCATGTGAATGCACGTCCCAATTTGCCTGCAACGCTGTCCGTAACGGCAGGGATGATTCACACGGACCATGGTGTCCTCGTGCACATACGGGCACCCAGGACGACGGCACTTGATGCCAGCAGCAGATTCGCGACAGAATTGTGCAATAGGAGCACGACCGGCATTGCGCTCGGCCTCCTTGGCTTCCCACTCTGCACGTGTTAGCCACTTGGCCGGTGGAAGATAATCTGGAACAGCAACAATGGACTCCTGGGTTGGATCTGGGCGGAATGGAATTGACCATCCGCGCAAACTAATCCACGTCATGAATGCATCATAGTCTGTTTCTGTCATGCGCTTGGTGTAATAGTGGTCATCCCACAAGACACTCAAGTCACGCGCAAAGGGTTGTTCCCACATGAGTGCAATCTCACGCTCGCAATGAGCAAGCCACTCCGTAGAGTTTGCTGCAACACATTCAACAATTGTCTCAAACGGAAGTTCTGCAATGCGAGGTGCAACGGGTGGTGTAACGGGGCGAGATGCTGCAGGCGCTGCAGGTGCTACAGTGCGAGATGCTGCAGGTGCTACAGTTCGAGGGGCTGCAGGTGCTACAGTGCGAGATGCTGCAGGTGCTACAGTTCGAGGGGCTGCTACGGGGCGAGGAGAATCACACAGAAAATCACCCCATTGCAGTTCACCACTCCGCATTGCAAGCATGGTTGAATCTGTTGTCCAGAACTCGGTAAAATCCTTTGATACAGTGGCTGGCACAACAGGCGCGACAGGCGCGGCGGGCATCTTGGCAGTGGACTTCTTGGCTGCGGTAGGCACGGTGGACTTCTTGGCTGCGGTAGGCACGGTGGACTTCTTGGCTGCGGTAGGTACGGTGGACTTCTTGATCTTTGACTCATCATCCGAATCTGCAATAGCAGACCACGGATTCTCGACGCGGTGCATGGAGCGGTGCATGGAGCGGTGCATGGAACGCATTTGAGTTGTGATAGGAATCGGTATTTCTACGTGTTCCTGATGTGATTGAGTGGTGTCTGAGGGGCGTCAATTTTTCGGGGGGGGGGTCCGCGACACCTTTAAACCACGCTATGCTCTTCAAAAAACCTCGCTGGCGCTCAGTTAGCCGCCTCATCAGTCTTTCAGCAGAAAAATTAGACTGGAAACATTGGGAGGCGGCTAACATTGCGGAACCATGGTTTTAAAACGCTGGCGCATTTCAGCCAAAACGTCGCATTCGCTCGTTTTGTTAACGGGTGATTTCAAATCGTTATGAGTGGTTCGCGACACACAGGGCACGTATGATTTCGCTGAATCCACGCCATTAGTGCTTGTTCTTCGAATTTATGACCACAGGATGTCTCAAATGTTCGTGAGGGTGAAAGTGGTTCCAGTGTTATTGGACATTCATTCGTTGCTAACGAAGTTGTTTCGACTGTTGGCGTTTTAGCGAAGCAGCAGCCCATTGTAACAGTGCATGTTGACTTCATTGTGATTGTCAATTTTCATCCATGTGCGCATTCCTTAGATTTTTCAGCCCCACGTCATGGGCGACATCGTTCCAAGCCCTGCAAACCATTCGTGTGTCACTTCGATCGTTAGGTTCCTTTGGTGTCTCCCCTCAAACTGCTGTGATTTTTGCCTTTGCCGTTTCATTTGTATCCTACGGTGTTTCTCAAAACTGCTGTGATTGCGCAGGGGTCTTTGGTATCTTACGGTTTCTCTCAAATCTGCTGTGATTTTTGCCGTTTTCATTGGTATCCTACGGTGTTCTGTCGAGTTGCTGTGATTGCGCAAGAGGTCTTTGGTGTCTTACGGTTTTTTAATTGCTGTGCAGGGGGTCCTTGGTGTCTTACGGTTTCTCTCTAATTGCTGTGCAGGGACCTTGGTGTCATACGATTTCCATCAAAAAGCTGCTCAGAGGTGTCTTACAGTGTTTCTCAAAAATGCTGTGGTTTACGTGGTCTTTGGTGTCATACGATGTTTCTCAAATTGCTGAAATTGCGCAGAGGTCATCGGCGCCTTACGGTGTCCCAATCAAACTGCTGTGATTTTTCAATTTCATTGGTATCTCACAGTGTTTCTACAAAACTGAGCGAATGCGATATTTTGATTGAAATGCGAAACATATCTCAAAATGCTGTGATGTTTGCAGTGTCATTTAGTGTCTTACAGTGTGTTCCTCAAACTGATGTGATTGCGCAGAGTCCTTGGTGTCTTACGGTTTCTCTCAAAAGGCTGTGATTGCTCAGAAGTCCTTGGTGTCTCACATTGTTTTCTCAAACCATAGATCCGCGATGTTAGCCGCCTCACAGGCCCCACGGTAGGTACTTTTTGCCTGTACTTTTTTGCCCGAATTGAGACCAAACGGATTTAAACAAAAGTACCGAGATTTGGCCCTGGCCGCCTCATCAGTCTTTCAGCAGAAAAATTAGACTGGAAACATTGGGAGGCGGCTAACATTGCGGAACCATGTTCTCAAACTGATGTGATTTTTGCCGTTTCTTTGGTGTCTTACGGTGTCTCAAAATAGTGTGATTTTTGCCGTTTCTTTGGTGTCTTACGGTGTCTCAAAATAGTGTGATTTTTGCCGTTTCATTTGGTGTCTTACGGTGTCTATCAAAATACTGTGATTGTGCAAAGGTCATTTGTATCTTTGGGCTCGGCCTGTGGCCTCGCATCTTACGGTGTCTATCAAAATACTGTGATTGTGCAAAGGTCATTTGTATCTTTGGGCTCGGGGGCAAGCAGGATTCACATTTTTTGCCCACATCAAAGAAGAGATGAAAGCCGCGCGACTTGGTGATTGCGAATCCGACGACGGTGTAGCTAAAAACTTCGTTTCCACGCTTGGAACACACTGGACGGTTGTTAATGCACGCACATTGGCCGATTGGCTATATATGGGCGCATATCAAATCCGAATTTTGGACGAGGCAATCGTGCATGCGCGTTCACTCATCCGTGCGTCGGCAATTCTTACAATAATCTTGTCCACTGCAACCGGCACACTTTCCGTTTCAACATTGGGCGCCAAAGGCGACACATTTCCGATGGTTGCAAACGGGTTTTTCATATTACTTTCCTTTACTGTTGCAGTTATGAGCGGTGGAATTAAAGTTTTGCAAATCCAAGAACGTTTGGAAGAATGTATCGGTAAACGGCAAGATTGGGTCGCGTTCGTGAGCGTGCTAACATCGGAATTACAACTTCCATTGGAATTGAGACGGGATGCACTCTATTTGATTGTCAAATACAAAGATACGTATGTTTCACTCCTCAAACGAGACGCGGATGTGTCAACACGCACGCGCCAACGGGTGGAACGAGAAATGGCTGCATTGGCTGAATCGGGCTCTGGGCGTCGTGCATATTCAACACTTGCAGACTTCGTTTTATCGGTTCAGGGGAGTGTTCTCGAAAAATTGGAGCACGAGTTGTCGCCAGAAACACAAACAATCGTTCAAGACGCGGCTGACGCAACCGACGCGACCGTTCCCAAAATTGACAGCCCAACAGCTCCCGATGCGGTTTGCGTTGACCTAAAATGATTTCCTTCAGTCCAAGTACAGCATTGAAAAACATTCGCACATTAATTCAATCATTTACCGCTGGTTCTGCAATTGTGGTTAGTCCGGCACGCATTGAGGCCCAAATGCGTCTTTGGCGCGAGCACTTGCCAACGGTGCATCCGATGTATGCTGTCAAATGCAATTCGGATCCATTGCTCCTACGGACATTAAAAAAATTGGGTGCCGGATTTGACTGCGCATCCATTCGTGAAGTTGAAGATGTTCGTCCCTTGCACCCACTTTCTCAAATTCTGTATGCACACCCTCTCAAATCCGATGCAGACATACGGCGTCTGAATGGTGTTGTTTACACAACGGTTGTCGATTCCGTTGAAGAATGTGCGAAGCTTGCTGTCGCTGGTTGGAGTGGTGACGCCTTGGTGCGTTTGGCCGTTCAAGATTCCGGCAGCAAAATGCCATTTTCCATCAAATTCGGCGCAACAAAGCTTGAATTCTTGGACATTGTGCGCAAGAGCCAAATTCCCTTATCCGGCGTGTCCTTTCACGTAGGTTCTGATTGCAATGACCCCGGACAATATCGTGAGGCAATACGAACTGCAATTGAAGCAATGACGCATTTGCGAGGCGACAAATGGACGCTCGATATTGGCGGCGGATTCACATCATCTCGCTTTTTAGACATGGCGGATGCGATTCGAAAAGAAATTCAAACACTCGAAAACATTCGTGTTATCGCAGAGCCTGGTCGGTTCTTTGCAGAACCCAGTCAAGACTTGTTCGTGCGTGTTATTGCAAAAAAAACGTCAGCTGATGGAAAGCGCAGATATGTAATTGATGAGTCCCTTTATGGACAATTCTCATGCATTGCGTTTGATGGACAGCAGCCGGCGTTCATACGGGTACCACGCAAAGATGAAGTTGTTCTTCCAGGTGACGGTAGAATGTTATATACACACGCACGGCAACGCAGTCCTGGAATCCTCTTTGGACGAACATGTGACAGTTTAGACGTTATTTGTAGGGGACACATGGAGGAGCTTGAAGTTGGCGATTGGTTGTGGTTTCCCTGCATGGGTGCATACACATCATCGACCGCATCCGAATTCAACGGATTTCCGAAACCCGCGCGAGTGGAAGACACACAGGGGCTCTTACCTTCAGAACAATGGGCGCGTTTGGCAGTGCGTGGAGCCACGGATGGGCTGGTGTATTCGAATTCGCTGGTTCTTTGAACCGCAACAAAAAATTTTTGATTTGAACTTACTTCATGGACCGTGTTACCGGTCGATGACGTTTGGCCTCTTCAATGCGCAGAGCATTGTCCGCATTTATTTTTGCAATTCGTTTTTCCATCATTTTCTTGAATTCTTCGTTCCGTTTCTTGAGTTCAAGTCTGAATTGGTTTTCTACAACGGGTGCTGAAACAGGTGCTGAAACGGGTGCTGAAACAGGTGCTGAAACGGGTGCTGAAACAGGTGCTGAAACAGGTGCTGAAACAGGTGCTGAAACAGGTGCTGAAACAGGTGCTGAAACAGGTGCTGAAACAGGTGCTGAAACAGGTGCTGAAACAGGTGCTGAAACAGGT
>Ga0164295_10000854_pt1 | contig 25287 bp, 35 predicted proteins | sample GEODES006metaG_FD_111798 | JGI IMG/M metagenome (GOLD analysis project Ga0164295, IMG submission 111798) | Oligotrophic lake water microbial communities from Sparkling Lake, Wisconsin, USA - GEODES006 metaG | ecosystem: Environmental > Aquatic > Freshwater > Lake | place: USA: Sparkling Lake... | reverse complement strand
TTGCGTACGACAAGCAATCCGAAGCTGCCGCTAACAGAATTGGAATACACAGAATTCGGTGATCCGTTACACAAGGTGGCGGATTACGAAGCGCTCAAAGCCATTTCGCCCATGGAGACGATTCCGATCGCACCAGCGGATGCACCCTTTGTACTCGTACGAACCGCGTTTTATGACGTGGAAGTCTTACCCTACGAATCGGTCAAGTATGTCACAAAATTACAGGCGTTGGGATTTCATGCGCTTCTGGGCTACGATAAGCAGGGTGGACACTTTGCAGCGGATTCGGACGCCGTGAAGCAACAGGCGGAGGATGCTGTGCTTCTTCACAATGCACTAGCGTCCAAGAACGTTTCCAGAAAGAGACGATCGTCGGGTCTGCGAAGAACGCGGCGTCGTACCAATTCGTAAAAGCATGTCTGTGTCGCGTCCACGTCGTGATCGGCGTTGTGAAAGGTGATGGCGTCGGGGCTTCCGAATAGGAGTGTGTATAATTCAGACAACTTGGGGTATTTGTAGTCATTGTGATGACTGGAGGTGGAAGGGAGTTTGCAATAATCCTTGCTCTCCTTCATGGTACAGAGGGAGCGTGCTGGCCACACAACAGGAGGGATGCCCCGGCGCTCTATTTCTGCGTTCAGTACATCAAAGTCAAAGGAGAGGTTGTGAGCAACAATCATGTCCGCAGTGCTCAGGTCGTGTCGGAAGAAACGGACAACGTCCGATGCGTATTCACCTTCGTCCATGGCTCGTTGGTAGCTAATGGTATGAAATCTTTCTGATTCAAGATTCCATACAATATACATGGGAGGACGTATGATGTGCGAATGGCGGCTAAGAAGGTGATTGCCGGTGGGGGATGACTCCCACAATTGCCATGCTAGTTGGACTATGGCGGGGAAATCTGCGGCGGTGGGATTCACCCGAGTGCGGGGGAGTCCGTTTGTTTCGGTGTCAAAGAAGAGTATGCGCATTGTGTGGGGACGGCGGGGTGTCTTTCCATGGAATCATTTTTTGTCACGCCTTTGTATAGAATGAACGGAAATAGTTCCCATGAATCATCTTTATACCAAGGTCCCTATCCTGGTGCTGTAAGTGGACAGGATGCACCTCCTGGGCCCATTCAACCTGCTGCGCTCGGATTGACGGCGCAACAGGGAGGTCGTCGTGGAACTCGTAAGAATAGGAAAAACAGTCGAAAGGCCAGTCGTAAGAATCGCAAGGCTAGTCGCAAGAATCGCAAGGCTAGTCGCAAGAATCGCAAGGCTAGTCGCAAGAATCGCAAGGCCAGTCGTAAGAATCGCAAGGCTAGTCGCAAGGCCAGTCGTAAGATTAGGAAGAACAGCCGCAAGAATCGCAAGGCCAACCGTAAGAATTCCCGAAAAAATAGACGAAATAACCGCCGCAACAACATGTAAGCGTTATTCCTCTACAAATCCTGTCCACCCCTTTGTTTTCGCAGGAGTGGAGAGTCCCAGCACCCGTTTCACGGGTCCAAACGAGCGACGATGCTCAGCTGTTACACCATGGAGGGACAATCCCTCTATGTGTTTCGCTGCACCGTACCCCATATTCGTTCCAAATCCGTATTTTTCATGGAGATCTGGTTGTCGCTCCACTTGTTCCTTGACCCAACGATCCCGACTAACCTTTGCTAGAATTCCCGCAGCTGCAATCGCCAAATATGTAGCATCTCCGTCTACAATCGTGTGGGCCTCCACATCCTTGTATTTCTTCCAATAATCCCCATCTATCAGCAACCGACCAGGAGGAACAGGCAAGGCGTCCAAGGCCCGGTGCATAGCTATCATGTCTGCCTGTAAGATGTTGTGAGTGTCTATTTCTGCAATCGTCGCTGTTGATATGCTATAAAACAACGCCGATTCCTTGATGTAATCAAACAACTCCTCTCGTTTCTTCGCCGAGATCTGTTTGGAATCTTTGAGGTCTTGAAGCTTGGACCCGCCGTCTGGAAAGTCGTCTAGAGAATCGCTAAAGGCGACGGCTCCTACAAAGAGTGGGCCCCAAAGACATCCTCGTCCGGCTTCATCTAATCCGACCTCAATTTCATCGTCCCATTTGAAGCGTAATTTGTACATGGTGTTGTCATGAATGTACGCACAAATCATGCATCAATTTTGCTGTGTTTGACCGTGGGAAGTAATAATCTTCACAGGTCTAAACTAGGGATGAAAGTGGAAGCAATTCTCACCTTTCTCGTGGGGGTAACCTTTGTGTATTCTTTGATTTTTTGGACAGCCATTCTTGCTTACAAAGTATCGCAGCCAACGGGTCAATTATCGGTATTTCGTGATGAAATTCAAAAGGATGTGCGTGTCATGTATGATACAATGAGCAAAGAAGTTGCAACCATCTTTTCGGCAGTGGATGCATTTTCCAATTCTAATCTCAATCAAATCGCAAGTCCCCGGTTTCTACGTTCACCCTTACAAGCAATGACAAGCATCGAACAACAATTATTGGCACAGCAGCTTTATAGATGATTCTTTTCAAAAGGGAAAGTAAATGAGTACTAAGAGCAGCCTATTGTTTTTATTAATTGCGGTGTGCGCAGTGAGTGTTTATTTTGTACACGAAGGATTTGGCAACGTAGGCGGAAGAATAGAGTCAGATTATTACAACAGTGTGCGTAGCCAATTTGGTGGGGGGTGGTATTCGCCTCCTATAATTCGCAGAACCGAAGATGGACCATCTCAAACATTGAGTCACTACGACTATCTGATTAAGAAGAAGGAGACATTAGCGGCATTGACACCAGGTAGACGACCCTTCATCCAAGTGGACCGTCCCAGTGCTGTGTATTACCTTCCTTATTATAAAAATTCATACAGTGCCCCTGGAACTTATTATAGTAATCTATTCATTATATTTTTATTGTTTGTTCTTGGCATTATTGCAATACAGTATTTAAAGCGCTGAACTTTAAAATAAGGACGACGACAAAAGTCCGTCATGAAAAGCACAGGGGTCTATTAGATTCAGGGCGCCTTGAAGACCAATAAAGATATCTTGCTAATCTTATAATCCCGGAATCTGTACTAGTTTCATCTCATTCTTTTTTCCACAGGAGAAGTAAATGAGGTATATCCTTGGCATCGTTTGTTTGTTGGTCGTGGTGTGCGCGATTGGCTTATTTTTTGTAGAAGAAGGATTTGACAATGTGGGTGGGAAAACACCTGCAGATTACTACGGTAGCATTGCTGCGCAGATGGGTCCGGGCTATGTTCCACCTGCAACAACTGGCGCAACTGTGACAAATGACCCATCGCAACTCGATCAAAGTTATTACAATTACTTGAAAGAGAAACTGGATAAAATGAATATAAAGATGCCGTCGGATGCAACAACGGGTACGAAAACTACCGCAACAACTGCCGCAACAACAGCTGCAGCGCCTGGAACTGCCGCAACAACAGCTGCAGCGCCTGGAACTGCAGCAACTCCCTCCTTATCTCCCGAGGTCCTCGCAATATTGGCAGAACTTGCAAAGGCAAGTGCAACACCTACTGTAAGTTCTTCTGCATCGGATGCAGGGTCTCAAAGTTCTAGTGCGACTAGCACATCAAACGCCAAGTCTGTTCCCGATGGATCTTCTAGCGATCAATCCTCGCCCGGTTCTGCTGAACAAACCTCTGCTACAAATACGCCAGCGCTTACACAAGGACAAGCATTTACAATTTCGGTGATTCCAGGAACGGCTCCCACATCTTCCGTGACGAATGTGTCCTCCTTGTTGCCATCTTGTAGTAGTTCAGAGTCTGATTCATCGGATGATTGTGAAGGAAACGTTGCCGTAAAGGTAAACAAGAAACCTTCCAAACAGTGTCCCGATATGAGTCAATATGTCCGCAAGGACAGCATTCCTTGCTGGGGGTGCAAGTTGTAGACCCTATGTATGTCCTATTCGGAATCCGAAAATAACATACACTTCTAGAAGGATGAAACAGGCCATTATAATTGGTGTGCTTATCTTATTGGGACTTGTCCTATTTTACAATTATGGACCATTTAAAGAAGGGTTTGAGAATGTAGTAGGGGCGACAACGGCATCTGCTACGTTTGAATCTCTAGGCGCTCCCAACACCTCTCCTGTAAGTTTTACGGGGTGGACGCCTCCCGCAGGGTCTGTGCCTGCTGCCACTCAGTCGTCTTCCATTCCGGCGACGACCCCTGGTGCGACGGTCATCAATCCAGCGACCTCTATAGCGCAGGCAACAGATCTCCAATCCACGCTGGATAGTATAAATGCGTATCAGCAGTTGTTTAACAATTCCCAAGTCGCCCTGCTCCCTGCGGATCAGGCTCAACTAGTGGCGGAGGTTAACAGCACCATTAAGGAAGTTCAACCCAAGATTATGAGTTCTTACGCCGATCCAGCATCTACCACTCTTACGGTGGCACAACTGTCGGCGCTTCGTGATAAAATTTCCAAGGCAGTGTCGCTTGTACGAGGGCTGCCTGCGATTAGTGCTTCCGTGCCTCCTACTGCAACCGCGGGTCCCACCGACACCATCACCTTGGTGCAGCTTCAGACCTTGATCGACCGCATCAAGGCGGCGGATCTTGTGCTCATAAATCTTCGGTCGTCGGATGCAGGGTTGAAACAGCGGTCTGACACCTTACAAAAGCTAGCTGCGGATCTTCAAAACATCGTCACAAACATCCAAAATGGCACAATGAAGTTGAGTGATGTACCGATTACACCTGCTGCGGCGGATGCATTCTTGAAACAGGTGGATATGACGGATAAGGCGTTACCAGAACTCATGGCGCAACAGGCAAGCTCTGCAACTGTACCGACTCCACAAGCGGGTGCTGTTGTCAGTGATGCATCCAGTGCCGCTAAACTTCAAGCGATTTTCAAGACCTTGGAGGATTTCAAATATACGGTAGAGGTAAAATTGGCCTATGACCCGGCGAGTGTTCAAAGGACTCGTGTAATAGACCGTATAGAGGCATTGGAGAAGAAGATTTTTGTGTATGCGTCCAGCGATACTCCAATGCCAAAGGAGTCCGTAGAGGCGGTGAAGGCGGAATTGGAGGCCTTGAAGGCGGTACTCGCAAACTCGACGACGTCTTCTCATTCTCCTGCGGATCGGTTGGATGCAGAAGACACACGGGAATCGTTTTCAAGCCCCGAGTATCCTTCTATGGAGCAATTGAATAACGCCACCGGATTGGAGGCACAAGGACAGTACAGCGATCCGTTGGGACAGTTCAAGCCGAATACACCCGCGCAGCAGACTAAGAATTGGTGGGACGGTGGATATCCATCTCCCGACACCTTTGTGCGTCCCGGTGCACCGCTTACGGATGAACAAATTCAGCAACGTGGGTCGGCGTCCACATTTGATGAACGCCTAGTGGGAGGACTGGATTACAAGGCGAGAGCGAAAGACGTGTGCCGTCAATTAAAGGAAGAGCACGGAAATTCTAGGGATTTTGGCTGTATTGATGACCAAAACTCTGTGGGGGCCGACTATTCCTGGCGTGGAAATTTTCAAATGATTTGCAATCGTATTGGCGATATGTGGGGAGCGGATGAAGGCGGTAAATATGGATGCCCTCCTTATGATCCCAACACGAAATTTCGTCAATCATAGACCAAGTTTTTTTGGAAGACCTCTCTAGAATGAAGGCAGCAGACATTGTTCCTATAGTGCGTGGGTTGGCGATTCCCATTGTGCTGTCTGTAATTATTATAGTTATATACCGGTCACTAAATAAGTCAAATGATAACTTTTCTGATTATGGAACGTGCGATCGATGCAGGAAACCAAGGCCTTGTGTGTGCGATCGTGGATGTTCCAAGTGCGGCGGAAGTCCCTGCAACTGCTCAAATGGAAGCGAGAATGCTCCTAGTTGTCCCACGTGCCCGTTGCCCGACCCTGCTAAATGGGTACTGAAGGCGACGGTGCCTCCTTGCCCTCCTATGCCCGATATGAGCAAGTACATGTTGAAGACGGAGTGCCCTCCTCTTCCCGATATGTCCAAGTACGTTCTGAAATCGTCGGTGCCCAAGTGTCCTCCTTGCATTTCTACCTGCTCCAAGCCTTGCAAGATTGGCGAATGCCCTGCTTGCCCTCGCCCTCGTTGCCCCGTCGTCAAGTGCCCCGATCCCAAGGCATGCCCGGCGTGTCCTGCGGCACAATGCGCACCTTGCCCAGAACCCAACATTCGTTGCAAGGCCGATTATCAACCTGGGCCTGTGCGCCCTATGCTTGCCAGCACAAATACGTTTGGATTTTAGACACCTCTGCGTCCATGTATTTTACACGACATTGAACATCAATGCCTTGTAAGAGTGTCACATAACTAAAGTCTAACAATTATGTAGGAATGGATACACGGTTTTGGGGGCCAAGCGGGTGGAAACTGCTCCACTTAATTACCTTTTCCAAGGAGGCGCTGAATCCTGTTGCTCTGCACGAATTCTTTACGCTTTTGCAGTATGTGCTTCCCTGCAAGTTCTGTCGTGCATCTTTAAGTGATTATTATGCCGTGGATCCGGTGCCTCGCAAGGTTCCTGCGTTCAAACACTGGTTGTACCGCATTCATAATCGTGTCAACGGCAAATTGCGGGATCAGCATTTGTTGAAGGACAAGGACCCCGAGTGGTCGGCGATTCAGACCCAATACAAGGCGATGATAGACTGTTCGGAACAGCGATTCGTGGGGTGGGATTTCCTGTATTCAGTGGTACACACAACTCCTGGCCCTCATACGCCATCAGCACCTATGCCCTCGGCACCTCCGTTGGAAGTGCTGACGACTCCAGAGTTGCGGAACCGTTGGAACCTAATGAGCCGTGACGAACGTTTACCGCTGTTAACACGCTGGTGGCAGCTTTTGCCGCAGGTCTTGCCGTGCAAGTCGTGGAGGTCGGCTTGGTCCACGGCAAAAAAACAACCGGCGCTCACTATGCCCAAACGAGCGATAACCGCTTGGCTCTTTTCGGTGGAGCAACATTTATGTAAGACCTTGCAGGTCAAGGCACGACATGCGTCTTTTTCGGGTGTCTGCTGTGAATTGCGAACCTTTGCAAGTGGTTGCGCTAACAAAAAAACACGAAAAACAAAAACGTGTCGTTCCAAGACACTTAAGCGGTCAAATCTATTGAGACGGGTATCAGTGTAGATTGTTTGAGGCTACCGCGATGGCGCCAGCATGCGGCGGTCTCCTTGTGTCGGGGGGTTTCACATGGTTTCTTATCTATGCCTACAAAGGAGCATTTGTAGGCATAGGTGCAATTGGGTTTCTTTATCTTGTTCGCCATCCAGGCCGCGCTACTTGCATCAAAGAAGTCGGATGTAAATTCCATTGTGCGGATTGTTCTTTGCTTCACTGTTGTTCAATTTTTTTACCAACTCCATACTAATGGGAGGCACTGTCTCTATCCTACCTGTCAATCCAGATGCTATAGAGTCAGAGGGTCATTGGGCCGCTGATTGGAAAACTGGCTACCGTTGGTGCACCGATGCAATTATATCGGGCCCTGAGGTACAAAAAATGCCCGGTGCTACACCTGGAGCCGAGGTGTGGGGACCTTATCCAAAACAGTACACACTGTCCTGGCTGGGACAACTCTTGTTTACACCGCCCGAATCAGTGGATGGGGTGCCGATTTTGTGTCGCTGTCGTGACATTTCCACCTACATGCGAGATCACCGAGGGCGCTTACAATTGGGAGCAAAGGGAGCGATGTTGATTGGCACCAAGCCGCCGGCGTGTTGGGAGGACAATGGGTCCTTCTGGAATCCGTATGGAGATAAGGAGTTTACGGTGACTGTTCGGCATCCTGGATTTTATATTTCCCTTTTATCTAAGAATTTGTTTGGAAATGTGGTGCGGTTGGCTGCACGAGGTCGTCGGAAGACACGAAAGATTCGGCGTCGCTGAAACAGCCAGAAAACTCTATCTTTATAATAGAATAATGCCTAACAAGGTAAATATCCTGGTTTATTCGAGTGTTGCTATATTCATGATTGCAATTGTGGTCGCAATCAACATCTGGGCGCCAAAGGAACAGAAGGAAGGATTCATATTAAATCTCACAGATTTCCAAGTGGGGGTGGCTAGTTTTATGGGTATTCTTGTAGGTTTAGTTATAATAGTTCTTTTTTATAGATTTGTGTTTATTCCATATATTCTTCCAAATTTTCAATAAATGATGGGGTCAGTCCTTAAAATTATTCATTCATTATATACATGTCTAAACCAGACGTCAAGTTTCTTGCGATTGTCGCCGTCATACTTTTGTTGTGTGCAGCAGTTCCACTCAGTTTGGCACAGAAGAATAAGGAAGGATTTTTAAGTGAACAGGAACAAGTAGGCATGTGGGTTGGAATTGGTTTTTTTATGGTTATCGTTATTTTATTAGCACTCTATCGTATTTCGCAGTTATGATAACTCCCGCAATCGTTTCATAACCTGTTCCGAATACTTTAATCCAGCGTGTTTTCTTAGCCAGACCGCACAGGGTATCAGACGACGACGTTCGTCCTCTGACACGCCTTTCGCACTCCATTTCGCTTCTAGAGTCGCCGCCGTTCCCCATTCTGCAGGTGACCAGAGGGGGTCTTCGTCGGGTCGTACAATCCAGGGTGTCAAGATGCCTCCTCGCTGTAACATTTTGTTGCTCCTATAGAAAGTAATGGCCCGTGCCTTTAAACACCTTTCGCAGCTGACCCCTTACATCCCTTACATTGCGGTGATTGTTGTCGTCGCCGTTCTGTTCTGCGCCATTGGAATCTGCGCAAATCCCAGTATGATGCGCGGGCGTGAATCATTCGCAAATAGCAGCGCCAGCTTCACCATGTACTATGCCGATTGGTGCCCTCATTGCAAGACGGCCCTGCCTGAGTTTAAAAAGTTGGGTGCTACAATGACCATCGGCGGAACCTCCGTCGTTCTCCAGGCGCTAGAGGAGCAGCAGATCCCCCCGGAACTGAAGGATACGATAAAAGGATACCCGACGATTCAGTTGGTAAAGCCTGATGGGTCCGTGATGGAATATTCGGGGGATAGGACTGCGACAGGCTTTCGGCAGTTTCTCCAACAGACGTTGGCCTAGATAACCATGATGTCGCAACGTCACGCCCTGAGGACCACAGCAGGTCAAAGTCTTCGGCATTGAGTTTCATATACCATGCTGGAAACGGAGGGGCAGAAAACCACAAGATGTTGTGGGGCCAATCCCGTTTCCACGCGACGTGTTTCGCTGGTTCATCAAAATGAACCATGGAAAACATATATTCTGCAAGTGATTCCGGCGCTTGTTTCGCAGGTTTTGTAATGCAAAATCCGAGCGATTCTTGACGAGCTGTATCGGAGGGCAGGTGATTCCATGCAAAATTCGCCCGTAATGCGCCGTCTATCCACAAGTTACCCGATTCTGGATCTTTGTAGGGACAGTAGAACATGGGGAGACCCATAGATGCCCGCACGGCATCTACAATGCGCACCCTTGGATGCGTTTTCCCATTGAGAACGAGCGTCTCACGGCGATTGAGGTCAGACACGACTACCGATAAGGAGGGTACCTCGGATAGTGTGTAGGAAGAGCTTCCGGCGACTAGTTCATCCAGCACACGTCCAATCTCTGTTGCTAGACTTTTGCCACTATCAAGACCCCACGTATTTGCGATATTCAAGAGGTTGGTGATATCCATATCCCGAAAGTTGGTGAAATTCGTGGTTTCTATGACGGGTTTCAGTTTGGAAGGAGATTTGCCGATTGCCATGACGACAGCAACAAAGGCGCCGGCGCTCGTTCCCCAGTATTCCGTCACATCTCGTAGAACGCCGGCTTTTTCCAATTCTACAAGCGCTTCCACAAAGATAATGCAGCGAGTGCCACCTCCGCAAAAGACAAGACGTTTGGGATAGAACATCTTATTCGGTCACGAGGTTCTATTCTGGCAAAATTTCCGCACAGTACATCAAGCATGTCGCAGTCGTTGATGCCCCCGTGCGTCCCGCCGTCATCCTTGTACACGGAAGAGGCGAGACGAGATGCCACTCGCATTCGTATTTACAACATGGTGCTATCGCAAATATATACAAAAATCAAGGCAATCGCTCGCATTCCTGGAAATCAGAAATCGCTTTGGTACGTAGTTCCCGAGTTTATTCCTGGGACGCCCAGGTTTGATATCGGTGATGCCATTTTGTACATCGTATGGAATTTGCGAAACACAGGATACACCGTGGCCTACACGCATCCAAATTTGTTGGCGATTTCGTGGTCCTCCCACGACGAAGTGTATCGGACAGCGACGAGCCCTTGGTCCGTTGTCCTCAATTCTGCAAGGGAACAGGCGCTGATTGAACGGCCGTTAGTGCCGCATATTCCGAAACCGGTCTTGCCTGCGATGCCCTCGTTCAAGATGGTGGAGAATATGCGGTCGGATATTATTAAGCGGAAAACGCCAATTAAGAAGACGGTGGAATTTCGTCCGGAAGCGGTGCCGGTGGCGAAATCAGGGGCGGCCTTGCCCGGTCAACTCGGATCTAAGCATGTCAGTTTTGTGTAGTATTTTATCACGACATCGTAAGGATGCCAGGTCCACGACAACCACTTTTTCCTCCTTACGCGACACAATTGCCTGGAACTACACCTTTGTATCGTCTTGCGGAGCTTCATAATTCTGTGGGAGGAGTGATGGATACCCCCGCAAACGCTGCAAGATATATCGGCCCGAGTAATGTCCCCTATGTTGGATCGCATAGATTTCGGAAAGTAAGTGGTGCGATTGTTGATGTGGGAGGACCCTATGGACAAGCTTTGAAAGTGATTATGTATGGGAATGCACGGAGGTCAAAAAATACAAGAAAGAGAACAACAAGACGGCGTCTAACAAGAAGACACTAGTGTCACCATAAAATATTCTCAGCAACTATAAATGAGCGATAACCTTTTTAAGACCGAAAATGTGATTGCGATAGTGTTGGCAATAATTGTGGTTATAATATTTACAATCCCATACATATTTATCTTATTCTTTTCTAGAAATGTGAATCCACGGCTAATAAATGCGCAGAGTTCACTCTTCTCAAATGCGGAGACTTTCGAACCTTCTTCCTCTTCAAATAATCAGCCTATACTTATTGTACCCAGTCCACCTCGTAGAATTCCACCTACTGGAGTGCCGCAAACGCCTAGACCTACACTGATAATTCTAAACAAAATTAAGAAAAACCGACGGTCCAAGGCATAGACTAGTCTAAAGACGAAATCGTATATCTTACACAATAAGATGTACAATTTTAACAAAGAAGATATAGAAACCTCAGTAGACTGGAAGCGGTTTGACGGTGTCCTGGATGGCTGCAGCGAGTTTCATGGACCCATCGGCAAGGAACATTACAAACTCTTGGCGTACCTATCTACCTTTTTCAACAACGCTACCATCATAGATATTGGAACAGACCGAGGTTCCAGTGCCCTTGCTCTTTCCTATAATCCAACCAACGTCGTTCATACCTTTGATATCTGTGACAAGGTGTCAAATCACGGCATCAAGAGTCGTGAAAACATTCAGTTTCACATGGATGACTTGTTTACAGCAGAGGGTCAGGCCAAGTGGACCGAGACAATCTTACGGGCTGCCTTTCTCTTTTTGGACGTAGATCCGCACAACGGTCACATGGAGACGACATTTTACAATTTTTTGAAGAGTATCAACTATCAGGGATTCGTTGTTTGCGATGACATTTGGTATTTCAAGGAGATGCGAGATAATTTCTGGTATAATCTGCCTTATGAACAGCGCTATGATTTGACGGAACTGGGCCACTGGTCGGGTACGGGCATTTTTACGTTCAATTCGGCCATCACCTTTCCCAAACGAGACACCCGCCACTGGACCTTGGTGACGGCGTATTTCAATCTTACAAAGTGTCCCGATGCGAGTGAAGAGATTAATAAGAGGGACAAGTCTTATTACTTGCAGCACGCTGTGTCTACCTTGGCATTGCCCTACAATCTCGTCATCTATTGCGACACGGAATCGTTGGAGGAGATTAAACGCCTGCGTCCAGCGTATCTGGCGGACAAGACCAAGTACATCATTCGCGAGTTTGACGCGTTGCGTTTTGTAAAGAATGGTCTAGCCCTTCCAGATACCTTTGCCGACTATCGCCGGCAAATCCAAGACAACCGGCGCACACATCCGTATCATTTTGACAACCGGAATACAGCGAGTTATTACCTGTTTTGCATGTCACGGTATGGAATGCTGAAGGAGACGATTGAGACCAATCCGTTTGGATCCTCGCATTTCAGTTGGATTAATTTTTGCATAGAGCGCATGGGCTACAAGAATGTACAATACTTGGACGAGGCACTGGGTCAGAGCAGAGAACGGTTCTCCACGTGTTACATTGACTACATTCCAGAATCACTGGTCAAGAATACGGCGGAATATTTCCGTTGGGGGCGCTGTGGGATGTGCAGTGGATTTTTTACAGGCAGCAAATATTACATGTATGTCGTTTGCGACTTGATTGAAAGCAAGTTTCTGGAGTATTTGAAACAGGGATATGGGCACGCCGATGAGCAGCTGTACAGTCCCGTCTTTTTTGAAAACAAGCAGCTGTTTACGCATTATTACGGTGATTATCAGCAGATGATTACAAATTACACGCACATTCATGAGGCGGCAGAACCGCCAATATACAACTTTCTTCGCAACAGCTACAGTCATGGAGATCTTGCAAAGTGTAAGGAGGCGGCGACGATTGTGATTCAGTCGGTAGAGGCAGGACTTGTGGGGTGCAATCCGACGTATTTGGAAGAGGCGCGACGAATGTTGGCAGGCTGCATTCGTTAGCCTAAATCATAGGAATATGATAAAACCAATGGACCATATTCATAAAATTATATACATCAACTTGGAACATCGTGCGGATCGCCGTGCAGAGATAGAAGGCGAATTGGCGTCCATGGGCCTCTCTGGAGAACGATTTCCTGCCATATTGCGAAAACCAGGACTTGTAGGATGTGGATTGTCTCACATCGCTGTCTTGGAAAAAGCGCAAGCGGCTGGATGGGAGAATGTCCTTATTTTGGAAGACGATTTCTATTTTGTAGTGGACAACCACACATTTCAACGGGAAGTCGCTGCATTTTTTACTCAAAATATTCCGTATGACGTAGTCATGTTTTCCTATGGATATGATACTTGTGCACCCTTCAATGATGTTGTGGACAGGGCTGTAAATGCACAGACTGCGTCTGGGTATCTTGTGCATCGCAACTTTTACGAAACCTTGTTGAATAATTTGAAAGAAGGCTCAGCGCAACTCATCGCAACCGGCCAACATTGGCATTATGCTAACGATCAGTATTGGAAGCGCCTGCAACCGAGTACAAATTGGTATTGTTTCAAAACACGGTTGGGGATGCAACGACCGAGTTACAGCGACATATCAGAACGATTTGTGCACTACGGAAATTGTTAGATCGGTTTAAATCTATACTAACAGACAGTATCAAGATGAGTGCAACTCTCTTTGTGACGGCGCTCCTGGATCTTGGGGCCACGGCACCCGAATTGAAACCTGTAGAAACACGTCTTGCGCATTTCCGCAGCTTGGTGAACACAGGAATTCCGCTGTGCGTCTTTGTAAGCTCTGCCTATGCTGCGGCGATTCAGGATGTCTGTAGGGACTGCCCGAATGTTCATCTTCATAAATGTTTAGAATTGCACGAGACTCCTACGTACAAACTGTGCGTGCCGTACAATGATTCTTTGCCCACATTGAGAAATGTCGTGAAAGATACGCCAGAATTTCTAACGTTGATGAATGCGAAATTGGACTTTATGGACGAAGCGGCACAAGCACACGATGCCCAACAGCTAGCATGGATAGATTTCAATGTCTGGCATGTTGTAAAGGATGCAGAACTTACAGCGGCAAACTTACAGCGCATTGCCGCATCAGAACTTGCTTTAGACCAAGTCTGTATTCCAGGATGTTGGCCTGCAGGGCCTGTTGCGAGGGACCGGATTTCCTGGCGGTTTTGCGGTGGATTTTTTCTTGGAAAGAAAGAAGCCATTGCAAGGTTTATAGAGGTATACAAACAGCAAGTCCCCGCCATCCTTGCGGAACGAGGACTCACATGGGAAGTCAATGTATGGGCATTATTAGAAGACAGATTTGCCCCCTATTGGTACAAGGCGGATCACAATGACACCCTGTTTCAGATTCCGGACACGTGTTTCAAGTCGGATAGACTCCATTCGCCATAGAATATGCATTGTTGCTGACATTTGCGGCATTTGCCAGAAGCAAGGTCGCATGAGTCCCCTGTCGGACGAGCATATCCAGGAGCAAGAGCAGGAAGAACCCGCCTAGCACAAACATGATGATTTCCATGTGGCTAGACTGCACCTTTCGTTGGTCTTCGTCTTCTAGTTTTCGGAAGAGGCTATCTAGCTTCTTTTGTAACTCATCCAGACGACTTTCCGCTTTTCGTTCAGCACCAGTCACATCAAATTGACGTTGGGACCCGGGAGAAATGTTTTGCCACAGCGTAGATTGTCCATCGGTCCAGGCGGTTGGAATCAGGGGCGCCTCGGCGTCTCGCGCAGGCATACGTTCTTTGATCCAGGACGGCGCGCTGCTGTCAGTAAACATAGTGGCCCAATCCGTTGTTAAGCTGTAGATTTGGTCGTCTTTCACATCGGCGGTGGGATGAGGAAAGTAATCCGAGGAGGGCGAGGAATCCACGGCTTGTAACATTTGTGAAATACTGGTGCTTTCATCCTCTCCGGAAAAAGCAGACCCCAGGAGTTCCGCTGGCGGAAGCTTTCGGTGAGAGGGTCGGTCGGGGTCTACTGTGGAATCGGTGCCCGGACTGGTGATCCAGGACTCGGGAGGTGGTAATAAGTTCTGTTTACGTTTCTTTTTGGATTTTGGTTCTGATAAAAATGAATACGCTTCGTCTAATGAGCACATAGCTCCCCTATTGGTCTCGCAGAATTTCCGGAGGGACTTTAGGGCGCATGGAAAATATCTGAGGAAAATAAAGATGAAGTCTCACAAATATGATATTACTGCACAGAGCGTCAACAAGTGGGCCATGGAAGAAATCAAGCACGTTGGAAAAATCATAGCGGTCAAGGACAAGGGGCTTCAACGTGCGTATGCTCGCAGCACGTTAAACGGAATGGCCTATCTTCGTGACGCCATTTATCAGTTGATTACTGATAGCAAGAATCCCGACTATATCAAGGATGACCTGCAAATTCTGCATGACAAGGTCGTGCGTGTTATGCAGCACCTCATCAAGGACTTTGATATAGACATGAAGGATATTCAAGAGTTCAATAAGAATCACGTGCTATCGTCGCTAAAGTATTTGGATGGCCGTAAGACACGCAAGAACAGTCGTGCAGCAAGCCGCAAGAACAGTCGGCGTAATAATCGTAAGAACTAAACACGCAATCTATAGTAAGAATGCGTGTCATAGAGTGGTTATTTTTACCCATCTTTGTGATGGCGGGTGTCTTTGCCTTTCGCAGTGGTATAGATAGGTGGACAACCGCAGAAGGATTTGCTTCGCCCACTCCTGATGTGCCAATAACTGACATTCCTGCCGATAAGTTGCAGTCTTTGCGTGACGCCGCCAACCCGACACCGTCAGACGATGATGCCATTCAAGCGCACAAAACCTTGTTGAAATACATTCAACACGATTACCAAAAAGGGGTGTATTTTGTGTTAAATATTGCAAACCAGTTTTTTGGCCCCGGACTTATGATTCGGAAGGACATGGACCCGAGCTCCATCCTCGCAAACTATGTCAACCCATTACAAGGAATATGAACCCAGCAACAATGAGCCCAAGTGCAAGTGTCCTGGCCCTTGTGCCTCCTGTATCCTGGGTCTTAAGTGCCCTCCTCGTCTTTGGAGGCGCCGTGGCGAATCGTCTTCCGTCAGCATCCCTGATCCAACACCCGGTGACATTTTTTATCCTTGCGTTATTAGGCGTAGCATCTATACAGATTGGAATCCCTCATCTCGGCTTTGCGTTCCTATTTTTTCTATTGTCGGTTTGGTCTATGAATACCGTGAAAACAGAGGGGTTTCTCAACGGGTGTTTCATAGATGAAGTGAAACATAAGAAACGTTGGTTCGTCGAAGAAGTGTTAAAAGAAGATCCGAAGGGGATCCAAACGAAGAAAGATATTACTGCGGCGGTGGGAGGAGCGTCGGCTCAGGGCGGTACGTCAGCAGGGACGACATAGAGGCGGCGACCACAAGTATCATGTGAGCACACAGCGTGTGTTGACACGAAAAATCTAGCATGACAGGATAGGAATGGATGTAGGAACGGTTGATATTGCGCTTGGCGTTGTGCTAGTTGCACTGCTCGTCGGATTTTCACTGGATTTTAAGAAATCGTATGCACACGGAATACATTCGGCGGCTCGTCATCCAGCCCTGCGATTCTTAGCAGGAGCGGTCGTTGTCGCCTTGGGCACCCGACATCCCGTGTTGGGACTGCTTGCACTGCTTGTCGTCTTTTTCTGGGTGGCGGATGTTCATTTGCTGTCGTCATTTTCTCTCTAGACGGTAGGATGGTGAAACGAGCGCTGAACTTGACTCCGGCTTCCTCTATGCCGAATATGATAACGGCTGTGACACAGGCTACACAAGCAGCACAAGCAGCACCAGTAGCTACAGCAGCGACAGTCACAGCCGCAGCGGTTGCTGTCGCACCCATGGCTACCTTTGACATTATTTCACAAAGCATCATGATGATGGGTACAAATCCGTATATCATCGGCGCATTCTATCTTTTGATGAATTTGGGGGGTCGTTACTTGTCGTTAGAGCTGACCAAGAAGCAAGAGGCGTTCCTACAAATGCCGATTCTGCGTCCAGTACTCTTGTTTGCGGTGCTCTTTATTGCTACTCGTAATCTGGTAGCCGCAGTTGTAGCAACCTTTGTGGTGTTCTTCATTCTCTGGGTCGTTGCAAATGAACATAGCCCCTATTGCATGATTCCTCACTGGTGTGGCCATGATTTGGAAAAAGATGCGGCAACATATAGTGAAAATGTAAAGAAATTATTTAGTTAAACAACTGGAGTCTATATTCAATTACAATTATTGTAGTTGAATATGATAATTACGTTGTCTAAACGTTTAATGTCAGAGTTCCGCCCGTTGGCTGCGCAGTTTGCGCTTTCTTCTTGCGAGCGGAAATGCCATTCTGACGCATCGTCTCGGTTGTGTAGGCGCTTCCCATACTCTGAGTTTCATCATCTGCAGTAGGAGGTACGACACGGTTCAGGGGATCACCGTTGCGCTGAAGGGTCTGAAGGATATCATCCATATTCGGCCCCGTCATTTCACGACGGGCTGTGGGCGCCGAGGGAGGCATTCCCAAGGGAATGCCGCCGCGAGGGTCCTTCACATCTACAGGAGGACCTCGCATGCCTCCCATGGGAGCGGACACACCGCCCATAGGAGATGCACCAAAGCCCATGGCTGCACCAATGTCCATGGGACTATAGGATGACGAAGGAGGAGCGGCACTCATAGGCCTCTGCGGTTTCTGACTGCCGCCGAGCCCCATAAAGTTGGCGAAGCCTGGGCCCACCGCTTCCGTTGCTGCCGCTTTGGCAAACTGTTTCGCCAAATCGGGATTGTTGCGAAGAATATCGTCCATGCCAGGCATCTTGGACTTGAACATCGTGTTGGTGACGTGACACATGGCCGCAGAGAGTCCTAGAGACATGATGAGGCGGACTTCGGGGGCTACCTTGCTTTTATCCTTGTACTTATCGTAGAGTTCTTCAAAGATTTCGTCGTAATCTTCTGCATTTTCGTTTACCTGTTCGCTCCATCCATCTAGATGGACGCCGAGGGGGTCATAGCGACTGTTCAAGAATTCCATGCCGCTGGTCACCGTTGTAAGCATAGAGCGCTGAAAGCGAATACTGGCTTCCAGCCCCTTGGAGTCCTTGCGCTTGGCGACTTCGGCCTGAATGTCTTCCAGTGAATTGGCGGCGGACATCTTGGTGCCACCCACACCCTTGCGGTCCATACGCTCCAATAGCGTAAGGGCTTCTGCCTTCTTTTGTGTCTCTTGTTCGGGAGTCAAAAACGTGCGAAGCGGTTCGTTGTGGAGTTCGGGTGCAGGCGCTGCCGAGGAACTGCTGCCGCTGCCGAACAGAGAGGAAAGCCCAGACATCATTCCACCACCGCTGCTGCTCTCGGCGGGCGCTGCTGCACTCAGACTAGGAAGCGAGAACCAGGTCTTGGCGGGTGCTGCAGGCGCTTGAACAGGTGCCGGGGGAGAATTGAGCACCAGTGTGGGTTCATTAGGGGGCATAGGACCTTCACGCAAGATCTTGATGGTGTCATTGACGGGAGTGGGTCGGACATTAAATGACACATTGGTGTCTTCTAGATTGACGAATTCCACACCACTATCGGAACTGATGCCTATGGACGAGGGAGCTGTTCCAGAGGGGGCACCGGAGATCTTTCGCTGGTTTCCCAACAGCCCTAGATCAAAATCGTCCAGATTGGTAATCTCTACGGCGCCCAGATCGCTGGACACATCGCCACCGAGTTGGATTGTTTGGCCGGACATTGTCTCTCTTGTTTCAGAGTGGACACCGTTTTAAGCAGACAACCGCATCAGGTCTACCTATGGCTCATGAGGAAGGCATCCGCCAAATCACTTTTCTTGGCCTTTGTAACAAAGAATCGCAACCATTCGGCATTTCCTGCAAGGAGTGCTGTGACATCCGCCTCGGCAGATTTCTTGCGGTTTCTGTAGGCTGCGCCTTCTGCTGCGGTCACTTCTGAGGCTGTAGCTCTTCCTGCGCCAGAGCCGGCGATGGAGGCTCCGCTTAAATCCACAACCGCGACCACCCCTTTAGATTTCGTACCGGCATGTACGAATTCAATGGCACCGGTCCAGGCGTGCTCTGTTTCCAGTCGGTGTCCTAACAATGTGAAGAGCATGATTTGGACGGATTTCATCGTCGGGCCCTTCATGACGGGTTGATTTTCCAGGCGGATGAGCGTGGCCTGTGCAAAGGTAGGAAGCATAGGACTTAGCCAGCGATCCATTGCCTTGCGCACTTCGGAGAGCGAGGCACTGGCGGCTTTCACCGGTTTCCAGGGCAGAAGATAGTGTTGGGACGCCCAGGCCAGCAGAGTGTCTTTTGATGCCTTTTTCGCATCCGCCAGTCCCGCTCCAGCAGCGAGTAAGCGTAACGGTTTGACTGTCAGTGTGCAGGGCACGCAGGGATGCGACGGTTTGGGGACGCAGGCCCGTTTCTTCGGTTGGCCCGCTACGCAGCCCTTGCACCATTTTACCCCATCCTTGTTGACCCAACACGCAGGAGACGTGCACGCGGCACACTGTTTGGCGGTTTGGGCTGATTCACCGCCCGCCAACAAGTCTATATTGTCCCAGGCTAGGATGGTCTTGTCAGTGCCTCGGTGTCGCATCAGGCAATACGCCAAGTTGCGAATTCCCATATCAAAGCCGAGCACGATTCGGTCGGTCATAGCTGTTCTACTGTTGTAAGAGTTTAGACCAGTGTTTATGACCTTCACGAGTCTAAAGCAAGTCTACGATTTCTTATCAAATGAGCTCGGAATTGGAAGCAATGCTTAATAATCGTTATACATCGGGGGTGTTCATCAATCACCCAGAGGAACCCTCTGACATTCATGTCGTCTTTCATGAGACCTTGCAACGTGTAAAACCAATCATGTCGGTGATTATGCCCATTTTTAACCAAGAAGAGATTATAGAGCGTAACTTGCGTTCTATTTTGGAGATGACAACGGATACCCCTTATGAATTTATTCTTGTTATCGACCGTTGCTCGGATGACACGGAATCTGCTGTTTTGCGATGGGCTACGACGGTGCATTCTTCGGAGCATCCGCTCGTAACACGTATCTTGATTGTGCGAAGCAATCTGCCTCTCTTTGAGACGACTGCGGACAATGTGGGGTTTTTGTGTGCGCAGGGCCAGTATTGCTTAGAAATTCAAGCGGATATGGAAATGGTTCAAAAGGGATTTAATATGAAACTGTTGGAACCGTTTATGAAAATTCCCAATGTGATTGCGGTGTCGGGGCGTTGCTGTCATAGTTTTGATATCACACAAGGAATTGGTAAATTGGGCGACTTGGTGGAAAAGCCGTTGTCGGAATTGCCGCATGTGGATCCTGGTGCGTTTTATATCGATCAGACATGCAATCGTGGTCCGTTGCTGCTTCATACAGGAAAATTACAGGAGTTGGGGTATTTAGACGAACGCAACTTTTTTCAAGATTATTGCGACCACGATTTGTTTTGCCGAGCCTTGCTTCAAAAGGGATGGATATGCGGATATAGGCCTATAGAGTTTGATGCACCGCTTAAAGATGGTTCCAATCGCAAGCCCAAAGATCCCCTCAATCAAGAGTACTATCAATTGAAAAAAGAGAAGACGCAAGGAGGACGAAATGGATTTTTTTGGAAGGTGTCCCCCTCTCATCCTCCTGGACCTATTACAATGGCGAAGTTGTAGGGGTGTTCTAAGTTTAGCGGTCTAAAGTATTTTCACGCCATGAAATATTAGATGTCTTTCTTTCCTCTTAAAAAATATACATACGATTGTGACAAATATCCCTTTCGTTCTGTGGTCCAATCCATCTTTCAATTCCAACAGTCCCTGGAGGCGATTCATACATTAAACACAGTGCATACACAAGTGACATTTGACAACGACACTAAGACTATGTTTCAAGAGACATTCTACAAATCGCCCAAATACAATGAGTTTCGTGAAATGTATTACAAGTTTGTGGAATCCGAGATATTCAAACTCTTCCCCGAAGAGTCTGCACTTGTTGTGCAAACGGACCCTTGTTTTCGGGTGTGTGTGCCAGACAATACGGCTTTGGGGCATAAACCAGAGGATGTGGGAGACGTTATTGGCCTTCATTGCGATGCAGATTACAATCATCCACCCGAAGAACACAACTACATTCTTGCGCTTACGGAAATGTGGGAGTCCAACTCCGTCTATATAGAATCGGAACCTGGAACATCTGCGTATTCGCCGCTGCATCTTCATTGGAACGAATACGCAACATTTTACGGAAACAAGTGTCGTCATCACAATAAGAAAAATGTCACTCGTCAAAGTCGTGTCTCCATTGATTTTCGTGTAATTCCTCATAGTAAGTACAATCCGGATTATGAAAAGGAAAGCGTTCACGGCAAACGCAAATTTGTTGCAGGAGATTACTTTTTTATAATGCGCAGGCCTTCTGCATAACAATTCTAAAGATTATGAACTATTATGGGGTCTAAATGCAACAAACTATATACAAATATATCATGGCATTCAACGGTCAGTCCCTGCAAGATCAATTTGTGCTTTCTGTGCTGAAGAATAAGCGAAACGGCACTTTTTTAGAGATTGGAAGCAATGACCCGATTCATATTAACAACAGCTATGTGTTGGAAAATACGTATGGATGGCGGGGTATTTTGGTGGAATACGACCCCAAGTGGGAAGATGCTTACAAACAAAAGCGCACCTCTCCCTACATCATCCAGGATGCTACAAAGATTGATTACGTCGCTGCATTTGACAAATACAGTATGCCGGCGCAGATAGACTATCTTCAAATTGACTTGGAAGTGGACCATGGAACTACGATCAAGACGTTGGAGATTTTGGATTCTACCATTATGGACAAACACACATTTTCTGTCGTAACCTTTGAACACGACATCTATCGTGGAGACCATTTTGAAACACGTGCGAAATCCAGAGAGATTTTCGCCAGACGCGGGTATTTTCGCGTGTTTAGTGATGTCCGAAACCATACTTATCCCTATGAAGATTGGTACGTGCACCCGGCATGTGTAGATATGGACTACATTGCAAAAATCAAGACGAGTGAATCGTTGGAGTATTCGGAACTCATCAAGCGATTGTAACGCAAAACACTAGACCCATGCGAAATACTACTTCCAATAGCATTAGAGCAAGAAAGAGGGATAGAAGCGCTGAATGACTCAATAGATACAGTGCGCCTACAAAGACGGCGTAGGAGCCGATGAGACTGTGTCGTACAAGAGGGGAGGGTTCACGCACTGCCATTTCGTAAATGAGCGAATACGGGTAGATTGGAAAGGTTTGCAGAAAGATGGTCAGTCGTCGCATAATATGTACGTTCCGAAACATATTTTGCTTTCTAACACAAAGTAGAATGCTCCTTCCTCTCACCCTTTTGGTTGCCTCAATTTTCAGCGTGGTTGCTGCAAACCCGACTGTTGCAAACTGTGATACAACCTCACTCTTTCACATAGACTCCTTGTCTCTGACACCGAATGGTGCAAATTCAACACTGAAGATGATATATGATGTGCCTGCCGAAATATCGGATGGACTTGCCAAATACTCGTGTACCGTGAATGGGATCCCGGTGATTTCTGAATCTAAACCCTTGTGCCAAGAGACAAAATGTCCGATTACTGTGGGACATCACGAGGATGTGAGTGATAGTGCAAATCCTATGGTGACAGGAACCTTGGTGTGTACGATTAAGTGGCAATCGTCCACGTCGGAACCGCTACTTTGCATAAAACTTACGAGTGTCAATGCTGAATAATTTTTTTGAATCCCCTTAGCAAATGAGTCAACGATGTCCTGGATGGGGATGCCCGCCTGCGCCTAACAATGACCCGAAACGGTGGAGCCCCTATTGCAAACAGACTCCCAGTCTTTCGCAACCCTTGAGTCATTACGAATACTTGAAAAAGAAGAAGGCGAATGGATTTGCGCCCTTGTCTGCCGCAGCGGCATTAACGCAGTCAGGGAGTTTGGCTACCACTGGATTGTATACACGAACCATTTGGACGGAAACCAACACGAACGGTGTCTGCTGCCCCTCCACGATTGCACACATCTTGGTGCCAGCGGTCTATCCTGGTGGTTCTGCGAAGCCGGCAGGTGTGACGACGATGGAACGCAAGGCGTTTGCGGGGAGAGGATCTACAAGCGAGTTGGATACGACGAATCACATTGAGAGTTTTACAACCTTGCGACGACAGGGCTATGCAGTTGCAGGCGACCTGACCTTCAATGCCCCGGCGGGTGGATTTCGTACTCCTTGTGCAACATGCACCTTGGCGGGAACTTCCAACACGGTTCACATCGGTCAATCAGGATGCACCTGTGCCTATCTGCAACCAAATTACTAAGCTATAGTAGCATGGCAGCGATAGATATTCCTGCTCTCACGCGAAGGATCAAAGAATTGATTCCAACCTATGTTCCTCCTGATTCATTTACACTTCCTGAAGACGATGCAAATAGGTCTATTCGGGAAGCGATTTCATCCATTGTTTATAATTCCATCGTTGCAATGAAATCGTATTGGACAGATGCCGGCCTTCGCATTGAGAATGCGAAGGCATTTGAACACTGCATGATTTCCTCAAAACAAACGCTATTGGGAAGTGGTGCCTATGGAAGTGTTGTAAAAATGTCTGCACGAGCCTGTTTGTCCCGTCGCATTCCAAAGGGCGTGAAGCAAGTCGCTGTAAAAATAGAAACTCTGAAATCCTTTTGGCAATTAGAACAAACTCCGACAAAGGTGCGTGAAGTGTTTGCGATTGCAAAAAAAGCAGCAGCGCTTCATATTGGTCCAGACATGTACGATGTCTTTATTGTCATGGGAGAGGACGGTGTTGTCAAAATCGTAAAGGTGTTGGAAGTTGTGGAAGGCCAGTCATGGGAAAATGTTGTGTGGAAGTCACCTGCAGCAAAAGCGATTGCTGTAAAAAAACTGTCGGAATGTATTCGCAAGATGAACAATGCCGGGATTCTTCATCATGACATACATAGTGCAAACATCATGGTAACGAAGAAAGGAGAGATTATGATTATTGATTATGATCGTGCTAGCTTTGTGAAGAATGAGGAGCAGGCGGCGCTAGCACAGATTAACAGTTCTTATTCTACGTATACACCCCGAGGTATACTGTCACAAGAAGGAATCCAATTTCTATTTCAAGAACTTGTAAAGGATGGTACGATTATCTTGCCCGGGGAAAAAACCGCAATCGCGTCAAATAACAACAAGAACAAGAAAACACGGAAACAGAAAAAACGGTGAAGACACTGTTTAGACCTATGAACATTTAAAATGGGCATTATGTACCCGTTTTAGACCCGTGGGCACTTGAAAACGGCACAAAGTGCCGGTTTCAAGTAGCACCACACGGTCGGAAGGCCGAGGTTTTTCAAATGGGGCACCCCTATGGGGTGCCCATTTGAAATGCCCGTCGGTTTAAATGTTCGCGGGTCTAAGAACAAAGATGCGGGTTGAACCAATTCGTATCTTTGAAAGACTATATAACTTTTTTATTGAGAGCCGTTGTTGCATCCTGCTGCGGTTTGACCGCCTTCGCCGGTGCAGGGACCACTGGACAAGTACATGGGGTTGTAGGGAAGTTCAAATCCCTCGCCGTACACCATCATATAAAAGGCTTTTTGGGTGAGGTGATAGAGGAGCGCAAAGAGGAGCGCATGGGTCAGAGCAATCAAGTACTTGCTGCCATGCGCCGGGATGGTCACCAGGATGTGGGGGGTGAGGGCGAAGAACAGCGCTGCTGTAAACAGGGTCATGACGATCTGCATTGTGATTCTATCCTAGGGTGCGAAATATTTACAAGAACGTGTATCCGGATGGAATGATGGAAGATGGACGTGAGATGAGTTGAAGTGCGCCTTCTGCACGTCCTGTTCCCGCTGGATTTCCAGCAGGATACAGATTTGTTGAGGGATGATACAAATAATGGGGCTGTAACAGGTATACACATTCAAAATCACAGAATTATGCCAGTCCATACCTTCCTCTGACTGAATTATGATTGGCTAAGATTTGAGCTGCCGTCAAAGCTGTCGTATAGACACAGATGATCGGTAAAGGTCCATTCCAAAAGTTATCGGCGCGCCCGACATTTTCGGTGGAACCTGATAGGAATTGAGAAAATGACACCGTGTTTTGAGTCACTTGTTGCCCATTCAAATAGTAAATTGTGGTTCCATCAGTTGCCTGGGTAACTGCGGCAGTAAACCAGTTCCCTAGCGTATAACTAAGATTGCCGCTTAAACTTCCGCTAAAACTTCCGCTGGACCCAGTACTATAATGGAATTGATACACTCCTGAACTCGGACTATACATATATAAATTAAAGTTGCGACTTCCAGCA
>Ga0164295_10000853_pt1 | contig 25289 bp, 19 predicted proteins | sample GEODES006metaG_FD_111798 | JGI IMG/M metagenome (GOLD analysis project Ga0164295, IMG submission 111798) | Oligotrophic lake water microbial communities from Sparkling Lake, Wisconsin, USA - GEODES006 metaG | ecosystem: Environmental > Aquatic > Freshwater > Lake | place: USA: Sparkling Lake... | reverse complement strand
CCATCTTATTACTCTGTGTTCTCTTCACCAATGGAGATCCTGATTTACTTCCTGTTTTAGAGGATGCCAATCTTGCTTTTAATTTAGCAAATTCTGCTGGGCTCATTCCTTTTGCAATGGCTTGTGATTCTAACATATCAATACTCACACCAGCTTGTTTGATCTGTGCTTGTATTTGTGCAATTTCTGCATCTGTTAAAGCATCCACTTTGATGGTGCTTAAATCCTTGCCTGCTAAAAAGCTTTGTGCATGGGCATTTAAGCCTAAAATAGTGACAAAGGCACTCAGTAGTAAAATTCGAATTAGTTTCATAGAAAATAATTAAGGTGAAGGGTCCGTAATAAGAAGGCATGGCTTTGCCATTCTGAGTCACAAAAAATCCACGTAACTTCTTAAAAAATAAGCCATTAGAGCTAAAATTATACCCTGTAAAAATAGTTAAATTTCTTAATATAATCCTAAACAAAAACTTAAATGTTCAATTAGATTTTAAAAATAAATTGCAGCAGTTATTTCAATATAAATTAAGACTATTTTTACATTTATAGCCTAAAATGTCTACTCAAACAAAACCAACCATCCTTTTTTTACATAGTTCTTCGGATTACTATGGGGCCAGTAAAGTGCTTTTTCAAACAATAATAGCTTGTAAATCAAGTGGTTACAAATGCATTGTGGTTTTGTCCGAGCCAGGTATTTTTTCGGAAAAACTCATTGAAAACGGGATTGATGTGCACTTTTTTAAGTTAGCTATCCTTAGACGTAAGTATTATAGCCTCCTTGGCATACTAAATAGGGCGTATTATTTGGTCAAAGCCATTGGTCAATTAAGGTCTTTAATTAAAACCTATCATATTGATATCGTTTATTCAAATACCACTGCAGTATTAGTAGGAGCACTAGCTAGTAAAATCTGTAAAGTGAAACATGTTTGGCATATTCATGAAATTATAGCGGGCCCACGTATTTTATTATGGGTTCTGTCCTGGCTAATGGAATTTGCAACTCATAAAAATATTACTGTTTCCTCTGCTACTTTTCATCATTGGAATTCCATTAATCCATCATTAACAAAAAAGCATAAGCTTATTTGTTTATTTAATGGCATTGACTTACTACCTTATCAATCTATTCAAGAAAAAAATAACTCATTCAATAAGTTTACCATTGGCATGATTGGAAGAATAAATTCTTGGAAAGGTCAATCCTATTTTATTGAAATTGTTTCAGAGCTTGAAAAACTGGTACAAAAGGAAAAAAATAATCAAATTGAAGTCAGCTATTTAATGGCTGGAGATCCCTTTCCTGGTTATGAGTATTTGTTAACCAAAATTGACAAACAGAAAAAAATGCTAGGTGTAGATAATAAAATTAAAGACTTAGGTTATATTAAAAACAATGTTCAATTTTTTGAACAAATTGATTTATTAATTGTGCCCTCTATACTTCCAGATCCTTTGCCCACAGTAGTTTTAGAGGCTATGGCATCGGGTCTTCCTGTAGCAGGAACTAAGTTAGGAGGCATGTTGGACATGGTGGTTCCTAATGAAACTGGAATATTAATTCCTTGGGATGACGCACAAAAAGCCGCAGCACAAATTTGGAATTTGTGCCAACAAAAAGAAAGCTTCCAATTGATGTCTTTACAAGGACGCAAAAGAGTTCAATCACTTTTTTCCATTGAACGTTTTGAATATGAAATTTTGCAAACACTTGAAAATATAAACGCATCCTAAATGAGTGCGCCAACAATTGCAATCCTAATAATTAACTGGAATGGTTTAGAAGATACCCTTCTGTGTTTAGATGCATTGTATGCTTCTAAGGAAAATAATTTTGAAGTTTTTTTAGTTGATAACGGTTCTGAAATATCTCCAGAAGAAATGATTGCTTCACGTTTTCCAAAAGTGCATTACATAGCATCAAAATCAAATTTAGGTTTTGCTGCAGGTAATAATCTGGCAATGACCCTTATTTTAGAGCGTAATTTTACCTATTTGTTATTATTAAACAACGATACACTGGTTAGTCCTGGTTTTTTGAGCCCACTTTATCAGACCTTAGAACAGAACGATCAGTTGAATGCCGTGCAACCATGTATTTACTTTATCGATAAACCCAACCAAATATGGAGCGCTGGGGGAAAATGGAATAAATGGATGGGGGATGCACAAACCATTACGCAGAGACCCAGTCAAAGCATATTTTACCACTGCGACTGGCTTACAGGTTGCGCTATGCTGATTAGAACAACCGCACTTAAACATACTGGTGGATTTAACCCTCAATTTTTTGCCTATTATGAGGATGTAGATCTTAGTTTTAGATTGAATAAAAATAAAAATCAACTAGCCGTTGTTCCAAATAGTGTGATTTGGCATAAAGCTGGAGGCAGTGTGCAGATGGCTGATAACAAAGAAGGCAATTTATCCCCTTTGGTTCATTTTTGGAATTGGAGAAATCGGATTTGGATTATGAAAAAATACCAGCCCACTTTGCTGCTCCTAGTCAACGCTTTACTATTAATACCTCAATTTCTTTTAACTTGCCTATATTTCATAGCTAGACGGAGATGGAGTAAACTCAATCATACTTATAAAGGTTTTAGAGATGGGTTGAGAGATTCTATAAATTAAATAATAACTTTATATAAATTAATTACTTGCAACTCATTCATTTTAGAAATATTCATATAAGCGTATTTATTTTTATTCTTGCCTTGTTGCAAATACATGGGTATAGTCAAAGAAGTATTCAAGTAAATAGTATTGACGAATTTACTTTAAGAGACCAACAAATGTTAAGTGGATGGAGCCCATTTACTTCTTTTACTGTTCGTCCATTATTTGTTGCAGACTCCAGTAATGTGATGAAGCTTTTGGTTGGGATAAATCATCTGCCAAAGTTGAAAAAGGGAAACATTGCATTTTATGCAACCCCATTGGATATTACTTTTCAAGGAAATTCACATTCCACCTGGGGAAGAAACAATGGATCTTTTCTTTCCGTAAAAGGTCATCAACAAAAAATAAGTACTGGTTTTAATATCACAGGTAAATATTTTGATGTTCAATTTTTACCAGAGTGGTTTTATGCTAGCCAAACGCCATTCATTAAAAATGGATATAACACAGTTTCATTAGGACAGTCTGCTATTCGTTTACATTTAGGCAATACACCCTTAAGTGTTTCCTTATCCAATGAAAATATTTGGTGGGGGCCTGGGATTTTTAATTCACTTATGATGAGTAACAATGCGCCTGGATTTGAGCATTTTAGTATTCATACAAGAAGATCATTAAAAACTTTGCTAGGTGCTTTTGAGTTTCAAATAATTGGTGGTACCTTAAAATCGGATCCCAACCTGCCCATGGAAAATTTCAATTTAAATAGATACGATCAGGTATTTGGACGACCCATGCGAGTGCATAATGATCGTTTTTTTAGTGGTATCAATCTTGCTTATCAGCCTTCTTTTTTAAAAGGGTTAACTGTTGGTATAAATAGAATGTTTCAATATTATGTTGACGATAAAGCCGCAGACGAAAATTTTACACAACGCTACTTCCCTGTTTTTACTTCCATTTTTAAAAAAGGTGCTGGTGGTTTACAAGAAGATGCCCGCAATAGAGATCAATTAATAAATGTTTTTACCCGTTTTGTTTTTCCTAATAATGCATTGGAAGTGTATGGAGAATATGGATGGAATGACCATAAATACAATTTAAGAGATTTTACGCTTAATCCAGATGGTGCTGCAGCTTATATTGTAGGTTTAAGAAAGGTAGTGCCTTTAAAGGAAAATAAACATCTTACCGTGGAAGCCGAGCTTACAGAGATGGAACCCTCTAATAGTGATATAGGAAGACCTTCTGGAAACTGGTATGTTCATGGTAGCGTTCTAGAGGGCTATACGCATCAAAATCAAATATTAGGTGGCGGTGTGACACCTGGTGATAATACTGCTACTATTAGAGTTAGTTTATCGCATCCCAATTTTGCAAGACAATCCATTACCCTGGAACGTTACCAGCATAACCCTCGCTTTAATGCAACTAATTGGACAGACTATTCAATAAATCTTATGCACCAACAAAAAATGAATAAACATTTTCTGGTAAATGCTTATGTAGATTTGGTAAGAAGAAAAGGGTATGCTTGGGGTAATGATAACATAATTAATATTCAATGGGGCTTAAAAACGATTTACTATTGGTAGTATGAAAAAGAATTTTACTTCATATATTAGCTGGAGCTTTACTTTCATACTAGTTTTTGTAAGTGCTTTTTTATATGCTCAAAATAATAATAGTATTTATACTAACCCTACACAAATACGTTACGATTCAATTGATTCTGTCAATATAAAAAAACCATTTCTTCTAAAAGCTACCCAGCTTAATTTAATTTGGGCTAATAGTAATAAAATTCCAGTGGGTATGAACAACGGTGCACTCATACCTAATGTGGGTAATCAATTTTTAGCCGCCATAGGAGTACAAATGAATTGGAAAAATAAAATTGTTGCTCAATTGGCACCTCAATTTCAATATGCCGAAAACAAACCATTTCCTACTTATCCCAGCACTAGTTTAGAATGGGAATGGTACTATTATTATTTAAACCATATTGACATGCCTGAAAGGTTGGGCAATCAAGCATTACAAAGATGGTATCCTGGACAATCATTTGTAAAATTTCAAACTAAAAATTGGACCGCTGGTTTATCAACCGAAAATAAATGGTGGGGACCTGCTATATTTAATCCTATCGTACTTAGTAACAATGCTCCTGGATTTTTACATTTTACCGCAGGAACACGCAAGCCTATAAAAACTAAAATTGGTAGTTTTGAATTAGAGGCCATTGGCGGATGGTTACAGAATAGTGGTTACTTGCCCCCAGAAACCAATCGCTTAAGTATATTTTATATTAGAAATTTATACGAACACAAAAAAGAATCAGGAAGGTATATTACTGGATTAACCTACACCTATCAACCAAAATGGTTCCCTGGTTTATATGTTGGATTAAATAAATTATCCATCATGTACCAAAATGAAATATCTAATTTATACGATGTTTTACCCTTAGAGGGATTTTTTGGAAAAAAGATTTCGCCCATGGAGTCTAGTGGCAGAAAAAATTCTATGGGTTCTTGGTTTATACGCTATCTAATGCCTAAAGAAAAAGCGGAGCTATATTATGAATACGGAAAAACAGAAGGGTCATTGCATGTTGATAATTTTTTTCAAAAATCTCCATTAGAACGTGGCTTTACAGCTGGGCTTAAAAAACAATATGATTTAAAAAAGAATTGGGGGGGAGTGTTGGTAGGACTTGAAATTACAACACTTAGTTTACCCGAAGCGGATATGGTGTATAGCAAACCTAAAAGTTGGTACCTAGGACAGTATGTGCGTCAAGGATTTACCAATCAAGGAAAAGTATTGGGAGCTGGTATTGGACCAGGTAGTAATAGCCAAACCTTATATGTTCAATGGATAAAAAAGAGAAATTGGTTAGGAATGTACTTTAACAGAACTATTCACAACCAAGATTTTTACAATTCTACCCATTATTATCTTACCGACCATTTTAACCAATACTGGGTATCAGTTTCTACTACAGCCTACTTTAATGTAGAATATAAAAAAATCGCCCTCTCGGGCGAATATACTTGGTTTCGTGACTTAAACAGAAATTGGGAATGGGTGCGTTACACCGATGTTGGTTTTAATAATATTGGAAAAGATATTTTTAATAACAGTGGCAAATTAATGATTCGCTACCGATTATAATGTTTATAATTTAACTTTTGGCTCGTATAAAAAAAGTAGCACAAAACATGCTATAAACAATCCTCCAAACAATCCTCCTAACAATCCCTCGTGCCATTCAATATGATTGTCTGGTAATGGCCTATCAGGGGTATCTATAATTTGTATGGTAGGTGTTTCTTGTAATAAGGATACTTTACTTAATTCTAAATTTTTGATAATTTCAGAGTACACAGTAGACGAAAGTATTTCGTCTCTAGAATTAATTGTATTTTGAACATTCTGTTCATAGTATTGAGGATTTACATCCAAAGTACCAAAGTCTGACATGCCAGCATCATAAGATTTTTGATTCGCATATCCTCTTAAGCTATCTGCTAGATGTTGTAGTCTATTGATATTGCCAACCAGTCTTTTTGTTTTTGCCTGTATGTATAAATCAGACGTTTTAGTTAACAATATTCTACAAAACAAGTTAGCTAGTTTTTCATCTAACATAACTACATCCATCTCGAACAAACCTAGCCTTCTGTCTGGTTTAAATACTTGTATATCCTTTTTGATGATCTTGTCAATTAATGTATTCAACAAGCTATCTTCTACTCTACTAAAAGTATTTTTATTTGGGGAGAAGGCTATTTCAGCATTAACCTCGCTACTTTTTTTCCATTTTTTCTTTAACTTATAGGTGGTTGCATATACATCCGCTAAGCTTTGTTTGGAATCATATGAACTTAATAAAGTTTTTCGAATGAGTGATCTGCTTTTGGATAACTCTATAATATTTTCTCCACTTAACAAATTGCTCCCTCCTAATGCACCTAATATCTCTGACCCAAATTGTCCTGAGAGCTCCCCCATAATGCCATTGCCTCCCATTGTCTTGCTATCCTCTACCACAAATGTTGTTCTAGCAGTATATTTTAATGTTTTAAAATAAGAATACATCAATCCTAATAAACCACAGCTTATTCCTACGATTAGAATTAAGCGTACTTTGGACTTTAAGTAATTCAAATAGAGATGTATGTATTGCTTTACAATTGTATAGAAACTTTGTTCTGACATTGTTTAATTATTTAAAATAGAAAAAATAGCAACCAAGGAAGTAAGTAGTGTTGTAATACCTGATATTTCGGATATTGAAAGTTTTTTATAGTCTTCTAATGACTTTTCTGGAACTATAATTTTACTTCCTGGCAAAACAGTTGGCCTAACAGTGAAAAACAAAAAACGCTTGGTTTTGTTATACATCCCATTTGGATATTGTACGTATGCTTTCTTTAAACTCGCATTAGATTTAACACCACCAACTGCAGATATATAATACATAAGTCTATTAGAATTATGCTCTACAATTTGTTCATTGTAAACCGCTCCCACCACACTTACTAAACTAGTATTTCTTGGGACGTAAATGCTGTCTCCAGGTAATAAAGTAAAGGGGAATTTTTGTTGGGAAGTAAGGTCTCTTCCAAAAGTTTCTGTACCAACTCTTAAGCCTTTTCTATACACCTGGATGTCAGATAAAGCAGCATTGGATGTAATTCCACCTGCACGCTTTATTATTTCTAATATTGTTTCGTCTCTTTTTTCAATACTATAATCTCCTTCATACAATACTTCCCCTTTCAAATGCACATTACCCAATAATTTATAATTGAGTAAGGTAGGCACTTGTATATCATCAAAAGGTTCAAGTAATTGAGAATTTTGATTGGCAATTAAACCCTCGTCAACTTGGATTAATTTAGTTTCTAAAATTTGATTGCTTAATTGGTCTGATTCATTTTTAATCAATCTACTCAAAACCAATTTATTATTGGCAGCATTAATCGTAAATCCACCTGCCAAAGCAATTAAATCCTCTACTTTCATACCTTTATTATAATTGAATTTACCTGGTATTTTTACACCCCCCGAAATAGTTACAAAGCTACCATTCACAAAATTATCAGAAGTGTAAATAACAATAGAATCATTTTTAAATAATTGAATATCTTCTTGTTGCTTATTCATAATTTGCTTAGTATCAAATGGCAACATTTGAAGATCTACACCTGGAAGCTTTCTTTGTATAAATCCTCTATTTGAAAACGCATCTTCCTTTAACCCTCCTGCACGTTCAATTAATTGTTTTAAAGTCTCATCCTTTAATAACCCATAGATACCTGCACGTTTTACTTGGCCACTTATTACAACTCTATTTTGGTATACAGGGTCTATTGCTGTAACTAATATCTCGTCACCTGCAGATAAAATGTATTTTGAAAATTCATTGACTGGTAAATTTTTAAAATAGACATTATCTCCACTTAATTTTAAAGTAACCGATTGTTTATATGCAGATTCCTTAAAACCACCTGCAAAATTTAAAACATCTTGTACAGTTTCTTTATCTTTTAACTCAAAAATAGAAGGCGTTTTAATTTCTCCTTCCACTTTTACTCTTTTGCTATAAACTACATAATGAATTACGTCTTGATCTTGTAATCTTATATTATTTGTATTAATTAAACCTGTTTTTATTAAATCATAAAAATCGATCTCCGAGACTAACTTGTTATTTCTTATTAACTGAATTTTTCTTAAAGAACCATTTGTATTTGGACCTGAAGACAAATACAATAAATTAAAAAAATTAGTTAATGAAGAAATATTATACGCCCCAGGAAGTTTTGCCTCACCAGTTACCATAACTTGTATGGTTTTTACCTCCCCCAAACTAATATAAACCTTGGTTGCGCCCGAAACAATTGCTGGATAAATTTTAGTTAGACGTTGTTTGATGATATTTTTTGCTGCATCTATTGTTAAACCATTTAGATTTACCAATCCTGCATATGGGAGATTATACTGACCCTCTTGGTTAATATAATTAGTGATTGTCTTATCGTTCAATCCGGTTACTTGAATAATTAATTGATCTCCTGCACCAAGTACATAATTATCTGGTGTAGCTATATTGGTGTTAGGCGCATAATCTATAAAGGAGTTATTAAAAAAAGAATATCCAAAATAAGGGGAAGCAACTGCTTCTCCAGGTGTTTTGCTTACCCAATTGGTATCTCTTTGTGCAGAAATATTAGTAAAACTAGAATCTACCATTGCCATCGTAGTTGAAGATGCCATTTTTTTAATCTGATCTACCATTTGTGCAGGATAGCCTTTTTTAATGAATTGATTTTTAATTTCATTATCAGAAAGTCCCATGGCTTTTGCTTTTGTATATAAAGTTAACAACTGAGTCTGAATTCCATCGGGTTTAGTTGTTTGCGCAATAAGTACATTAACAAAAACAAGGCTTAAAGCAATGAGTAAAACATGTAAGGTATTTTTCATAGTAGATTATTAAAATTAATACAATCCAAAATAAAAACTAAATTGTAGGTTTTGATACTTAGTAGAAGCGGTATTATTATTTGAATTGGTAGTGCCAAGGTAATAAATAAGTTGAACATGTGCCTGCGGAAGTAATTGATAAACACTTTCGATTTTTAATGCAGACTGATCAAATTGAGAGTCAAACAAAAATGGGGGCTGAGGATTGGCTAAATATTGTTGCTCCGTTGTGCCAGGGCCACCCTTTCTAATGGCTTGATAGGTTACTTTATTATACAACTTTGGGATTGGATTGTACTGTACAAATGCTAAAAAACGGTCAGCATTGTTTCCTATCCAATCCCCTAAAAAAGAACCATGATGTGTGTAATTTAATACTGGGTTAATATTATTATATACAAAAGGCTTAATTCTAGCATATTCTAAACCAAATGTGAGTTGATTATTTTGTAAAAGGCTATTGTTTTTAAAACCAATTTGATAGCCTAACTGATTTCTATTTTCTTTTGATAAAAGTTTGGTAAGTCTAATTTCATCAATAAATACTTGCCCATATAATTGTGTGTGTGGTATTAACCTACGGATACTATATCCAAAAAATATTTGACCGTTATCGCCCGCCAATATATTTTGATTACTTGATGTTCTATCGTAAGACTTAAAATACATCACTGGGATGAAATAGCCTGGTTTAAAATTTCCAGTATATACAATGGACTCCCCAATGCTTAAATCAATACCAGACTTAGGCGTAAATGTGAATGAGTGTTGTGCATAATTTTTTGGGTGGTATTGTTGATGTACACCTCCATAAGTTGTGTTTTGAAGGGAATAAGTTGCAGCACTATCAAGGATATTTGATTGTAACCATGCGTGATGATAATTAAAAGTCAACCACTTAAAGAGTTGGTAATTTAATTTTAAATAAGGTGCTGGGGGCGCATAGTTAGATTGAACTATTTTTGCATTTTCACCATAACCCCAACTAAATCTTTCTTGACCTATACTAAGAAAACCATTTTTTAATCTATAACTTAATGCTGCACTTAATTCGTTATAATTTTTATTATTTAGCAAACTTACATCTCCCACGTTGATACTTTTTGGTACTGATAAATCCTGAGGTATACCAGGAACCCCCTTTCCAGATAAACTAACATCATGAAAGGAAAATAAGTAATCAACTTTCTGTTGTATAGAACCCCAAATATTTACACCTTTCGCTTGAGTAAGATAAGATCCTTGTGTATTGGTTGTTAAATTGCCACCAATGATAGGTCTTACATGAATTTCAGAACCTCCTTCTTGGTAATGTAAGCCCGTGTATAGCCTTTTTTTGTTTAACCTTAATGTGTCATACCTATAATTTGAACTTTGGTTTGTAACAAATGATTCATAATAAAATATACAAGCTTTTTTTTCATGACTTGATAAATTAGGCTGCTTAGATAATTCCTCTAAAGCAACTTTTATTTGTTTACGTGTTACTGGCTTAATTAAATCTTTCCATTCAAAGTTGTACTGTAAACTCATTTGATCTAAGAAAATATATACGCCACTTTCGGTTGAAACCGGAATCTCCTGTGCATGCAAGATGCCATTCGAAAAAATAACAAATAACAAAAGGGATATATAATGTTTAATACACGTTTTCATTACCCTTAATTAATTGAAAAATTGTTTGTAATATAATTTGAATATCAAGCCAAAAATTCCATTTTCTGATATAATAAAGGTCATAGTTCACCCTGTTTTGCATATCAAAATGACTTTTCGTAATGCCCCTGCATCCATTTACTTGAGCCCAACCAGTAATACCAGGTTTAATGATGTGACGAATTGTATAGCTAGATACAGCATCTAATGATTCTATATTCTGCGGAATGGCATGTGGTCTTGGTCCTACAATTGACATATCTCCTAGTAATGTATTTATAAATTGGGGTAATTCATCTAAACTTAATGGTCTTAATAAACGCCCAATAAAAGTAATTCGAGTATCCCCTTTCTGGGTTTGCATAAACTTTCCATTGTCATCTATGGTATCCACCTGATTGTACATCGTTCTAAACTTATATACTTTAAAATGCTTGTTATTTAAACCCCACCTTGTTTGTCTATAAAATACAGGGCCCCTAGAATTTAATTTAATCAGAATTGCAATGATAGGAAATAACCAAATTCCTATAGTAATAAGGAATAATAAAGAGAAAGCGATGTCGAAAGACCTTTTTAATAATTGATTAAACCATTCTTCCAATGGATAAGATTGCTGGCTAATGACGGGAATTAATCCAATATTTTCTATGGTCAATGGACTTGCAGTAAAGTGCTTAAAATCTGGTATGATTCTAACCTTAATGCCAGTATTATTACATAAGATAATAATTTCATTAATTTCTTTTTCTTTATTTTTTGGAAGTGCAATAACAACTTCATCTATTAAAGTATCTTCAATTATTTTATTTAGCATACTAGTCGAACCTAAATATGGACAATTTTCAAATCCTTCATTGTTTTCATACAAAGCACCTACACATTGAAACCCATAAAAAGAGTGCTGAGAAATTACCTCATGAAAATGATTGGCATATTGATGGTCTCCAATCACTAAAATACGCTCATATAACTTTCCTTTATTAGTAAACAAGTGTAAATATTTACGTACCGAATACTTTACTATTAAAATACAAAATAGCAATACTAAAATATAAGTCAAGAAAAAAGAATTATTAAAGTAAAAATACAGTTTAAAGAAAAATAAATTGGAGGCTTCCATTACAGAAAAAATTAAAACTGTATAGAGAATATATACAATTTCTTCTGCAAAATTATTAAAACGACGATCCGTATTTAATTTAGAAATTCTAGCAGATAAATACCAACAAACAATTGAGGTAATTAAAAATGATAAGTGAATGTTTAGATTTAAAACAGAGTGAAATGTAATTGAATTAATTGATAACGCAAGCCAATAAGATAAGAAAAGCATTGGGAAGTCTAAAACCACTTTAATTATCAAATACCTATTAAATATTCCCTTCATGCTACAAATTTATGAAAATTTGATAATATTGTTCTATTATATAATTCCATTGATACCTTTCTACAAGACCTTTTCTACTATTTGACCGCATCGTTTGAACCCTAAGTTGTGTAGCGTCGTCCTCTTTTTCCGAAGCCATCATAAGTTGTGTTAAGCTTTCTAGATTTTTTTCGAATAAATGACCATATTCGCCAGCCTTTAATACTTCACTATTAAACTTATTATTTAAAGCCAAAATTAAACTCCCCTCACCCATCGCTTTTACCAAAGTAGGGTTGGTCCCTCCAAATTCATGTCCGTGTAAATAAGCAAATGCATGCTGATAAAGTGCCGACAATAGATTTGTATCTTTTATATAACCTGTAAAAATAATATTGTTAGTTTCTTTGATCTTATTTTTTATTTGGATTGAAAATGCATTATTAAAAACATCGTCTCCTACAATTAGTAATTTTTTTTTACTATTGAAATTTAAGAATGCATCTATCAATAAATCGGAATTATTATCTGGGATAAGCCTACCTACAATTAAATAATAATCCTGTCCTTTTAAATTCCATTGTTCTAATAAGCTAATTGGTTGTGCAATAAAATCATCAGTTCCATATGCAATCATAGTGCTATTAGCATTGAACAATTGCTTATAAATATGTTGCATTTCAAATGCATCAGTTATTAAAACATTAAAAAATTTTGTGGCTTTTTTAGCGGCAAAATAAAAATACTTCGCTCCCCAACCTTTCCATTTAGGCCTTAGCCATTCTAAGCCATCTACATTAATCACCGTTTTCTTTTTAAACAATTTGGTTAAATAACCAAATGGCCCATTAGCTGCATTCACATAAAAAATAACTTCAGCATTACTAAAACAAGCATGTAACGTGGATAATAAAGAATGTGTTAGTTGACTTAGCGTCTTTGTCTCTACACAAGGAATGTATACTAATTTAATCTTACCCAAGTTATTTGGACGCTCCTTAAATAAACTTCTATGACAATAGATTGTTACCTCTACATTTTTTTTACTAATTCTTTCTGCTAATTCTTTAATAAGCGTTTCATATCCACCATAAACATAAGGATAGCCTTTAACTCCAATTATGGATAATTTTATTGGTCTAGACATTAATATTTATTGAGTAACATAAAAATTTTTGAAAATTGATTCAATTTCTTTTCCAGCTTTTTCCCATGAAAATAATTTAGCTCTTTCTTGGCCTTTAATTTTCAATTCATTTCTTAGGTTATCATTTTTAATTAAGGTTTGAATCGCATTGGTCATTTCATCTTGATTAAATGGTGAAAAATAGATAGCAGCGTCTCCACCAATTTCAGGCAATGCTGTATTATTTGCCGCCATTACAGGCAATCCATTTTCCATAGCCTCAATAATTGGTAAACCAAATCCCTCATCCAATGAGGGAAATCCATAGCATAGGGCATTCCTATATAGATATTGTAATTGAGTGTCACTAACTTTTCCAATAAGTAAAACCTTGTCATTCATATCTAAAGAATGAATGAGCTTTATTAATGAGGCTTTACCGTTACCATATTTATACTTAGGCGAATCTCCTGCAATAATAAATTTAACACCAGGATTATTTTTTTGAGCAGTATAAAATGCTTTTACAAAACTTTCTAAATTTTTTCGGTAATCCAGGGTTCCAACATATAGTATAAACTTATCCTCTTCTAATTTCTTATTAAATTGTTGTTTCCAAACTTCAAAGCTTTCACTTTGCTGTAATTCTATTTTTTTTGCCGCCTCGTATACTGCAATAATCTGATCCTTCATCAAAGGTAAAAATATTTCCAGCCTTGTTTTTACATAATTAGAGGGAACTATGATCATTGTATTTGGATTGAGCGCCTTCAAGGCAATCAAATGGAATGATTTTAACCAAATAGGATTATAGTTTTGTGGATGTTCAAAAAAGAATGTATCATGAAACACCACTACTTTTTTTTGAGGTATTGGCAATAGAGGTAAAAAATAATCTGTGCAAAATAAAATATCTACCCGATTAATTAGACAATAGATAGGTAAAACAAGTTGTTTCCAAAGCGTATATAAAATATGTTCTATTATTTTACCAACTCTGTTTTTACCACCAAAAACACTTAAAGGATAACGAATGTATAGATATTCCACACCGTTAATTTTATTTAAGTTGTCAAAAACCAAACATAGAGATTTTAAATACGTGAGTGTGCCCGTCTTTCCTTTTTTCAGGTCTCTTAAATCTATTGCTACTCTGATATTTCTTGACATACAATTTGATTAACAACTACACCCAAAAACAACCAATGTAGAAAACTCATATACAAAAAGGATTCAAAATAACTAGTCATCATTGGCAAGAAAAAGCCGAAACACATTAACAACATTGCAAAACTTAAAAATTGATAAGATCCTGCAAGTTGTTTCCATTTTTTACTTAGCAAATGCCAACTATAAAAATAGATGACCAGATACATAATCATACTAATCACACCCGTTTGCACACCCATATATATAGGCTGACTTTCACCTCCCACTCCCAAACCATCTCCAAATGCAAATAAACCTGACGCGCCTAACCCCATTCCAAATGGTTGTTCGATAATTGCATCCAATCCTGTAATCCATTTAATTAAATGGCCTAAACTTGAGCTTTCAGAAAAAGACAAGGTATCCAACACAAACACTTTCATTTTATAATTAGCAAAAACAATAAATCCAACAATTATTAAAGCAATTGAAAAATAAAAAAATTTCAATAATATTTTACGACGCGTGTATAAAGCATAAATATAAAGCACTGAAAAAGACCCTACCATAGCAGCTCTGGAAAATGTTTTATAAACACCCCATAAAATAACTGCAACACAAAGCCATTTAATTTTATTAGGTACCGATTTTGTTTTGTCAAAACTAATCCAGGACAATGCAATGCATAAAGCCATTACCAAAGAAATTGAAAAGTCTAATGGATCATGAAAAAATGATGCAAATCGCTTTAGACCAAAATCTGTTTCAAATGTCATTGTTAACCCAAAGCTTCCACTAGGGTATAATAAATTTATTTTTTGATTATAATCGGTATAACCAATATAAGTTTGAAAATGTCTGCCCGTAAAAACTTCGAACCATTGAATGAAAACTGCTACAATAGATAGGCCTATAATTGCATACAATATTTTTCGAAGAGGGAATTGTTCTAAACGAAATAAGCGGCCAATAAAGTAAAATATACCAAAAATACCATAGCTTTTAAATACAGTAAGTTTCTCTATAAAAGTAAATTTCCCAAGCGGAATAAATAAATATATAAAACAATAACTAAATAAAATAAGAACCAGCCAATCTAATATGTGAAACTTAAATGGCTTTTCAGCATTAAATAACAAATAAGTTAATGTTACAATCGCAGCAAATTCTTTAAAAAATTTTACAAACCCAATTAAGTCATATAAACCATAAACATAAATTAAGGACATGGAAGTGGTATAGCAGGACATTCCCAATAATAAGAACCATACCAATCGCTCTGGCTTATGGTGCAGTAATCCTTTTAAAAAATATAAAAAGGAAAAAAGATAAATAATGGGAAATAGGAGTAACAATTTATTATTCTATATTAGTGCATACCACTTTTAAATTATCAATTGACCAGCTTTTTATAGAAACATTGCTTTCGGCCACTAAATCACTTAATGCTAGCTCAAAAAATGAACGATCATGTGCTATGGACCAAACAACATGATACATTGCTGTACCGTCCACCCTAGATTTGAGCGTATACAAGCCTGGTAGTTTTTCAATGGCATCAGAGGCAGGTGGGAATAAATAACCCTCATGCTTAGGATACGACTGAGCTCCATTTGGTGTATTTGAAAAAGTAGTGTAAAAAAACCTTTGTTTGTCGATAAATATACCCCAATAGTCTGGCGGATTGCTTCCATAGCCTGCCCATTGATCATGTATATATAAATCAAATGTAAAATTTAACAATACATGAGTAGGTAATTGTGACAAGTAAATATAAGCAGTTCTATGGTTGAATGGCCCTGCAATATTTTTATTATTAAAATTTAAACTAAATGAATTGGTATCAATCCCATTGGGCTGATAGACCTGCATACTTCCTTTGCCCTTTTCAAAATCATTTTGATAAACAATTGTATCTACTGGTAAATTTTTTGTACAACTTGTAAATAAAACTAAAATGATTAATGTTAAAAATATTTTATTCAAAATATGAAATTTAGGATTCAAAGATAAAATTAATCTGTTGATCAAAGCGCGTCTTTTCTTCAGTTATTATATTTCTATAGGACTCAAAATTTTGAACCTGAGTAGAATAATTTTTAAATATATTGCTAATTCGTTCTTGTAATAAATTGGCATTCAATTCGGAATCACTAATTTTATAATCATCTTCAATAGGTATGTCCTCAAAATACTGTGCACTTCCTTTTTTATTTGTCAATAGACAACAATGATGAATTACAGCTTCTCTTGGTATTCTATCTTTTCCAGGATGTGCGCCAAAATCAACACAGAGTTTTGCCCTGCTATACATTGCTGTTAATTCTTCTAAATTCATATTTTGCAAAGGAATCCATTTAATACCTGGACTGCATTTCATAATTTGAATAAACTGTTTTGTCATCTTTTTAGGGTTATACAAAACAAGGTCTTCTTTATTATCAGGGGCTTTCTTATTTAAAAAAGAGAGATTTATATAGTCTCCTAATTCTTGTACTTGATGAATGCCATAGGATTGTAAAAAAGAAAATGCATAATAAGACTGGTACAAATGTAAATATTTTTTATTTCCTAGTGATTGCATAGAAATAGCTTTTGTATAAGCTCTTCTTAAGATATACTGTTTGATAATTCGTTTGATACCAAACCATGTATTCCATCTTAATGCATCAAATGCACTACCTAAGCCATCATGGAAAAAATTATCTACACTTAACCACCAACAAATCACTTTTGCATACTTGAAGTCTTGACCTATATATAAATAAACTTCTGGTAAAACAATCCAAGCGTCTTTTTGATCTGTCACTCTATTAGAATGTTGAACTTGATAAATAGCAAAAGGCTGAGGGGTATCGCAAAGAACAATCTGCTCATTTTCATAATACACCATGTATGCTGGTATCCCCTTTTGAATTAAGCTACTAGCTAGTTGGTGTAGTAATTCTGTACCTCCAGTTACTACTTTGGCAGGGCAATAAATATAGACTATACTTGGGCTAGACATTTTTTTACTTTACTTAATGCCGAAGCAATTACTTGATGCATGTCATAATACTTATATTCTGCTAATCTTCCTCCTATAATTAGGTTAGGCCTTAGATTGGCCAATGCCTTATACTTGCTATACAATAAATTATTTGTTTCATCATTTATTGGGTAATATGGTTCGGCTTTTTTATTCCAATTCGTTGGATATTCATAAGTAACAACTGTTTTTTCTTGTGTACCAAACTCAAAATGTTTATGTTCTAAAATTCTCGTATATGGCACATTCACATCTGTGTAATTTACTACTGCATTATTTTGAAAATTATCTTTATCTAATATTTGGTGATCAAATCTAATACTACGATAAGCTAAAACACCTAATTCATATTTAAACAATTCATCTAGCCTTCCGGTATATACTACTTTATCAGCCAGTTCATTCCAATCATCTTCGTTGATTAAATAATCTATATTCAATTTAATTTCAACATCTTTTAATAATCCCTCTATTAATTTATTATACCCACCTTTAGGAATACCTTGATAGAGATCATTAAAATAATTATTATTGAATTCAAATCTTACAGGAATTCTAGTGATAATTGATGCTGGTAATAAGTTTGCCTTTGTACCCCACTGTTTTTCTGTATAGCCTCTAATGAGCTTTTCGTACAACTCGGTACCAACCATACTAATGGCTTTCTCTTCTAAATTTTTGGGAGTTGTTATTCCAGCCATTATGACTTGTTGTTCTATTATAGCTTTAGCCTCCTCTGGCTTTTCTACACCCCACATTTCCTTAAACGTGTGCATATTAAATGGCAAATGATAGGTCTCATCTTTGTACTTAGCCAAAGGGCTATTTATAAAATCATTAAACTCCACAAAAGAATTTACATAATCCCACAAACCCTTATCACTTGTATGAAAAATGTGCGCACCGTATTGATGTACTTGTATGCCTTCTATTTTTTTACAATAAACATTCCCGCCACTATGACTTCGCTTATCAATAACAAGACACTTTTTCCCAGCCTTGGTAAGCTCATGTGCAAAAACAGCACCAAATAATCCAGATCCAACAATTAAATAATCATATTGCTTCATGACTTTGTTTCAAACATTTTTAGCAATTCAATAAAATAAATATTTCTAAATACAAACAGCTGGATTACACAATAATAAATCACCGAAAACACAAATGATGTAAACAAAACAATCCATTGACTATCTGTCATTGTTTCAATCAATAAAGGGAATAACAAAATAGGTAAACAAATTAAGATTGTTTTAAAAAGATAAAACCATTGCATGGAAAAGTTTAAAAGTTTTTTAGAGAAATAAAAGACTAGTATAGTTACAACTAGCTCTGTTGCCAACTGGCTAATTGCCGCTCCTTTTTCTTTAAAAATTGGAATTAATATAAAATTTAATAGCAGGCTTAAAACACTTCCAACTAAGACCGAAAAAGTTAAATACTTATCCTTAGACATAGTTGTGATAATTTGCATGCCAAAAATATTTGACAAACCAATTATTAAACATAAAAAACTCGTAACTACTAACACAAATTCAGCTTGTTCATAGCCAGGCCCAGCAAAAGCATAAATTAATTCTTTGGACACTCCCAAAATAAAAAATAGTATAGGAATTGAAAAAGTGATTACCGATTGTATAGACTTTTTTATTAAAACCAAAAATTCAGTTTTATTCCCTTCTGCATGTAGTAATGATAACCTTGGAATTAAAACAGTCCCCAATGCAGTTATTAATAACAAAGGTGTTTTGCTAATTTTTAAAGCAGTGGCATAATATCCCACAGATTCACTGGGCGCTAAAATGCCAAGCAATATAGTATCCATTAATGTAAAAATACTAATAAAAGCAAGGCTACTAAAAATGAATATCAAAGGCTTAAGATGAGCTAATATACTCGTCCATGTAACATTTAAATTCAGATTTACAAATCTTTTACTATAATAAAAATTAACCATTGCATTTAAAATGAAGGCGCCAGTTGTGATAGTGAAATATAGCAATCCATCTGTTTCACTTTTGACCAATAAAAAAATAGCAATAATTTGAAATAACTTAATAAATAAACTCCTAATTGTTATGAACTTAAATTGTTCAATACCCTGAAAAAACCATTCAACTGAAAAAACATTAAACAAAATCATTAGCGATCCAACAAAGAAATAGTTTGAATTCAATCCAAGCTGTTCATTATAAATAACAAATAGGAGATAACATGTGAATACAATGGACGAAATCAATAAATGAATGACAAACAACTCACTAAATAAATTATTTAAAGCTTGTTGATTCGTCCTTCTTTTTGAAACTTCTCTAATACCATATACTGGTATTCCTAGTGCTGCAAACATGATGGCATAACTCGCAGTGCTTTCTGTCAATGAAACCAATCCAATTCCACTTGCCTTGAGCACCCTAGCTACATATGGGAAAGTAATCAAAGGCAACAGTATCTTGGATGCTGTTAATAGTAAATTAAATAAGAAATTCTTTTTTAAAGTTGCCAAGAAAATAAGTTTAAAGCTTCGCCCCTTTAGTCACATTATTTTTTCATAAGTGGCTAAATAACAATAGATTACTGATTAAATCAAAGTTAATATAAAAACATGATTTGACCCTTTATTTGTAATGGAGCAGATCATGTTTAAGCATGAAATTTGTATTAAAATTTGTCAAAAAAGCTAATTAATCAAATGAAATAGGAATATTCACTTTAAAACTAAAATTACGTCCCATATTAAATACACCCATTCGGCCGGTGGCTTCATTCATTGGACCATACTTTAAACGGTTCAAATGATGTTGGTAGGCCACATCGGTGATATTTTGTCCAACCAAGGAAACACTGAACAAGGTTTTATTGCGACGTTGGATCTGAGTACTGTAGCCGATATTCAATAAAGTATAAGCTGGTGTTTGTGTTTCTGTATTGTATCCAAGAAATGGATGGTTTTGCGCAAACATATTGTCTAATTGAACATTGATAAAACTATTTCGAATGGCTTTGGATTTTTTAAAGAGTTCAATCCTAATTTCAGATAACCATCTTGCACTTGGAATGCCTGGTAAATTTTTAGAGTCATCTAATGCAGCCTTAAATTGTCCACGAATCAAGCTCAGGCTATTTTCCACATGCAACCAGTCTAATGGGTGTGGATGAAAATCAATATTGAATTCTGCACCATACAAGTGTGCATCTCTCTGTCTAAATGCAAAGGCATACAATTCATCACCATCTATACTATGTGCATAGTCCATGATGATTGAATCTCCTCCACCAACTGAAGATAATTTTTGATAAAAGATATAATCAGTCACGGTATTGTAAAAAACATTTCCTGCAACACTCATATGTTCATTGCTCCATTCTAATGCAGCATCAAATTGTAAACTCTTTTCAGACTTTAATGATTCATTGCCATACTCGAATCTGTTGGTGCCTTCGTGCGCGCCATAAGAAGCCAGCTCCGCCATATTCGGTGCACGGAATCCACGTGCAATATTAAATTTCAAAGTCAATTGTTCGCTTAGATCATGTGCCAATCCAATGGCCCCCGAAATATTATTGAATTGTTTATTACTCTCTTTTGGATCATACAATGCAATACATGCTAAGCCTGGAGGACACACAAATTGTGCAGGGTTGATATAGTTCATAAACTTTTGATCGTAGCGCAATCCTCCACTCCAACTTGTTTTATCTGTTCGCTTTTGTGTGTAGTAAAATGCACCGATATCAAAACTGGTATAGTCTGGCACCAAAGCTTCCTCACCTCTATTGGTATTGGTTTGACGCATGCCGTTTACACCAAAAGTATTTTTCCAATTATTTTTTTCTGCTTGTAAATATTGTACCGAGTAGTTGAATGTTTTTAAATCAAAAAACAATTCTTTTTCATCTAAGTCTAATACGTTTCCAAATTCCATTCTTTGGTTTTGTTGTAAACCGAAAGTGGCTTTCAATCTATCATTACCAATTTTAATATTATTATCTAAAGTGTATTTAGTGTGTTGGATTTTTTGCATCGGTGCACGAGGTGTAAATCTTTTTTCCTCTGCAGCATCCACAATCAGTTCTTCTGCAATACCACCAATGTCTTTCATTATTATAAATCGGCCATCTGCTGCGCGATCCCCTTCTACCACACCTAAGTTTTGATAAAAATTACTAAATGATAATTGTGAATAGCCCCAGTTTTTTTCAATTCCAATATAGCCACCGCCATTGCGTTCTAAAAATCTGGAATTAAAAACATTGCCATCATATTTATTTTTATAATCGCCTGCGTTCTTTGCACTATAATTGATCCCCCAAATAAATCCATTTTTATTGCCTGCAATATCAAAGTGGTTGCCCATCATGCGATTATTACTTTGGTAATTGGAAAATACATTTCCTTTAATTACCCCTTCACTCACTGGGACATTGGAGATAATATTAATGACACCCGCTAAGGCATCCGACCCGTAAATCAAGGATGCAGGCACTTTCAGTACTTCTGTTCTGCTCACATTGTATTCATCAATTTCAATCCCATGCTCATCGCCCCATTGTTGTCCCTCTTGTCTGATTCCGTCGTTCATTACCACCACTCGGTTGTAACCCAATCCACGAATGATAGGTTTTGAAATGGCTGGCCCTGTTGAAATTTGTGATACACCCGGCACTTTAGACAAGGCGTCTATTAAATTACTAGACACGCCTCGGAATAGTTCCTCTTTTTTGATAATGGTCACTGGTGTTGGAGTGCGTCTTGTAGAAGTCGCTCTTAAAAAACTAGTGACAATGACATTGCCTCCTTCTAATACCGAACTATTTAAATAAAAATTTTGCTCTAAGTTATTTTGCAGTTGGATGTTTTCTACATCTGTGGCATAGCCCACATAACTAATCTCCAACACATGCGAGCCTTTTTCTATATTGATAGTAAAGACACCCTCTTTATTTGCGATAGTGCCTTTTTTAATTTCTGGAAGATAGACACTGGCTCCTGCTAAGATTTTACCTGTGGCTTTATCAAACACTTTTCCTGTTAATGTAAATTGTTGCGCAACTGCGGCGCTTGTAAATCCTACGAAGATAATCAGCAAGAGTATGCTATGTAAATATTTTTTCATGACTATTTTTATTTGTTATTCAAACACAATCTGCATCAACTATATGTAAATAGAAGGATGCATATTCCTAAGCAATCAACTGAAATTTAAGTCAATTACTTTTCTAACAAATAAATGCAGGGGGTCCTCGAGAGTCAGAGATAATTTCAATTTGAGAAACCGGCGCAGCTAAAAATGGGGCATTACGCGGTTGAGCAATTACTGGTATTGCAATTTCAATACTAAAATCATAATTCACAAACGGCGTCGTGGCTACTTGAAAATCAAAACTACAATGCAATTCTGAGTTTTCAATTTGCTCAATGGGCAAATCCTTATGGACAGAACAGCTATTTGGATCGATATGTTTCGCAACTAAATCGTGAATCGATTTTTGTGGCGTAATGCTAAATGCAAAAACTACTAGCATCGATAGCGCAAGAAACTGCTTAAAGGTTTTGTTAAATAGCATACAATAAAGTTACTCGTTTTAAACTATTTCATATTGCGATTGTTTATTAGGCAGGATCACTTAATTAGGTTAACTTTGATGTTCAAACATTGAAATAAACATAAAACAATATACAATGAGTTTATTAGACAGCCTTAAATGGCGCTACGCAGTAAAGAAAATGAACGGAATTAAAATTCCTGCTGAAAAATTAAATACCATTATTGAAGCGACTCGCTTAGCACCTAGTGGTTTTGGTTTAACGCCTTATTCTATTATTGTAGTAGAAGATGAGGACACAAGAAAAAAATTACTTCCTGCATTTTACAATCAAGCACAAGTGGTGGACGGGTCCGCTGTCATTGTTTTTGCAGCTTGGAATACTATTTCTGAAAATGAAGTAGCACAGTACATGCAAGAAATTGCAGAGGAAAGAGGTGTAGCAGTAGATACTTTAAAAGATTTTTCTGGTGCCATTAATGGTTCATTCAAAAACAAGACGCCTGAGCAAGCAAGAGTATGGGCAGATAAGCAAGCTTATCTTGCACTTGGATTTGCTTTAGTAGCTGCTGCTACAGAGGAGATTGATGCAACACCAATGGAAGGATTTAAGCCTGACGCTGTAGATGAAATATTAGGCTTAACAGCATTAGGCTTGCACAGTGCAGTAGCCATAACTTTAGGTTACAGAGATGCTGCAAATGATTATTTATCAGGCGCTAAGAAAGTAAGAAGAGCATCTGAAAAATTAATCATTAGAAAATAATTAAAACAAACTAGCAGTTCTTTTTTAAAATGGAAATAGTGTATTCAATAATCACTTACTTGTTTACTTGACGCGTATTTAAGTCAAATGATTGTCCGCTATACATCATTTTAAATGGCTTAAGAACCTTGCCCCAAGTAGCTTTTTGCTTCGCCCAGTCTTTTGCATCATAGACCATGACATAGGAATTGCCCCATACTTTAAAATGATTGCCCTCTACAATAATCGCGGTAGACTCATCTATCCCTATACCTAAATGCGTAGGATATTTTTCAATCACTGGAATTAGATCAAACTGTCTATTACGCACCAATACATGTTGGTCGATGTCTACATTTTGTATAAATGAAAATGCGGGTTGAAAAGGAAAACTTTTTGTGAGGTCTTTTCTTGCGTCTCCCCCAACTAATAATGCACCCATAATGGTGGCACCTGCAGAAGTGCCCATAATCACACCGCCTCTGTCTAATAAAGCAAGCATCTCTTTATATAATTGTGTATTGCCATAGGCTTCGGCAATTAAATCCTGGTCGCCTCCACCAAAGAAAATGCCTTTTGCTTTTCTCATGAGGGCAATATTTTCTGGAGCGTCTGCCTTGACCTTATCTCTTGTATGTATGGTTGATAAATTTGTAAACCCTCTGGAGCTGAATTTTACCAAATGCCCACCCTCCTGAATATATTTTTCGTCCGATGTAGCTGTAGGAATATACACAATGGGTTGATCTTTACCACCGCAATGTGCTGCGAAAAATTCAAATAAAGAATCTGGAATGGACCCGCCTCCAATGATAATTAATTTACCCTTGTAATTAAAATAAGGATTAGAAGCAGTCTGTGCATTTACATGAAAAACAGCTAAAAAAAGAAAGCCAGTGAGTAAAAGTATTTTTTTCATAAAGCAAGCTTTGAATGATTTAAATACAATGTACATTTAACTATTAACTAAATAGGGCTAATAAACCCCTATTATTTCTATCCTTGGTACATTAGGTCTATCTCTTTTTCAAAATTCGCAAGTACTTGCTTACGGCGTACACTTAACTTAGGCGTCATCTCTCCTTGGTCAATAGTCAACTCTCTTGGGATTAAAGTGAATTTTTTCACTTGTTCTACCTGATTGAAAAATTGATTGTACTGTGCTACTACTGTTTCAAATAGTGTCTGTACTTGTTCATGTTGAATGATGGACTCATTACTTGTATATGCTATACTGCGCTGTTTGGCCCAATCTTTTAATTTAGCAAAACTTGGTACAATCAACGCACTCACCATTTTTTTATTGTCTCCAATTAATACAATCTGCTCGATGAAAGGACTTTCCTTCATCTTGTTTTCGATTGGTTGTGGGGCTACATATTTTCCGCCGCTTGTTTTGAACAATTCTTTTTTGCGATCTGTAATTTTTAAATACTTACCATCAATAATTTCACCAATATCTCCAGTATGCAACCAACCATTGATGATAGTTTCTGCAGTTAGTTCTGGTAATTTATAATACCCCTTCATCACACTTGGTCCTGCT